>FWPV01004348.1_pt1 | contig 22522 bp, 40 predicted proteins | sample 2228371 | NCBI WGS metagenome assembly FWPV01 (sample SAMEA103939776, study PRJEB20133) | metagenome | reverse complement strand
AAAAATGATTTGCATTCCGCTCATCCGCTCGCTCCAGAGTCAGGCTGTGACAGGACATTTTCCGGTCTGGCGACCGGCCGGTCGCGTGAACCGACCTCAGGCACCGCCTGCGGTTTTCTTCGCGAGGCGATCCGTTCGCCGATGATCAGGATCGACAGGTTGCTGACGGCCATCGCCAGCACCCGCGGGACGATCATCCAGCCGGCAGTCAGCCGCTCGACCAGAGGGAAAACCACCAGGATCGCCAGCGAGATCGGGGTAAGTATCTTCCAGTTCAGGTTCATCATCTGGTCAATGCGCAGGCGCGGCAGCGTCCCGTCGATCAACATCAGCAGGAAGTAAACCACCCCCACTTTGATGAAGTAGTAAAAAAACCCAAGGATCGGGTACTGCTCCGCGCCCGGGCCGCGCCATCCCCCAAGGAAAAGCGTGGCGAAGATCAGGGCAACGGTGAAGGTGTGTAAAAATTCGGCTACGTAGAACATGCCGAACTTCAACCCGGAATATTCGATGTTAAAACCCGAAACGATCTCCGATTCAGCCTCGGCCAGATCAAAGGGAGCCCGCCCGATTTCCGCTACGGATACGATGAAGAATATGATCGCCGTCGCCGGCGCGGTGACGATAAACCAGGGTTCCTGGGCTTTGACAATGTCGTTCAGGTTGAGGGAACCCGCCAGCATGACCGGCACCAGGGAGCTCAGCACCAGCGGGATTTCGTAAGATATCAACTGGGCGACGGAGCGGAACATGGCCAGCAGCGCATATTTATTGTTCGAGCCCCAGCCAGCCAGGATAATGCCCATTTCGCCGAGCGAGCCGACCGCGATGATGTAGAGGATGCCGACGTTAAGATCAACCCCGAAAAAAGTGACCGTAAAGGGGATCACCGCCCAGACCATCAACACCGCGGCGACAGACAGAACCGGCGCCAGATTGTAAGGCAGCCAGTCGGCTCCACGCGGGGTGATATGCTCCTTAATAAAAATCTTCACCATATCCGCGAACGGCTGGAACAGCCCGTAAGGGCCGACCCGGTTGGGTCCGATCCGGTCCTGGATGCGGCTGATGACCTTGCGTTCAACCCAGATTAGGAAGATCGTAAACAACATCGGTCCGACAGCCAGGATGAGGACTCCAACCAGCATGCCGACGATCTGCACCCCGAGCGGACCGAAGCCAATGGATGCCAGAAAATTGTGAAACCACTGCTGGACAGCCGTGAATGGATCGCTCCAAAAGGTAATGTTCATCCTCCGGCTCTATTCTTCAGGCTAACGCCATTCCAGAGCACCCTTGCGCCAGGCGTAAATCAACCCGCCGAGCAGGATCAGGACAAAAAGGACCGCCTCGACGACCCCGTACAGGGCCAGTTGATTGTAGGCGACCGCCCACGGAAAGAGCAATACTGCCTCGACGTCGAATATCAGGAAAAACAGGGGATAGACGTAATACTGGACTTTAAACTGCGCCCAGGACGGCCCAACCGTTTCCATCCCGCATTCGTAGGTTGTTACTTTCAGAGGATTGGGTTTTTTCGGCGCGAGAATCCATGCAATTGTGATCGCCGCTGCCGGCAGGAAGAGCGCGACCAAGATGAATACGCCGATGTACAGCCAGTGACTCAGCATGCCTGCTCCTATGAAATTGTTCAATCTAAGGAAAGTAAAAGGACTGACCCGCCGAACGGGATTATTTTATCAACGATAGAAATTTAAGTAAAGCGGGCCAGACGCACAATCCATTGCACGCCTGACTCGATCTTGACCGATTTGCCAGATTGTTGACTGTGTTTCTGGCAGGCGAATATTCTCATCCGCACCTAAGGTCGATACTGACTCTAGATTCAACCCTCCTGATATCGTTTTCGTCAGCACTGTCTAATTAAGAGTGAGGACCTCTGGCCAGGATCAATCCAACCTGCCCGCCAGCGCGTCGAGCAGCCGCTCAGCTTCCGCGGCGGTGATTTTCTTCTCCTGGAGCATGGTCAGAATCAGCATTTTCTCTGCGTCCGTTACCGGCTCCGATTCACCCGCCGGCTCATCCGCGGACGCAACCGGCGGGGCGCCGATCGTCCCTGTCAGGTCCATCCCCCCAACCATCTCCATCGCTTCGCGGACGCGCTGCTCGGCTCTGCGCCGTCCTGCTTCGGCGCGTTTTCTACCCGTTTGATTTTTTCCTCGATCCTCCGCTGGATTCTTTCGCTCATCGCGCTCCAATCCGCCTCGTTCCCGCCCTCACAGTTTTCAATCTCCTCAAATCCGTGGTCTGATAGGCTGATATTCTCGCCGGCGGTCACCGCCAGCCTCGGTCCGCCCTCGCCAAAACGGATGCCAGCGGAGGACGCGCTCAATTTCTTCACCGCTCCATTAAAATCCACCGCCACGTTCTGCCCTCCGCCGGCTGCGTGGAGGGAGAAGCCGGCGCCGGTTGGAAGATGCAAACGGACGCTCCTGCCGCGACTCGCGGTATAATCCAATGGACCCTTTGAGAATAGTAAAGGCGTGCCCATGAAAACTCATATCCTCCTTGCCGCCGCGGCAGCGCTTCTCCTGGCAGGCTGCTCCCTGATCAAAGCGCCGCTGACAGAGACCCGCACGCTGGAAGGTACAGCCGAACAGCAGGTGCTGGAATACGCCGCTCCCAAAGCCGAGCACGTGATCGCCGGACTGGTTTCCGGCGACTACGAGAGCTTCTCGCAGGATTTCGACGAGGCGATGAAAAACGGCATGAATCAGGATGCCTTCGAGGAGCTGCTGGATATGTTCGCGGCCAAACTCGGCTCCTACCGCTCTCACGAGGTGAGCGTCGTCCTTCAGGACGAGAAATTCACCACGGTCGCTTACAAAATGATCTTCGAGAAGGACAATGCGGTCGTCATGAGGGTCGTCTTTGACAACCGCGAACCGCACCAAATCACCGGTTTATGGTTCGACTCCCCCGAGCTGCGCAAATAATCTTACAGAATTTGTTTCGATGAGATTATTGCCCGCCCGGCGCGGGGGATTCATCCTTTTCCTGGCCCTTCGCCTCATCCCAAAGCGCATCCATCTCAGCCAGATTCATTGAGGTCAACTCGATTCCTCTCTCCTTGGCTGCCTGCTCGATGTAGGCAAACCTCGATCTGAACTTCTCATTGGTCAGCCGCAGAGCGGATTCGGCATCCACCTTGTGCCACCGCGCCAGATTTACCACCGCGAAGAGCAGATCCCCCGTCTCCTTCTCGAGCTGTCCCGCCCCCTGCGCAGACCGCACCTCAGCCAGCTCTTCCTCCACCTTGGCGTAGACCGGCGCGATCTCTGCCCAGTCGAAGCCGACCCGCGCGGCGCGGTCCTGGATCTCCTGGGCCTGGGCCAGTGCTGGCAGCGTCCTTGGCACGCCTTCCAACATCCCTTTGATCTCTTCGCCGTTGGCAGCCCGTTCTTCCTTCTTCAACTGCTGCCAGCTGCGCAGCACCCCGGCGACCCCGCTGACCTCCGCCTCGCCAAACACATGCGGGTGGCGGCGAACGATCTTGGTTTTGATCGCCTCGATAATCTCCCCCATGGTGAATTCGCCTTCCTCTGCTCCAATCTGGGCGTGAAGCAGGATCTGCAGGAGCAGGTCGCCAAATTCTTCGCGCATGGCTTGCGGGTCCCCGGCGTCCAGCGCCGCGAGAGCCTCGTATGTTTCTTCCAGCAGGTATCTCCGCAGGCTCAGGTGCGTCTGTTCGCGGTCCCACGGGCAGCCGTCCGGAGCGCGAAGACGGGCGACCACCTCTTGAAATGCTTCCAGCGAGGAAGCGCCGGCCAGAGGCGGCAGATAGAGTGCGGTCAGAAGACCGATGTGCGGACTGCGGTCGATCTGATAGAGGGGGACCGCCTCGACCCGCTGGCTGGAAGTCCCGGCGGCATGGATCAGCGTCGCCTGGTGTTCGTCTGGATAGACCGCGTTGAGGGTCAATTTGACCTGCGAGGCCGTAAACCGGTCGTAGATCTGGGTGATCAGCGCCGGCATGTCTGGCGGGAAATTGGGGTGGTGCAACGCCGCGAGCTCGAGCGCGTCGATCAGGGCGGTCCGCGGAAAGGGATCCAGTCCGAGCGCGCTAAAGACAGGCTCGATAAAGCTGATCCCTTCGATCACCCGAACCGGTATCCCCGCCGCTCTGGCTCGGCGGAGGATTTCGGGCCCGGTTGCCTCCGCCACCATGGGATGTCCCGGCACGGCGTAGGTGACCCCCTGCGGGCGGGCTCCCAGTTCGAGCACGCGCTCCACCATGGCGGCATAGACGGCTTCGAAAGATTCGCCTTTCTCGTACAGCTCATCAAAAGAAAGCACCTTCAACCCCGCCGGCAAGGATTCGACCAGCGGGTGCTGCCGGGTGCGCAGATAGACCTCAGGAATCGATTGAAGCCAATCCCAGGCCTCGCGGGTCAACAGGCCTGCCTCTCCCGGCCCTAGGCCGAGCAGGGTGATTCCGGAAAACCGCGCGGTAGATGTCATCTTCAACTCCCCAGGGGAAACATACGGGGCATGCGCAGACAGCATGACCGTCTGCGCATGCCCCGGCGGCTCGCAGAAGTGATTTATCGCTTAGTGTAGGTCGGAGCCTTGCGGGCGCGCTTGAGACCCGGTTTCTTGCGTTCCTTAACCCGCGGATCGCGGGTCAGCAGTCCAACCTTGCGCAGACTGTGGACAAAATCCGGATTGATTTTTACCAGGGCGCGAGCCAGCCCGAGCTTGACCGAATCCGCCTGACCGGTGACGCCGCCGCCTTTGACCACGACCGTCACGTCAAAGGTATTGCTGTCCTGACCGGTCGCCTCAAAGCTCTTAAGAATGGCTTCCGCATCGCCAAGGCGGTTGAAATATTCGTTCAGCGGTTTACCGTTTACTGTAAACTGGCCTGAACCGCTCATGATGCGCACACGCGCAGTGGCTTCTTTGCGCCGCCCGATACCTTCGAAATACTGAACAGACATATAAACCCTGCTCCTTTATGCTACAGGCTCTGGTTTCTGAGCTTCATGCGGGTGTTCGCTGCCGGGATACACCTTTAAGCGTTTGATCAGCTTACGTCCCAGCCGGTTATGGGGCAGCATACCCCATACCGCCGCGCGGATCACGCGGTCCGGGCGCTTGCTCATCTGCTCGCGCATGCCGATCGTTTTCAAGCCGCCGGGGTAATTCGAATGGCGGTAGTACACCTTGGTATCCAGCCGCTTCTCAGCGATGTCCAGCTGGGCAGCGTTGATCACCACCACGTAATCGCCCATGGCGACACCGGGGGTGAAGGTTGGCTTGTGCTTGCCCATTAAATACATGGCAATCTGCGTGGCCAGACGGCCGAGATTCTGATTGGCAGCATCCACCAAAAGCCATTTGTTTTCAGGTTTTCCTTTGATGACGTAGGTCTTATCCACAGTCCTCTTCTCCACTTGCGATTAAGGGATGTGATAACCCTTCAGGTAATATCCTCTCGTCGGAATGATACACGCGCTCCAGGGTTAAGCCGTTCGGTTTTGCCAGACCGGGTTTTAGCGGACCCGGGGATTGCAGCGCCGCCGCCAGTGCGTCGACGCTCAATTTTCCCTGCCCGACCAGCACCTGGAGGAACACCATCCGGCGAACCATCCGGTACAGGAACGCGTTGCCGGTGACTTCAAAGTGCCACTCGTCGCTGCCGGTCTGTTCCCAGCGCGCGCGGTAGACGGTGCGCAGGGTGCTGCCGCCTCTTTTTGGCGGCGAGCCGATCGCGGCAAAATCGTGGGCGCCTTCCAGCACGGCGGCGGCCTGCTGCAGCAGGTCCCCCCGCGGGGCCGGCCAGACCCGCCAGGCGTACCGCTCGCGGAGCGGGTCGCGCTCCGGCTGGCAGTAAAGCCTGTAGCGGTAGCGGCGGGCGAGGGCAGCGTAGCGCGGGTGGAAATCGCGGGCGGCGGTCTTTACCTCAAGGACCGCCACATCTTCTGGCAGCGCTGCATTGAGCGCCCTGCCGAGGTCCTCGGGGCTGTGCGCCCACTCCAGATCGAAGGCGATCACCTGTCCGGCTGCGTGCACGCCTGTATCGGTCCGCCCGGCGTAGAGGATCGCCCGCTGCTGCCAGGTCAGGCTGCGCAGCGCGTTCTCGATCACGCCCTGAACCGTCCGGCGGCTTCCCTGCCTCTGAAAGCCCTGAAAGTGCGTGCCGTCGTAGGCTATCTTAACCTGGTAACGTTCCATTCCAATCCGGTTGATACTGTCCGGATGGGATTAGTCTTCGACCAATTCCAGCAGGACCATTTCTGCCGCGTCGCCCTGGCGCGGTCCCAGTTTGAACATGCGCGTATACCCGCCGCTGCGATTGGCGTAACGCGGGGCGATTTCATCAAACAGCTTGCGAACCACATCCGGATCGCCGATCCGGGCAGCCGCCAGTCGGCGGGCGTTGACCTTGTCAATGTCGCTGCCGTTGGCGCTGTTGCGGGCCAGGGTGATCATCTTTTCGGCTTCGCCGCGGACGGCGAGCGCCTTGGCCCGGGTGGTCCTCATGCGTTCATGGGTAAAGAACTGTTTGATCAAAGTCCGGCGCAGTCCCTTGCGCTGATCCCTCGATCGTCCCAGTTTGTATCCGGATACCTTATGGCGCATAACAACTTACTCCGTCTCGTTTTCGTCGTGCAGGAAACCTTTTTCCTGCATCTTCTGGCGCAATTCGTCCAGACTTTTTTCACCAAAATTGCGGATGGACATCACGGCTTCGTTGCCCTTTTCGAGCAGCTCAAGCACATCTCCGACCGTGGTGATGCCGGTGCGTTTCAAGGAGTTGAACACGCGCACGGACAGATCCAGGTTTTCGATCGGCGTTTCGGCGGCTTCGCTCGTCAGACGGCTTCCGCTGATTTCTTTTTCCGCGGTCAGCAGCATGGTTTCCTCGCTGATGCCTGAAATCAGGCGCAGATGGTCGATCATCAATTTGGAAGCGGTGCCGAGCGCCTTTTCCGGCGCAATCGTTCCATCGGTCCAGATTTCAAGGGTCAATTTCTCGTAGTTGGTGCTCTGACCGACTCGGGCCGAACCCACAGCAAAGTTAACCCGCCTTACCGGGCTGTAAATCGCATCCACCGGCAATTCGCCAATTGGCAGCCGGCCGCTGCGGTCGGCAGCCGGGGAATAGCCGCGCCCCCGATCGACGGTCATATCGATCTCCAGGCGGGTCTTATTGTCATCCACGGTAAACAGGTACAGCTCGGGATTGACAATCTCAACCTCTGCCGGCACCTGAATATCCGCCGCGGTGACCGTCCCGGCTCCGCGTACGTCGAGGTGGAGGTGGGAGGTCTCCACGTCGTGGAGAATCAGGCGCAGCTGCTTGATTTGCAGCATGACCTGAATCACATCTTCGCGGACCCCGGGGATATCGCTGAACTCGTGTAGTACATCCGTGATCCGGATGGAGCTGACGGCTGCCCCTTCCAGCGATGAGAGCAGAATTCGACGCAGTGCATTACCAAGGGTGACGCCATAACCCCTTTCCAGCGGGCTGATGACGAACTTCCCATAGTTGCGAGCCTCGGCTTCCCGCTCGACTTTCGGTTTGACCATGTTACTTAAGGCGCACAAGTTACACCCCTTTCGATGCACAAAAACTCATGGGTATAGTCCACCAGCGGCATTACCGGGAATAGTACTCGACAATCAACTGCTCGTTGAGGTTGCCGTCGATCTCGGCGCGCTCGGGTAGACGAAGCACGCGGCCGCTCAAATTCTTCACATCGCGGTCCAGCCACAGGCTGCAGTTCCGCTTCTCGGCCAGATCCACCAGCTCCTTGAAGAAGGGTTTGCGGCGGGAGCCTTCGCGGACGGCGATTTGATCGCCAGGGCGCAGCAGCATGGAGGGGATGTCCGTGCGGCGGCCGTTGACGACGAAATGACCATGGGTGACCAACTGGCGGGCCTGGGCCCGGTTTTCAGCGTAGCCCATGCGATAGACCACGTTGTCGAGGCGCAGCTCAAGGGTTTGCAGCAGGTTCAATCCGGTCAAACCGCGTTTCTTCAAAGCCACGTTAAAGTATCGGCGGAACTGGCGTTCCAGGATGCCGTAGACGCGGCGCGCCTGCTGCTTGGCCCGCAGCTGGCGGGAATAGTCCGACATGCGGTCGCTGCCGCCGCGGCCCGCGTTGATCCGCCCGTGCTCGCCGGGAGCAAATGGGCGCCTTTCAAACGCGCACTTCTGGCTGAAGCAGCGTTCGCCCTTCAAAAACATTTTGTAACCTTCTCGCCGGCAAAGTTTGCACACCGGCCCGATATATCTCGCCATAACTTCCCTCGCTCAGAATGATTTAAACGCGGCGTTTCTTGGGAGGCCGGCACCCGTTATGGGGCACCGGGGTAACATCCGCAATGGAGCGCACCTTCATACCCATCCCCTGGACAGCCCGGATGGCTGACTCGCGGCCGGGACCAGGACCTTTCACAATCATATCCACTTCCTGCACGCCCATCGCCTGAGCGGTGTTGAGCGCCTGTTCGGCGGCCAGGCGGGCGGCAAAAGGCGTGCTCTTGCGCGAGCCCTTGAAGCCGGCCGATCCTGCGCTTGCCCAGCAGACCGTGTTGCCCTGCTGATCGGTGACTGTGATGATTGTGTTATTGAAGGATGCGTAAATGTGCACCTGCGCTGACGACAGGGTGCGCTTGACCTTGCGGGCAGCGCCCGTCCGGCGCGCTGATCTTACATTTTGTGCCATAGTTCCTCGCTATCAACCTCTTCGATATTTCAGAGTACAGCTTGAAATCTCTGCGCAGTTCCACCCGGTTAGCCGCTGGTGAGAGGGAAGGACACACCAAACCGGCCGGAAACATCCGCAGATTATTTCTTGGTCGCTCCGCGCCGACGTCCGCGCCCGGCCACAGTTTTCTTCGGACCTTTGGAGGTGCGGGCATTGGTACGCGTCCGCTGACCGCGCACCGGCAGATTGCGGCGGTGGCGTAAACCGCGGTAGCAGCCGATCTCGATCAGGCGCTTGATGTTCATCTGCACCTCGCGGCGCAGGTCGCCCTCGACTTTGTAGTTTTGCGCGATGAATTCTCGCAGCAGGTTAACGTCCGATTCGGTTAAATCCTTGACGCGCGTGTCCGGATTTACCCGGGTCGAACTCAGGATCGTTTTCGCCCGGGTTGGGCCAATCCCGTAAATATAGGTGAGTGCTGTCTCAATCCGCTTGTTGCGCGGAAGATCGATGCCTTCAATTCTCGCCATAAGTCACTATCCCTGTCGCTGTTTGTGCTTTGGGTTTTCACAGATTACATACAGTTTTCCGCTGCGCTTGACGATTTTGCACTTCGCACACCGCTTGCGTATCGATGGTGATACCTTCATGACCAATTACTCCTCATGAATAATTCCTATTCCTGATACCACAGCCAAACCATTGATTATACCTTCACCTTCCGAATCCGTCCAGGACTGTCTCCATTTGCCAGGAGGGTCAGAATCCTAGGACCGTCCTCGGTGACGGCTATCGTGTGCTCGAAGTGAGCCGTCGGCAGCCCGTTGAGCGAGACAACCGTCCACTGATCCTCCAGCACTCTTGTCGCCGGAGAGCTGATCAACACCATCGGTTCGAGGGCGATGGTCATCCCTGCCCGCAGCATCATCCCGCGCCCCGGCACGCCGTAGTTGGGTACCTGCGGACCTTCGTGCATCTGCCGCCCAACCCCGTGACCGGTGTACTCCCGGGTGACCTGTAAGCCGTGCGATTCGACAAACTGCTGGATCGCAGCGGAGACATCCCCTACCCGATTGCCTGCTTTCATCATCGCCGCCCCAACGTACACTGCTTCTTCAGTGACTTCGAGCAGCTTCTGGACAATCTCGGATACCTCCCCGACCGGGACGGTGATGGCGGAGTCGGCCACATAACCTTCATACACCGTGCCGCAATCGATCGAAACGATGTCGCCCGAATGCAGCTTGCGTTTCGTGCTGGGTATACCGTGGACGAGCTCTTCATTGACGCTGATCGTGGTGCTTGCTGGATACGGGTATGGTCCGGGGTAATTCAAGAACGGGGAGTATACCCCATACCTCTTGAGCACCTCTTCGGCCGCCGCGTTCAGATCGGCAGTTGTAGCGCCTGGGCGAGCCGCCTCGCGGGCTGCGGCCAGCGCCTCGGCATTGATTTGCCCGGCGCGGCGCATTATTTCCAGTTCCTGCGGCGATTTGATCGTGATCTGGCGCTCCCAAGACATCACGGGATCAACCCCTTCCCTGAATGGCAGCTAGCAGGTCTCGGGTGACCTGTTCGATCGGCTGGGTGCCGTCCACTTCGACCAGCAGCCCGGCCTGGCGGTAGTGCTCGATCAACGGGCTGGTCTGGTCTAAATAGACCCGGATGCGCCGTTCGACGGTCTCGGGCCGGTCGTCTTCGCGCTGGTAAAGTTCGGATCCGTCCTCGTCGCAGATTCCGGCGACTTTGGGCGGATGATACATAGTGTGATAGATGTGTCCCTGCGCGCGGCAGGTCCAGCGCCCGCTCAGCCGGGCGATTAACACGTCCGCAGGAACCGAGATGTAAGGAACAAGGACCACTTTCCCATCCATCTCAGCCAGCATCTCGCTCAGCGCTTCAGCCTGGGCGGGGGTGCGCGGAAATCCGTCCAGAATGGCTCCGTTGGCGCAGTCCGGGCGGCTCAACCGCTCGTGGATCATTGCGATGGTCACATCATCCGGAACCAGCTCGCCGCGATTCATATAAGTCTGGGCAAGCGTACCCAGCTCGGTCTGCGCCTTCAGATTCTCGCGAAAGATGTCGCCGGACGAGATGTGCGCCAGGCCGGTTTTTTCAGCCAGCACTTCTGCCTGCGTGCCCTTGCCTGCGCCGGGCGGACCGAGAAGAACGATGTACCTGCCCATCCGGTTATCCCTTGATCAAACTCTCGTCGTAGCCGTGCAGCTTGAGCTCGGTTTCGATGATGGTAAAGGTATCGCGCACGACGCCGACCACAATCAGCAGCCCAGCTGCGGAGATCAGGAACAGACCTGCGCTGCCGGCCGAGGCGGGCAGGAACAGTTTCAATACGTAAGGCAAGGTGGCCACAAAGCCCAGGAACAGCGCCCCCGGCATGGTGATGCGTCTCTGAACCCTGGTCAGGTATTTCTGGGTCGGCGCTCCGCGCAGCACGCCCGGGATTTGGGCACCCTGCCGTTTGAGCGTGTCGCCGTAATTTTGCTGGGCAAAGAGCACATCCGTGTAGAAAAATGTGAACAGCACCACTCCCAGGAAGTACATCATCGCGTACCATGGACTGTTGCCGGAGAAGGTGTTGTAGATACCGTTCATCAGGTTTTTAACCCATTCCGCCTTGGCGTTGAGGAAGTAACCGGCGATGATCGCCGGAAACAGCAGCAGCGATTGAGCGAAGATGAGCGGGATCATTCCGGCCATGTTGACCATCAAAGGCAGGTTGCTGCGGACCGGCATGGACATGCGGTTACCCACCCGCCGGCCGGGAAACAGCACCGGAACGTTGCGGCGCCCCTGCTGGACATATACGATCGCAAAGATGGTCAGGACCAGGATGGCCAGGATGAGAATGGTGAGCCACCAGGCGTTCTGGCGGTCGCTCCACAGGCTGACCAGGTTGTTGGGCATTTGCGAAACAATGCCAGAGAAAATGATCAGCGAAAGACCCTGATTGGGGACGCCGTACTCCGAGATCAACTGGCCTAGCCAGATGCCCAGCATGGTTCCGGCCATCATGCTGACCAGCGTCGTAATCGTCGGCAGCGTGTTCCCTGCGGTAAAGCCGTAGTCAAAAGTGAGGACAGATTGGCCAGTCTGGGCAGCCAGATTGTTGAAGATGGTGATCTGCCCAATCGCCGAGAGCAGGGACATCGGCACGGTCAGGATAATGGTCCATTTCTCCATCCATTTCTGACCCTCGCGCGGATTTTCCTTGAAGCGCCGCTCGAGCGCCGGGATGATCGGCATGAGCAGCTGCATGATAATCTGCGCAGTGATGTAGGGATACACGCCCATCGCCAGAATGGAAAAATTCGAAATGGTCCCGCCAGAGAGCAGGTCAAGCAGGCCAAACAGCGATCCGGCTGCTCCCGGTGTTTGGACAACGCTGCTGATCACGGCCCGGTTGATTCCGGGCACGGGGATGTTCGCCGCCAGCCGGTATAGCACCAACAGCAGCAGGGTGATCAGCAATTTCTTGCGGATGTCTTCGGATTTCCAGAGAAAGCGCCACGGCGACCGCTTCATTCTTCGGACTCCTTATTACTCAAACCCTAAGGAACGATTTCGACTTTCCCGCCGGCAGCCTCGATTTTCGCCTTAGCTCCCTTGGATACGCGCTGCACGCGCACCGTCAGCGGAAAATGGATCTCGCCCCGGCCCAGGATTACCACCGGATTGGCCGGCTTATGCAGCATATTCTTCTCGGCCAGCGCGGCATGGGTCACCACGCTGCCGGCCTCGAACTTGCCGGCAAGCTGGCTCAGGTTGACTTCGTTGTACACGACCTGGTTCGGCGGAGTAAAACCCTCGCCGCGCATGAAGGGCAGCCGGCGGTAGAACGGCAGGTTGCCGCCTTGCCGGTAGAGGTGGCCGCCCTCTCCGGAGCGCACGCTCTGGCCTTTGGTCCCTTTACCGCCGGTTTTTCCTTTTCCGGCGGAAATACCCCGGCCGATGCGCTTGCGGTCTTTTTTTGCGCCCTCGTTGGGTACAAGATCATTCAGTTTCATGATTCTACCTGTTCTTCGACTTTCACGAGATGGTTCACTTTACGCAGCATTCCGCGAAGCACCGGTGTATCGACGTGCACCACGCTTTGATGCAGCCGGCGCAAACCTAAAGCGCGGATAGTCGCCTTGTGTTCGACCGAATAACCGATCGCGCTGCGCACGTAAGTGATACGCACCATTTTCGGGGTGGTTTTCTTTTTAGCCATGCTTCCTCCGTTCCCAGAAGGGCAGCATCTCGCTGACCGGCTTACCGCGCCGGGCTGCTTCGTCTTCCGGGGATTTAAGCTGGCTCAACGCATCGAAGGTGGCTTTGACCACGTTCAACACGTTTGCGCTGCCCATCGATTTCGTCAGGATGTCGCGGATGCCGGCTGCCTCAAGCACAGCTCGCACGCCGCCGGCTGCGATCACGCCGGTGCCGCGGGAGGCGGGTTTGAGCAGCACCTTGGCGCCGCCGGTGGACCCGTTCACTTCGTGGGGAATCGTCGTGCCGACCATCGGAACAGGGACCATGCTGCGGTGCGCGCGCTCGGTCGCCTTGCGCATCGCCTCAGGTACCGCGTTAGCTTTCCCAACGCCGAGGCCGACCTTGCCGTTGTTATCCCCCGCCACTACCGTGACGCGGAACTGGAAACGGCGCCCGCCCTTGACCACTTTTGCCACGCGCGCGATCTCGATGACCCGCTCGTCATATACTTGCTCTACTGGTTGATATTCCATCATGTCCATAGTCAGGCCCTCAATGTATGCTCTTCGCCAGCCTAGAATTCCAGGCCAGACTCACGGGCGCCATCGGCCAGCGACTTTACCCGGCCAATATAGCGGAACCCGCCGCGGTCAAAAACCACGCTGCGGATGCCTTTTTCTGCTGCGCGCTTGCCGACCAGTTCGCCAACCAGGCGCGCCTGTTCGGTTTTGGTCTTGCCAGCCAGTTTGCCGCGCAGCTCACGGTCCAGCGTTGACGCCGCCACCAGGGTGCGCCCGGCGCCGTCATCGATCACCTGAGCATAAATCTCTGCCAGGCTGCGGTAAACTGCCAGCCGGGGGCGTTCAGCGGTGCCGGAGATGGTTTTCCGCACGCGCTTGTGCCTTCGTATTCTTGCCTCAGAACGACTTAACTTTGCCATAAATGCTCACCTATTTCTTGCCGCCCTTGCCAGCCTTGCCGGCTTTGCGGCGGATCTTTTCACCCAGATAATGGATCCCTTTGCCGTGATACGGCTCAGGTTGACGGATCTTGCGGATGTCAGCGGCGGTTTGACCAACCTGCTGGCGGTCGTAGCCCTTCACCATGATCTGGCGGGCGCGGGTATCCACGTCGAAGCTGATGCCGGCTGGAGGTTCAAAAATCACCGGGTGGGAATAGCCCACAAACAGTTTTAAATTTTTTCCGTCCAGTTCAGCCCGGTAGCCGACGCCTTCGATTTCGAGCACTTTAGTGAAACCCTGGCTCACACCGGTGACCATGTTTTGGATTAAAGCGCGGGTCATCCCGTGCAGTGCGCGGACCGTGGGCTCTTCCGAACTGCGCTTGACGGTAAGGGTTGTCCCTTCAAGCTCAATCGAGACCGCCGGAGAGAACTCGTGCATCATCTCGCCGTTCGGGCCTTTCACATGCACGGTCGTCCCGTCCACGTTGACTTGCACGCCTGCCGGAATAACCACCGGTAATCGACCTATACGAGACACTTCATAACCTCCTTCACCCTCGCGGTTACCAGACCTTGCAAAGGATTTCGCCGCCAACATTGAGCTGGCGGGCCCGCTGCCCGGTCATGACACCCTTGGGAGTGGACAGGATGGCGATTCCCAGCCCGGAGAGAATCCAGGGGATGTCCTGCTTTCGCGTATATACCCGGCGTCCAGGGCGGCTTACCCGCTCAAGGTTCGTGATCACCGAGCGGCGTTTGCGGCGCTCGCCCACATACTTCAGGCGGATGCGCAGGATGCGCTCGAAAGTTTTCTCGCCGCTGACCACTTCGTAGGATTCAATGAAACCTTCTTCCTTGAGAATCCGGGCGATTTCCACCTTGATTTTCGAACTCGGCATCGCCACCAGGGTTTGCCCGTTGATCACCGAGTTGCGGATGCGGGTCAACATATCAGCAATAGGATCATTTACACTCATGCCTACCTCCGCCTGGCTCTACCAGGATGACTTGGTTACGCCGGGGATTTTGCCTTCCAGAGCAAGCTCACGGAAGCAAATTCGGCACAGTCCAAAACGGCGCAGATACCCGCGCGGCCGGCCGCAGCGGCGGCAGCGATTGCGCACCTGGTATTTATTCCGGCGTCTCTCTTCTCGATACTTCATGCACTTACTGGCCATATTATTCCTTCCTGAAAGGCATCCCAAGGAGCTGCAGCAAGGCGGCAGCCTGATCGTCGGTCCGCGCGGTGGTTACGATCGTAATTTCCATCCCGCGCACTTTGTCAACCTTGTCGTACTCGATCTCGGGAAAGATGATCTGTTCGCGCAGACCCAGCGTGTAGTTGCCGCGCCCATCGAAAGCTTCTGCCGAGACGCCGCGAAAATCGCGCACGCGCGGCAGGACGATATTCATCAACCGGTCGAGGAAAGCCCACATGCGCTCGCCGCGCAGTGTGACCATCGCGCCGATGGCCCGGCCTTCGCGCAGCTTGAATGCGGCGATGCTGCGGCGCGCTTTGGTGATGACCGGCTTTTGCCCGGTGATCTTCATCAGGTCTTCGGATGCAGCTTCGAGCGCCTTGGGGTTATCCAGCGCTTCACCCAGACCAATATTGACGACAACTTTTTGTATCCGCGGCACCTGCATCACATTGCTGTATTCCAGCTCTTTTATCAGAGCAGGCACCACCTCAGTTTGATAACGTTCTTTTAAGGCATTCATCATTCAAGCTCTCCGATGGCCTATTCGTCGATGCTGGCCTGGCATTTTTTACAAACCCGCAGCGATTTACCCTCGTCAGTGCGGGAGATGCCGACGCGGGTGGTTTTCCCACACTTCGGGCACACGAGCATCACGTTCGAAATGTCGATCGGAGCCTCAAAGCGCACTTTCCCGGGGGAGATGGTGCGTCCCTGGCTCTGCACCTGGCGTTGGTGTTTGGTGCGCAGGTTGACACCCTGGACCACCACCCGGCTTTCCTTCGGCAGAACCTTGATGACTTCGCCGCGCTTGCCTTTGTCTTCGAGCCGGCCGCTGATGACCTCGACCGTATCACCTTTATGGATCTTCACATTCATGGCTGTGCTCTCCTGATCCCTGTCCACTAAATCACTTCCGGAGCCAGGGAAACGATCTTCATAAAGCCTTTTTCACGAAGCTCGCGAGCAACCGGGCCAAAAATGCGGGTTCCCTTGGGATTCTGCCCGTCAGTATCCAGAATGACGGCCGCATTGTCGTCGAAACGAATGGTCGATCCGTCTTCCCGGCGCCATTCTTTGGCGCAGCGCACGACGACCGCCTTAACGATATCGCTCTTCTTCACCGATCCTTGCGGAGCAGCCGATTTGACGGTACCAATGACGATATCGCCAACCCCGCCAAAGTGACGGGTGGATCCGCCCAGCACATGGATCACCAGAAGCTCGCGCGCTCCGGTATTATCTGCGACTTTAAGACGTGTTTCGTGCTGGATCATGCCTGCTCTCCTTCGTCCTCGGGTTCAATGGAAAGAGCCTGACCCTGCCGCTTGATGATCGATTCGACAACCCAGCGCTTCTCGGCAGAGAGCGGCCGGCTTTCGACGATCAATACTTCGTCACCAATCTGGCAGCCCAGCGTATCATGAGCTTTAACCTTGTTATGAGCGTGGACCACTTTTTTATAAAGTGGGTGCTGGTAAGTCCGCGAGATTTTCACCACCACGGTCTTATCCATTTTGTTGCTGGTCACGACACCGGTCATTCGACGCCGAGTGTTCATTTTGCACCTTCCTGCTTTTCAAGACGTTCGCGCTCATGCAGAAGGGTCGCATAGCGGGCGATCAGACGGCGGGTGATTTTCAACCGGCTGGTATCCGTCAGCTGCCCGGTGACGACCTGAAAGCGCAAATTCATCAATTCCTGGCGCGCATCTGCCAGCTTTGCAATCAATTCTTCTTTAGACATCAGACGAATCTGTTCGGTCTTCATTCCAGCTCTCCTGAGCTCGGTTCATGACGAGCAATCACTTTCGTCTTGATCGAAAACTTGTAGGACGCCTGGTGTAAGGCAGTGATGGCTGCATTTCCATCCAGACCGCCCACCTCGAACATGATCCGCCCCGGGCGGACGACAGCCACCCAGTATTCGACATTCCCCTTGCCTTTACCCATGCGGGTTTCAGGCGGCTTCTGGGTATAGGGTTTGTCGGGGAAGATCCGGATCCACACTTTCCCTCGGCGCCGCATCGAACGAACGATCGCCCGGCGAGCGGCTTCGATCTGGCGGGCGGTGATCCATCCGGGTTCCAACGCCTGCAGGCCGTACTCGCCGTAGATCAGCTCGGCGCCGCGCATGGCCTTACCGCGCATATTGCCTCGCTGCTGCTTGCGCCATTTGACTCGTTTTGGCATCAACATAGCTGCTAACCTCTCTCGTATCGCCTGAGGCCAACCTCAGCGCGAGATTTATTCACTGACGTACACGCCCTCGGTGGACTCGGCCTTCTCCTCCTCGCCCTCCATCACGTCGCCTTTGTAAATCCAGACTTTCACGCCGATCTGACCGTAAGTGGTCAGTGCCTCGGCCCGGGCGAAATCGATGTTTGCGCGGATGGTCTGCAAAGGCACACGCCCTTCTCGCAGCCAGACGCTGCGGGCCATTTCGGCGCCGCTCAACCGGCCGGCCACTTCGATCTTGATTCCCTCCGCGCCCTGGCGAATCGCCTGCTGCAGCGCGCGTTTCATCGCCCGGCGGTAAGCTACCCGGCGGTTAATCTGCCCGGCGATGTTCTGGGCGACCAGGTAGGCGTCGCAGTCCGGCGCCTTGATCTCCTTGATTTCAAGGTCGATCTTCTTCTTGGTCAGCGCCTCCAGGTCCTGACGGACTTTCTTGACCGTCTCGCCTTTGCGGCCGATCAGAATGCCCGGTTTGGCGGTGTGGACGATGATCTTAACCTTGCCCGGAAACCGTTCGATCTCGACCTTTGATACGCCGGCTCTTTCAGCGGCACCGAAGATCAGTTTGCGGATTTCGAAATCCATGTGCAGCTGTTCGGTGTAATCGCCGCCTTCAGCGAACCAGCGGGCTTCCCACGGTTGGTGCACGCCCAGACGGTATCCAATCGGATGAACTTTTCGACCCATAATAACTCCTGGTGTCTTCCTCAACCCCGCCGGAGTTCTTGCCTGCCGGCAGGTCTGATTTCTTTATCCTTGCTCTCGCAAGATAATCGTCACGTGCGAAGCACGTTTCAACAGGGGCTTGAATCGCCCGCGGGCGCCAAACCGGCGCCATTTTCGCGTGGGCGCCTCATCCGCTGTGATCTTGTAAATCACCAGATCGTCGCGGTTGATCCCGAAGTTCTCCTCGGCGTTGGCGACAGCTGAGCTCAGCAGTTTATGGAGCGGCGCAGCCGCGCTGCGGCGCATGAACTTGAGCACGTCCAGGGCTTCCATGGCCGGCTTTCCGCGCACCATATCGATCAACAGGCGAACCTTTTGGGCCGAAACCGGGCAATTACGCAATTCAGCACGAATGTCGGTGGCCATGGCGGTTACCTCCTGGATGACTTCTCGGCGACGTGACCGCGGAAGTGGCGGGTGGGAGCAAACTCGCCCAGGCGGTGACCCACCATGTTCTCGGTGATGTAGATCGGCACGTGCCGGCGGCCGTCATGGACGGCGATGGTGTGGCCAACCATCTGCGGAAAGATTACGCTGGCGCGGCTCCAGGTGCGGATGACCTTTTTTTCACCGCGCTGATTCATCTGTTCGATCTTTTTCAACAGTTTAGGGGCGACAAACGGCCCTTTTTTCAGTGATCGTGACATATCTCGTCCTTCTTTCTCGGTGTTGACAACCTGTCAGTCCGGGCGATCTAGCGCTTGCCCTGCTTGCGCCGCCGCACAATGTACTTATCCGTCTGTTTATTGCGGCGAGTCTTATAACCACGGGTCGGTTTGCCCCAGGGACTCTTCGGGCCGGGCATGCCCACCGGTTGGCGGCCTTCGCCGCCGCCGTGCGGGTGGTCGCGAGGACTCATCGCCGTGCCGCGCACAGCCGGGCGGATGCCCATATGGCGCTTGCGGCCCGCTTTACCGAGTTTGATGTTCCCATGGTCCAGGTTGCCCACCTGTCCAATGGTGGCGTAGCATGCCTGGCGGATCAGGCGCACCTCGCCGGAGGGCAGGCGCACGTGGGCGAAATCGCCCTCTTTTGCAAGCAATTGACCGGCCGCACCGGCCGAGCGAACCAGCTGTCCGCCGCGGCCTTCCTTTAGCTCGATGTTGTGGATCATCGTGCCAACCGGAATGTTTGCGATCGGCAGGCTGTTGCCCGGGCGGATATCAACGTTCGGGCCCGCCACGACCTGATCGCCGACCTTCAGGCCGACCGGAGCGACAATGTAGCGTTTTTCGCCGTCGTTGTAGACCAGCAGCGCCAGGCGGGCGGTGCGGTTCGGGTCGTACTCGATCGCTGCCACTCTGGCCGGGACGCCGAGTTTACCGCGTTTATAATCCACCAGGCGGATGTAGCGGCGGTGGCCGCCGCCCCGGTGGCGAACGGTGACTTTCCCGGAATTGTTCCGCCCTGAGGATTTCTTGCGGACGACGATCAGCGAGGGCTCCGGGCGATCTTTGGTGATTTCCTCGAAGCTGTATCCGGTCATTCCGCGCTGACCGGGGGTTACGGGTTTATAGACTTTAATGGCCATTACTCAACCCCTTCAAAGATCGGAATCCTATCTTCGGGTGCCAGGGTAACGATCGCTTTCTTGTAAGCGGAGTTGCGCACGGCCAGCCGGCGGCTTCGCGCCCGGCGGGAACGCTTTGCAGGCACGTTGATGATATTCACGCTTAATACCGTGACATCGAAGATGGTTTCGACCGCATCCTTCACCATCGTCTTGGTGGCGTCGTCGCTCACCTCAAAAACGTACTGGTGCAGGCTGTTAACCAGATAATTGGTTTTCTCAGTCACTAACGGACGGCGGAGCACATCATAAATCGTAGTCATTTCTCTACCCTGCCTGTCCCAGATTGCTCTGAATGACATCCAGCGCCGCCAGCGGCATGACCAGTTTGTCAAAACTGAGCAGGTCGCGGATGTTTAAGTAACCAGCCAGGAGAACCTTGGTGTCGGGCAAATTGCTGCTTGAAAGGATCACATTCTCGTAGCTGTTTTTCTCGGGGATCAACACCAGCGCGCTGGCGTCGCCGACCAGGCTGTTGAGCGCCTGAGCCATCAGGCGGGTCTTGGGCTCCGCCACAGAAAGCTCGTCGACCAGCACAATCGCCGATTCAGCCGCCTTGACCGATAAAGCCGACCGCAGCGCCGCGCGGCGCATCTTGCGCGGCATGCTCAGCTCGTAGGGGTGCGGGTGCGGCGTGTGTACGCGACCGCCGCCCTTCCACTGGGCAGCGCGAATGGAACCCTGCCGCGCCCGCCCGGTGCCTTTCTGCCGCCACGGTTTGCGGCCGCCGCCGGCGACTTCGTTGCGGGTCTTGGTGTCGTGGGTTCCCAGGCGCGCGTTGGTCATCTGGCGCACGAATGCCTGGTGCATCAAATCGATATTAATCGGGGCTGCAAAGATCGCATCAGGCAGTTCCGCCTGTTTGACCTTTTCCCCTTCCAGGTTATAGACATCGACTAACATAGCTGCATCGCTCCATGAGTCCAGGGATACGTCCCGGCGTCCATTCTACTGCTTTCTCGCTTCTTTAATGAGAACCAGGCCGCCGCGAGGGCCGGGGACTGCCCCGCGCACACCGATCAGGTTGCGCTCCACATCCACCAGGACCACTTTCAGGTGCTGCGCAGTGACGCGGTCATTGCCCATATGACCGGCGCCGCGCGAGCCCTTGAAGACACGGCCCGGGGTGGTGCCAGAGCTTCGCGCGCCCGGCGCCCGCTGCCGGTCAGACTGACCGTGCGTTTTCGGGCCGCCTTTGAAGTGGTAGCGTTTCACGCCGCCCTGGAATCCTTTTCCTTTACTGGTGCCGACAACATCAACGCGCTCGCCGACCGCAAACTGCGCAACGGTCACCGTTTCGCCTTCTTGAACCTCGGGGTTCTTGGCGCGAAACTCGCGTAAAAACCGCAACGGGGGCAAGTTTAAACCGCCGCGCTTGAGGTGACCGAGCTCGCCGCCGGTCAGGCGTTTTGGCTTGACTTCTCCGTAACCCAGCTGGACGGCTGAGTAGCCGTCGTTTTCAGGCCTGCGTATCTGGGTAACGTAGCATGGCCCAGCTTCAATGATGGTGACGGGACTAGCCACGCCTTCTTCATCGAAAATCTGGGTCATGCCGATTTTCTTCCCAATCAGCCCTTTAAACATCTCGGTTGTACTCCTTGAACTTTCAAGAATTATGGGACTGTCAGCCTGGGCTGAGCTGCATCATCCCTGCTGCCGGGCAGTCAGTGGCCTGCTGCGTCTGCTGAAGTTTGTTCGGCGCCCACAATGTCACTCTTGCTCGGCTGTTGGTTGGCCTGGGGCCAAAACCGCACCATTATAACGCAACTCCTCGCATTCCGCTAGGGTTGCCTGGCGTTCTCGATCGGCTGAAAACGATCTGCCGCCACGACAGCCCCAGCCGCAGAACCTTTCCACGGCTGGATCCGTCAGGTAATCCATGAATAACCAAGCCAGTCTTACGCTCGCCTGCCAGCCCTGCAGGACGGGGCGAGCCATCCTTTAAACGTGCGATGGTTAAATCTTAATCTCGATATCCACGCCTGCGGGCAAATTCAGCCGCATCAGCATATCGATTGTCTTCGAATCCGGGTCCAGCACATCGATTAAACGGTTGTGGGTGCGGATTTCGAAATGCTCGTGCGAATCCTTGTCGATAAAGGTCGAACGGCGCACGGTGAATCGCTCAACGCGAGTGGGCAGGGGAACCGGTCCGACCACATGAGCGCCGCTGCGCTCGGCTGTTTCCACAATCCGTTTGGCGGATTGGTCCAGCACACGGTGATCGTATGCCTTTAAACGAATGCGAATGCGTTGTTTTGCCATAATCACACCTAAGCGATAATCTTGGTGATGGCGCCCGCGCCGACGGTCAGGCCGCCCTCGCGGATGGCGAAGCGGGAACCCTGCTCGAGAGCCACCGGCACGATCAATTCAACTTCCATGTTGATGCTGTCGCCGGGCATGACCATCTCGACGCCCTCGGGCAGCTTGATGGTGCCGGTCACGTCCATGGTGCGGATATAGAACTGCGGGCGGTAGCCGGTGAAGAAGGGCTTGTGCCGGCCGCCCTCGTCGCGGCGCAGCACGTACACCTCGGCGTTGAACTTGGTGTGCGGGGTGATGCTGCCCGGTTTGGCCACCACCATGCCGCGCTCCACGTCCGTCCGCTCGATGCCGCGCAGCAGCAACCCGAGGTTGTCGCCGGCGATGCCCTCGTCCAGCAGCTTGTGGAACATCTCCACCCCGGTCACCACCGAGGTCATGCTCTTTTCGCGCAGACCGACGATCTCAACCGGCTCGCCGACCTTGATCTTGCCGCGCTCCACCCGCCCGGTCACCACCGTGCCGCGCCCCTTGATCGAGAAAACGTCCTCGATCGGCATCATGAACGGCTTGTCCACCGCCCGCTCCGGCTCCGGAATGTAGGTGTCGATCACGTGCAGCAGCTCTTTGATGCAGGCGTATTACGGCGCGTTGATGTCGGTCGA
>FWPV01006399.1_pt1 | contig 22523 bp, 19 predicted proteins | sample 2228371 | NCBI WGS metagenome assembly FWPV01 (sample SAMEA103939776, study PRJEB20133) | metagenome | reverse complement strand
TGCCTCCGTGTCTCCTTGTTTATTTACTAGAAAACCTTCCAACAAAAAAACACGCTTAATTAGCGAAAAAACCGTTGCGGAATATAACCGATAAAAAATTCACTAAAAATATGGTTAAGCAACTAAAGTTTATACTTGGGGGGATTTCTATGTATTTTTATGTCAACCTACATTATATTCATTCGTTAATAATTCACAAAGGATTCTAACCAAAAAATGAATTGACAATTTTCAAACTATATGTAAAAATATTGATCGTGATCTTGCAAACTGAGTTTTCACATTGTGAACTGTACCTTTAATTTCTGTATTTTTCATTAGTAGTTTTACTTTCCCCAAAAGATTTCTAAGATTTTGTGTTGCAAGGTAATTGTTTACTAAATTTATTTAGGGGGTTTAATCGATGAATGTAATTATTGTCATCCTAGATAGTTTCAGACAGGATCATGTAAGTATATATAACCAGGGAGTTGGACCATTTCCACATATCCCGGCTTGTAAAACACCGAATATCGACAAATTTGCAGAGCGATGTGTCATATTTGAAAACGCATATCCTGAAGCTCTCCCGACAATGCCTGTCAGATGTTCAGTGATGACCGGTCAACAAACACTTCCTTTTAGAGCATGGCAACCACTTACACCTCAGGACATAACGATGACCAAATTATTAAGAGACAGAGGTTATGTTTGTGGTTTTATTACGGATGTCTATCATTATCGCGCTCCAGGTATGAACTATCATGAAGGGTTTCATGAGTATCGCTGGATACGCGGACAAGAGTATGATCCTTACGTATCAGCTCCAACTAAACGCGATGTTGAAGATTATGTTAATGAATTTTATTCTGAAACATGGAAAACACGCATTAAGCAATTTCTAGCAAATACCGATGATTTTAAATCAGCAGAAGATTGGTTTCCACATAAAGTTATGAAGGAAAGTGCAAGATGGTTGCGCGATAATAGATGTTATAAAAATCTATTTCTTTTAGTTGATTGCTTTGATCCTCATGAGCCGTGGGATCCTATAAAAGAATTTGATAATTATACCGATCCAAAATATAAAGGTCCCAGACTTATAATGCCCATGGGTGGAATAGCCGATCATTGGGCTAGGGATCATGAAATAAAATATATTCAAGGATTATATGCCGGTGAAGCATCTTTCGTTGATTATTGTATGAAAGAGTTTTTTGATTGTTTAGAAGAATTAGAATATTATAAAGACTCATTGATAATTTTATTAGCTGATCATGGTCATCCATTATGTGATCATAAAAAATTCCTTAAAGGAACGGATAGATTATATAATGAACTATTAAAAGTTCCTTTCTTAGTGCATCTACCAGGTGATAAAAATGCCGGCATGCGCACAGATGCTATTGTTCAATTCCATGATATTCTTCCAACAATTTTGGATATATTAGGGTCTAAAAATGATACTGAAGCAATGCATGGTAGAAGTTTTCTCCCTGTCCTTTATGGGGACACTAATGAACATAGAAATACAATAATAACCGGATATAATCAAGGAATTGATAGGTGTATAAGAGATAAGCACTGGAGCCTTATACAACGACCTGAAGATGAACCTGATGAACTTTATAACCTTATTGATGATCCAAGAGAAACTAAAAATCTCATTGATAAATTCTCTGAAGAAGCAATAAGACTTTCATCTGCTTATGGCACTTATTTTCGTAAGGCACCAAATAGGGTTATCAAAGGGTTACAAACTAGATATGAGTTATCATCAAGTAGCCTTGATCAGTAATAACATATTAGAAAACAATTGAGTTATAGGCTTAAACTGAATTTCCAGCTCTCGCTTGAATGACAAAAACACACAGAATGTCATTCATATCAAAGCTTTTGCTGGTAATTCAAAAAAGGTTCTATTATTTTCATAATCCGACTAATTAATAGTAAGGTGGGCATTGCACCATAGGCGTCAGGCTGAGAGATTTTAGCAATTAATCATTATCAAAAATTAATAAGTCTGCTTGATAAACATAGCCCTCAACCCCGTCAGGGGTGATATGTTTGTAGAAATTTAGTCATATCAACAACCTAGCTCCGTTAGGAGCTAAATGTTGATAGATTTTCACATACCGCTCCTAACTCTGCTTGGTATTGTTCTTTCATATTTTCTACAAACATATCACTCCTATCTCCGCTTAATTTGGTGCCTATAGGCATTGCACACCCTACATACTACATACTTGTTAAGAACAACATGATTTTGATATAAGAACAAGTTTGTAGTAGCCAGATTTATCAGGTGTTAAATAATGATCAATTTTAGGGCAGGTTTTGTTTATCTTATTGACTTGTGAATTATTATATTATAGAGACTTATAACGTTTTAAAAAATTGTTTATACATCCCCAACCCCTTTGAAAAAGGGGAGAGCATGAAAGTCTCCCTTTTCCAAAGGGAGATTTAGAGGGATTTTATAATAAATGATTTTTAAAATGGTATTATCTTGAAAAAGTAAGACTTAAATTCATAACGAAACCTGCTCTTACTAAAATTGAATTACACAAACAATTCATATTACGAAAAGAGGTAATTTTGGAAATTAATCAATCAATATATAAGTCCAGGCGTGAAGCCTTTATGTCAAAGCTTAATAATGGAACTGCTATTTTTGTGGGAGCTAATGCATGTAAACATAAATACAGACAGGATAGCAATTTTTATTACCTTACAGGATTCAAAGAACCCGGATCTGTTCTTGTTCTTGCCCCAGAACACCCCGAGCATAAATATGTATTATTTGTCAGGCCTCGTGATAAAAATCAAGAAATATGGACTGGTAAGCGCGCAGGGATAGAAGGCGCAAAAGAAGAATATTGCGCAGATTCCGCATACCCCATAAACGAAATAGATAATGTCCTCCCGAAATACATCGAAAATGTTAATAATATATATTATAGCTTGGGAAGCAGTGATGATATGGATAACAGGATAATTAGCCTATTAAAGCGTTTTAGAGGAAGGCGTTATGATTCTTGTTCCGGTCCGGTAGCTATAATTGATCCTATGGAAATAGTGCGAGATATGCGATCCATAAAAGATCAGCATGAAATAGAGCTGATAAGAAAAGCTGCTGATATTTCATGTGAAGCCCATATTTCCGCAATGAAATCAGCAAAACCTGGCATGTATGAATACGAAATTCAGGCAATTGTAGAATATAATTTTTTAAAAAATGGTGCCATGTTCCCTGCGTATCCCAGTATTGTTGGTTCGGGTCCCAATACAACTTGCTTACATTATGATTCTAATAATTGTGTAATTAAAGATAACCATCTAATATTAATAGACGCCGGAGCTGAATATGAATATTATGCTGCTGATATAACACGCACATTTCCCGCAAATGGAAAATTTACAGCTCTTCAAAGAGACCTTTATAACATAGTGCTTTCTGCCCAAATATCCGCCATTGATGAAATAAAACCAGGAGCTAGTTTAGATGCATTTCATGAAAAAGCTGTTCAGGTTATAACAGATGGTCTCATAAATATAGGACTTATTAAGGAAGAGAAAGACAAAGTAATAGAAGAAAAGCTCTATAATAAATTTTATATGCATAACACAGGTCATTGGCTCGGGCTTGATGTCCATGATGTTGGAAGTCGAAAAATTGGTGACAAAGTTAAAACTTTTCAACCAGGAATGATAGTCACTGTGGAACCAGGTCTCTATATAGCTGAAGATATGGAAGAAGTTGGCGAAGAATATCGGGGCATTGGCATTAGAATTGAAGATGATATTCTAGTTACTGAAGATGGTAACGAGGTTCTTACAAAAAAAGCTCCAAAAACTATTGAAGATATAGAACTTATTATGGCAGAAGGCTAACTATGGATGAAAAAAGAAGACAATTTTTAATTGAGGTTGCAGCAATAGCAGGTGCTGCAGCGCTTGATGGGTTTGGTTTATTAAGAGTATCTTATGCCCAGGATGCTGGTTCGAACACTGAACCTAGCACAAATATAAAAGATTATCCTCATATAATAGATATTTTACCTTCAAAGCGAATTGAAACATACTTTCCATTAATTGTTAAGGCTTGTTCTGATCCCAAAAAGAATTATCTATCTGAAATACCTTTTCTTATTGAGCTTGATGTCTGTAAAATATGGAAAGAGTCGTTATTTGAATGGGATGCTTTGTCGAATTCTGGTGCAGCTGGTCTTCAACAATTGATGGAACCAACAGCAAGAGTTGATCTTGGATTAAATGTTAAAAGTAGTCCAGAGCTTGATTCATTAACTCAGGCTGTTTCTGAATATTCAAAATTACAGTCAGAGATTGCATCAAAAAGACAGGAAATTTACAAAATAGTTGACTCAGGAAATAATGATTTAACTCAAGAAAATATTAATTCAATAAATAAACTAAGAAAACAGATTAGAGAATTAGAGAAAAAAAAGGATTCAGTTTTTGAAACTCTAAAAGTGGCAAAAAACAGCTACATATCAAAGATCAGAAATATGTCTATGGAAGAATTAAAAGATTTTGATGCAAGGTTTGTCCCTGAAGTAGCATTACCAGCAGGCTTAGACTACATTGTTAAAATGATAAGAGAATGCAAAAAATTCTTCGGAGGTTCTATTGATATGAATGTATGGCGCGGGCTTGCAGCTTATAATTCGGGACTAAGGACTACAAAAACCTGGAGTGGTATGCCTTTTATCAGCCAAACAGTCAACTATACCAGAGATATTATGCTTAATCTAACCAGAATGCTTGAGCTAAAAATTGCCTATTCTACGAATGACGCAAGCATTATCGCAGAAACAAAACGACGTTTTGAACAATGATTAATGTTCATACAGGTAGATATTACTATGGCGATTCCCCGATACATCTTTTAGATCCAAAAACAAAAATCATATCTTTCTTATCCCTCATAGTATCAATATTTATAGCCAAAAGCCCTAATGGTTTCATAATTATATCATTATTTCTTTTTTCCTCTGTATTTATAGCGCATATCCCTTTTCGTTTAATATTGAGTTATGTTCGTCCCATGTATTGGCTTTTCATAACAATAATATTAATAAATTTATTTTTTTCAAATAACAATTCAATAAATTTATTTCCGGTAAAAACTTCAGCAGAGGGATTTTTTCGTGGAATAAAGCTTGTTTATCAGTTCTTGCTTTTAATTATAGGTTCAGCGGTTCTTGTGATAACCACTATGCCGATTCAGATCGCTGATGCAATATCACAACTTCTTCATTTACATCAATTACCTGTTATGTTAATGATTACACTAAACTTTATACCTAAATTACTTTTGGAGTCAGAAAGGCTTATATCAATCCAGAAAACTCGTGGAATCAGGCGAACACAATTGCTTAAAAATGTTAAATGGCTTGTCAAATTAACACTTTCATTATTACAGAAATCATTCAGATTAGCAGATGATATGGCTATAAGCATGGAATCTCGTTGTTATTCAGGGGGAAAGCGGACAAGCTTATATGAAACAGGTTTTAAGTATAATGATATTTTAGCCCTGGCTTTATCTTTCAGTATGGTAACTATTGTGTTTCTAATCGATTTCGGATTTTAAATGGATATTGATATAGATATTCTGTGCGACATTTTTTCCTGAATATCTACATTAAATATTTGCAATGCGTAATCCAGTCGTAGCATTGAGCTGGATATTGGAACTTTGATACTTGCACCAATGGTTGCAGAAGAGCTATTAGCACTAACTTTTTTCATGTTATAACCTGCTCTTAGACCAAGCATTTGATTTGCAAACCATGCTTCAATCCCTGCACGAACCTTCATAGAGTTAACTTCTCTTTCCTTTCTCATTGCTCCTTCGATTGATATACTTGTCGTTTCCAGAACTTCCTGAAGAGCTGGTTGTTGTGCGCTTGATGCTATAGGGGCAAAGTTGTAAGCAATACCAAACCTAAGGTTAGCAGGCACTTTATCTTCGTTTGATTCAGAAATGCTAACATCAACTGGTATAAGGTTTTGTGCTGATAATCCGATGTTCAATCCAGATACTGGTTTTGCAAGCACACCAGCATCAATGGTAAATCCTCCCGCTGAAGTTTCCACAAAGTATGGATTTTCTTTTGTCCATTCATTATCACTGCTGAAACCAGTGTTTAACATTTTTAGATTCACACCTAAGGATAAGTTTTCTATTAATCGTTTTGCATACGAAAATGCAATGCTCTTTTCAGAATATACAGATGATTCTTCGCTTAACATACCAAAACTTAGACCAAAACCTCCGATTTTTCCAAGTGGAGCAATAATGCTTGCATAATTATAGTTAACAACTCCTGAAATCATATTTAGATAGGTGAACCCAAGTTCAGGTTTTTTAATAAAATCAATGCCTGCGGGATTATACATTGGTGCATTTGCGTCATCTGCAATTGCGACGAATGCTCCACCCATGCCAAAAGGTCTTGCGGAAATACCTATATCCTCAAATGCTGCAAAGGATGTTCCACTATAAGCAATTAAAATCAAAAAAATAATTAATGATTTTTTCATATATTCATATCCTTTCATATATTTAAATAGGTGATGCGGAATACCTGCGGATATATATTTCGTCAATAGTTGCGCGCTCATGTTGAGTCAAAAGCATTAAAACTACGTGTGCAATATCTTCTGGTCTCATCCAGTCAGTTCTATCTGTTTCAGGGCGAGCATCTGCAGTAAGTTTAGTATCGACGCCTCCAGGACATATTGCATGCACTCTTATACCGTAAGGATTAAGCTCAATATTTAGCGATCTGGATAGACCTAACATTCCGTGTTTTGAGGCAACATAAGCCATCTGATTAGGGTAAGCTTTTTTTGATGCACTGGAACAGATATTTATGATTGTTCCTGACCGTTGTTTTATCATAATAGCGGATACTTTTTGAGCGCAAATAAAAGCACCTCTTAAATTTACTGCCATTGTTTTATCCCAATCATCAAGGGTTAACTCCAGAAATGGTTTAAATATTGCTATGCCAGCGTTGTTTACGAAGATATCAATGCATGCAAATTTTTCAATAGTTTTATTTACCATATTTTCAACATCAACTGGATCCGACACATCTGCCTGAATGGCTAAACCATACTTACCAAACATTCCAATTTCTTTTGCTACTTTTTCTACTTCTTCCATTGTCCTTGATGCAATAGCCACATCGCATCCTTCTTCTGCAAGGGATAGAGCAATAGCCCTACCGATGCCTCGTCCACCACCGGTTATAAGTGCCTTTTTCCCGTTAAGTTTTTTCATTGGTCTCTCCCGATTACATATTTAACTTTTTATACAAAATAAATTTCCTTATATTTATGCTCAATGTTATTTTGAGTAGGCATTATGCTATTTGCATTTAATGTAGGCTCGATGCTATTTTTGAGTAAAACAAGCTGTCCAGCTTGTTCCCTACATCCAAATACAAGATATTTTAATTTTATATGCTTCGCATATACATAAGAACATGCTGTAGGGGCAGGTTTTGTATGTCATTTGGCAATATATTTTGTGTAAATTGGTTTTTATTTTATGTAAAACCTGGACATAAAAGACTAAACCTGCCCCACAAAGCCACAAGCTAGACAGCCTGTGTTATATATCTACATTATGTATATCAGATGCTTTATTATCTCATACCTAAATGAATTTTTCAATATGAAAAAAACCTAAATTTAGAATATTAATTCAGGTAAATTGCTGATTAATGATAAAATTCCATTGTTTTTTATTTAATTAGAAATCAATCTTTTTTATCAGGTAATATCTTATTGTTAATAGCTCAATTAATTTAGTTTAATACTATGAAATATTAATAGTTAAGTTTACTGGCAGGTCTGACATTAATGGGTATGATCCTGTCACCAATCTTGATGGTTATGGCTTCACCAAGTATAAACTTCTTGTTCGTATTTGGAAACACAGAGACGAGAAGGCTCGGAAAGAAAATTAATCACAAAGAACAAAAATAAAACGAATAGCACGAAAATTTTATGCTTGGTTCATTTACTGTTTTTTTGATATAATAATTCTTGGATATAGTAACGAGATTATTTAATTTCTTTTATGGAGAACAAGTTACATGAGGATCAAGATAAATATTTTTATTATGAGTCTTTTTATTCTTATGTTTATCTTTATAATACATTCTACTGCTAAAATTGATCCAGAAACAATTCCCGTCTATGTTTCGGAAGCAGGTATGTGGCTTTTTGATGAAGGTAAGCTAAATATCTGAAAATATAAGGATTTATTATATTTCTACGTTGGTAATGACTTTTTTCGCTAGATTAGAAAACAGAACTATATTTTGTATATGCAAAAAAAAATTATAGAGGTTAAAAATTTAAGTTACTCGTATCCAGATGGAACACATGCTTTGAAAGATATAAGTCTTGAAGTTTTCGAAGGTGAAACATTAGGTATTATAGGACCAAATGGAGCAGGAAAATCCACATTTCTATTACACTTAAATGGTATCTTAAAAGGAAAAGGGTATATAAAGGTCCTGGATATGGATTTTAATGACAAAAATCTTAAAAGTATTAGAAGTAAAGTTGGGATAGTCTTTCAGGACCCAGATAATCAACTTTTCATGCCCACAGTGTTTGAGGATGTCGCTTACGGTCCATTAAACATGGATATGACGAAAGTTGAAGTAGAAGAAGCTGTTATTAACGCCCTAAAAAAAGTAGATATGTTATATGCAATGAAACGCATATCACATCATTTGAGTTTTGGCGAAAAGAAAAGGGTATCAATCTCAACAGTTCTATCCATGAATCCCGAAGTCCTTGTTCTGGATGAACCCAGTAGTAATCTTGATCCGAAACATAGACGGGAACTGATAAACCTTCTTAAATCTTTAGAAATCACTAAAATAATAGCTACACATGACCTTGATATGGTATTGGATTTATGCTCAAGAGTTATTTTATTTAATAAAGGAACAATAGTTGCTGATGGTGAAACAATAAAGATTCTAAATGATAAAGAACTATTAGAATCTAACGACCTTGAAATTCCACTTTCACTTTCATGTCTTAAGTAAAGGTAATTTGAAACATTTGATATTTGTTTGCACCCTTATTGGGTATTGCTCCATCTTGTAAATTAACATATCGTTTGTTTAATATAACCTAAAAGTATGTCCAGATCTGCTTTAGCAGTTTCAATAGGCTTATCCTTTGCAGATTGACTCAGGCATTCTATTGTTAAATAGCCATCATAACCTATTTGATAAAGCAATTTTAATACTTTATTGTAATCCGTTAAACCTTTATTTAAAGCATTAAAATACCAGGTTCCATCTTTACCAACTGTGCCATTCTTTATGTGAGTATTATATATCTTCTCTTTTAGTTCTGAAATGACTTCATCAATGCTTTCCCCAGCGAAAGACAAATTTGAAAAATCAACTGTTAGTCCAACCGTTTCTGAGTCTGCTATATTAAGCAAACGCTTTGAACCATTTAACGTATCAGTCAATTGACGCATGTGGGTCTCAAAAGCAAGCTTAACATTGAATTTTTCTGCTATCGGAATCAATCTCTTTATTGCTGAGCTAAGACAATCCCAATGTTCATCTTTAGCATTTAAGGAACCAGGAGGACCAGGTGTCATTTTTATAATCTTAGTTTCAAACAAGGGTGCAAGACTTATAAATAATTCTGCTTTCTGGATTTGATCATCAAGATTTGATATGTTTGTAAAATCATTGAATAATGATAATGCTGAAACCGTTAGTTTATTTTGCCTGATAAGATGAGCAATTTTTGCAGGGTCTTTAGTTGCAATTTCTGAATCAAAATGTGGCTTTGCACATGCAAGCTCAATTGCGGAAAATCCAATCTCTGCTGTTGCAGAAATTGCTTCCTGCAAAGGTAATGCAAAAAGACTCTGACTAAAAAGGGATATTTTCATTTTTTTTACGCTCCAAAAGATTAATAGGCATTTATAATAAATACTAAATTTCAGATTGTAGAGTAAAAATTGCCCTATAAGCATTAAGCTAGTGTTTATGCAATTGTAAGGAACTGTAGCAGAGCCACATAGCTATCAAATTAAGAACACAGGGATTTTTTATAAATGAGATTGCATTTCGTAAGCCCCGAAGGGACGACATGTTTGTAGAAATAAGTGTCACAAAATTTTCCAGGCTCCGTAGGAGCGACATGTTAATAAGCCAATGTGATGTAAAAAATTTTTACATATCGCCCCTAACTTCGCTTATGAACTTTTATATGCAATTTTTACTACAAACATTCCGCTCCTATCGGAGCTAAAAACGCTTAAGTTAATACATATAGGAACTGCATCCTCAAGCCACTATAAAAATTAATGAATACCTGTTTAATTTCAGTATGTAAGTTGGATTGAAGACCCTTTAATTTATATTCTTTTCTTTGTTGGTTTTTTAACCCAAACTACCTATTATTTTTTTATGAAATGTCGAATATCCATACTTTATGTCTTTTATAGGCAATCCACTCATTACGCCCGTCTCCATTAACATCGTCTATCATAGTGCTGTAGACGTATCCAAAATCTCCTGAATTGACATTTTTCAATGGTTTGTCTTTATTTTCATCAAGCTCTTCAAGCATAGGGAAGCGGAAAATTATCTTCCCATAACCATCTAAAAGTATAGGCTCTGAAGGTTTTCCTGTTTCAATTGGTAAGTCCTCATAACCAAGTTGCTTTGCTTTATTAAGGTATTCTGTCTGAAGTTCTAATGACATTCTTCCTGGGCTGGGACGATGCAAGATCATATCAGGTTGACCTGATTCACCTGGAATAGTCATACAATAGCCATTACATGGATATTCCCAGAGTTTCCGCCCTTCACAATCAAGCATGACCGAGCCACCATGACTGGCTTTATTCATAACAAATATTTGATATCCGAAAACCTCGGGCATAAATTTTCCTGTAAGAAAAGCCTGCGGATGAATGAAACTACTGTCCCTGAATAGCTCATTTCCATTCACATCGAAAATTACAAAATCCCCGTGACAAACACAATACATTACCTCATAAATGCCATCCTGATTGATATCACGAGCTTCGACATAATCTATATGCGATAAATGTTCCCATTTCCAGATGAGTCTTCCATCGTGATCATATAGACAATCGCCTAAGAAAAGTTCATCTTTATTATCCCCATCAATATCAACAAGGCTAAAAGCATGGTATTCTCCACCATGCTTTTCTGATAATAATTTGAGGTCTGTAGAGTAAACGAACATTTGGTGTTCGCCCAGTATCATAATATTTGGCGGTTCATCACCCATATTTTGCAAGACAATCTTCCATCCATCATCATTTGGAAGTTTCAATTCCTTAATTAATTTGCCTGTCTTTATATCTCTCTGTATTAGCCAATCATGATATTTATATAATAGTTCAGGCTTTCCATCATTGTTTATATCTTCAATAAGTGTGAGTCTGATTTCTCCATGGTTGCGATATGGTTCTTGTTTTGACCATGGTTTGCCATATTGCCAGATTATATTTCCGTTTTGCTTCAGGCATGTATAGCAAAGTAGATCAAAGTTTTCTGGATCAAGCCCATCGATGGATCGATAACTTTCCTGAGCCATAATCCCAGCACTTTGGCGAAATATAAGCTCCTTTTCATTATCATCGTCTATATCGCAAAAATGTAAGCTTTCGCCACCATTTCGTCCGACTTCAATTGATTTTAAAAGTTTTAGTTCCATAGCTTTCAATACCTATAAAGATTTATTTGAGTATATTGATAGCACGCTCAACTATATTATCAACAGTGAATCCAAACTGTTTGAACACAGTTCCGCCCGGAGCAGAAGCCCCGAAATGATTAATACCAATTACATTACTTTCTGAACCCACGTAACGGCACCAGCCTTGAGTTACTCCAGCTTCTACAGCAAGCCTTTTAGTTACTTCTGGTGGTAATACTTTATTACGGTATTCATCATCCTGTTCATCGAACAATTCCCAGCTTGGCATACTCACAACTCTGACCTTGATGCCCTTTTCTTTAAGCTTTGTTTCAGCTTCTAAGATCAAGCTTACCTCAGAGCCCGTAGCTATCAAAATAATATCCGGTAGCCCGTTTTCAGGATCGGAAAGTATGTAAGCTCCATGTGATACACCTTCTAAAGCTGAAGGAAATTTTGTCTGGTCAAGGACCGGTAAATTTTGCCTTGTTAATGCTAATGCGACTGGACGATCCTTACTTTCTAAAGCGACCTTCCATGCGCCTGCTGTCTCATTTGCATCTGCTGGACGAATGACAATTAAATTAGGTATAGAGCGTAGAGCTGCTAGATGTTCCACAGGTTGATGTGTTGGTCCATCCTCACCTACACCGATGCTATCATGTGTATATATCCATATGGAGGGTATCTCCATAATAGCTGAGAGTCTAACGGATGGGCGCATATAGTCAGAGAAGACCATAAATGTTGCCCCATAAGGGATCAGACCTTTATGCAATGTCATTCCATTGACAATCGCTCCCATAGCATGTTCTCTGACTCCAAAATGCAAATTCCTGCCTGAGAAATTATCTTTGCTTATGCTTGCATATTTATCCATATAGGTTTTTGTAGATGGAGCAAGGTCAGCAGAACCACCAACCAGGTTATTTATCTTATCAGCAATGGCATTTATTACTGTTCCAGAGGCTTGCCTTGTAGCAATTGGTTTTTGAGGAGAAAATACAGGAAGAGATTCCTCCCAACCCTGTGGTAATTCACGATTCATAAACATGTGCCATTCCTTTGCAAGATCGGGATATTTTTCAGCATAGGATTCAAAAAGTTCGTTCCATTCAGATTCCATCTCACATCCAATAGATTCAGCTTTTCTGAAATGGCTCAATACTTTCTCAGGAACATTGAAAGGTTCATCAACTTCCCAGGATAAATTCTTCTTTGTAAGCTTAACTTCTTCCTCTCCAAGAGGTTCACCATGTGCCTGTGCTGTATCCTGTTTATTAGGACTTCCACAACCAATATGAGTTCGTATTGCTATAAGTGATGGTCTATCCTTTTCTTCCTGAGCGTTTTTGATCGCATCAGCAATATCTTCTAAACAGGCATCATCGTCTATTCTTTGCGTATGCCATCCATAAGCGGAATACCTTTTGCAAACATCCTCTGAAAAGGCAAGGTCTGTGCATCCTTCAATAGTAATATGATTATCATCATAAAGGCATATTAGCTTGGAAAGACCAAGATGTCCTGCTATAGAAGATGCCTCGCCTGAAACTCCCTCCATCATATCGCCATCACTAGCTATTACATAGGTGTAGTGATCGACGATATTATAGCCAGGTCGATTAAAATATTCTGCAAGCCATCTTTCGGCTAGAGCCATACCTACAGCATTACTTATACCCTGACCTAAAGGACCGGTTGTTGTTTCAACTCCCGGTGTTAATCTATATTCTGGATGCCCTGGTGTTCTACTGCCCCATTGGCGGAATTGCTTCAGATCTTCAATTGTTAAGCCATATCCAGTTAAATATAAAAGGCTATAAAGTAACATGGAAGCATGACCTGCAGAAAGAACGAACCGATCTCGGTTAGCCCAATCAGGATTGCCTGGATTGTGTTTCAAAAACTTTGTCCATAATACATAAGCAACAGGTGCTAAACCCATTGGAGCTCCTGGATGTCCTGAATTTGCTTTTTGAACACTGTCAATTGATAAAATCCGAATAGTATTGATGCATAGTTCATCAAAACTGTCCCTAACCTTCATAGAATCTCTCCTCTAAGAATGTTAAAATTTTTTAAAATCATTTAACTGCTATTTAATTTGCTTTTTTATCTCTTCTACTGCTCTTGCAAGCTGAAGATCATTTTCCAGATCAATATTTGGCACATTTTTAGTTGAGGCAAAAGTTCTCCTTACATACATTGTAATCAGCCTTTCGCTGAGATTTATGCCATTATCTGCCAATTTTTTCATTAAATCGGGAATCCCCGCTTTTAGACCTTCGAATTGTTCCTCATAACTTTGATCTGGATGGTTCTCCAGATAACCGTATACGAATTTATCGATATATTCGCCTTCATACATCTTAGTAAGCATTTTTGCTTTTTCGCCATCTTTATCTTCGCCTATAAGATCTGGCTGTTCTACCTCAATATCAGGTGTTATACCGCCTTGATATATTCCAATTTTACCTTCTTCTTTCTTAGCAGTATATATATCCTGTCCACTTTTTATCTGCCACCTATAATTTCTTGATTTAACAGATACACTAGCATCCTGAGAAAGTGTTATCCCTTGTTTTGTGAATTCATCGCGTAATTTATCTGAAATAACACCATTATCAAGTTCGCTTTGCATACCTGGTTCTACCTTAAATAGTAGTTTATCATGTATCCAATTTCCATTTGGTGTTTTGTATATTGAGACTGTTATGGATACAGCTCTAGTTTCATCTAATGGGAATCTTTGTTGAACAACACCTTTACCAAAAGTTTTTTCTCCAATAATCAGCCCACGTTTATAATCTTTTATAGCACCAGCAAATATTTCAGAACCACTTGCACTATTATAATTTATAAGGACAGCGAGTGGTAGATCCATTGGAACCATCAAATTACCACTTTTAGCTGTATATACGGAATCAAATCTATCTATTCTGCCATCCGTTGAAACAATAACACCTTGTGGGATAAAAGCATTTGAAACGTCAACAGCTGAACTAAGCATACCACCAGTATTATTCCGCACATCTACTATTAATGCTTTCATGCCTTGAGATTTAAGCTTATCAATACTTTGTTTCATTTCTGTTGCTGTTTCTGCTGTAAAACTAGATATTGATAAATATCCGATATTTCCTTCTATCATAAATTCTCTAACGCTAGGAAAATTTATAATATCTCTTGTGATAGTTACATCGAAAGGTGTATCTCTGCCGGTTCTGAGGATCGTAAGAGTAACTTTGGTTCCTACCTCGCCTCTAAGTATATCGACCACATCTTCAATTGACATATTTTCTATAGATTCACCATCAACTCTCAGGATTTTATCTCCAGCATGCAATCCTGCCTTCATAGCTGGTGTTCCATCCATGGGTTGAACTATGCTTACAAATCCATCTGCTGAAGGCAATATTCTTATACCCAAACCACCAAATTTTGCATAAAAAAGGTTTTCTTGTTCGCGCTTCCTTGAAGTTTCCTCCTGATAGAACGAGTATCTATCGCCAAGCCCTTCCATCATTCCTCTAACAGCTTCGCTCATTAGCTTCTCAAGCTCTTCTTTGGTAAGGTCTTTGTAATAATTACTTAATACAAGGGCAAGTGCTGTATTAAAAATCTCTAATTGCTTATATACGTCATCGCGTTCGTATAGTTGTTTTTTTTGCTCAGTAGCTAATTCTGCAGAAAATGATATAGTGGATATTAAAATAGTAGATAAAAAAACGATTAATAAAAAATGCGAAATTAATGAGAAATTCCTTTTGATCATAGTCTTTCCTCCGTTACTTATAATATTGATTAACAGCTTGTGAACTTTAAGAATTATCATTTGTAGAATTAAATATTGCTTTCGGCAAGCTGCTCGGAGTTTGCAAACATTATCTGTATTTGATCTTCGTTTAGCCCAGCTCCTCTGGCAACTGCTAACGCATGTTCTTTTGTAATCAAATCTGATGGATCATGGCTATCTGTGTCTAACACAAGTTTTGCTCCTATTTTTGTTGCAAGTTTTGCTACATGACCGTTTGTCAAAGAATGACCCTTACGTGCAGATATTTCAAGATATATTCCTCTTTGGGTTGCGATTTCAACATCTTCGGGGTCTATAAGTCCGGGATGAGCTAAAATGTCGATATTAGCTCTAACCGCATAATGATCGGTGCCCGGGGCAACAGGCTCTACTATCGTCTCTCCATGAACGACAACTATTTTCGCTCCAAATCGTCTTGACCGATCGGCGAGTTCTTCAATAGTCGGTGGTGGAACATGGGTCAATTCTACTCCCGGTATGATTTTAATTTTCATAAATTTGTTCAGTGTTTCAGCTAGTTCTGCAATTCGTGGAACTACAAAATCTATATTTGACTGATCAACATGATCCGTAATTGCGATAAAACGATACCCTTTTTGTTCTGCACGCCTTGCAAGCTCTGCAGGAAGGAGAACACCATCACTGAATAAAGAATGTGTATGAAGGTCTATCATGGTAGGTCAGCAAACTATTGGGTATATATTACTTCAGGCTTATAAGCTCATACCCCTTTGTGCTTACAAGTCATGTAAATGCCCCTGGCGCGATTCGAACGCACGGCCCACTGCTTAGGAGGCAGTTGCTCTATCCTTCTGAGCTACAGGGGCATAATTTCCATTAAACACTTCATTGAATTATAACACATTCAGATGTAAAATTCAATGATCTTTTCAATAGGATGTTGAACAGCAAATAAAAATGTGTTAAACTTGAAAAGCAATAAATAATTAAAATACGACGGTGAATTACATGAAAAACAATTATCGCAAAAATACTGGAATCTCTTTTATATTATCACTTATATTGCATATAATTATTGCTGTTGCTCTTGGATTGTTTATATTGGAAAGTGAACATGAAAGAATACAAGAATCAATAGCAGTAGAAATGGTAAATTCCGCTAAGCGAGTTCTGCCAGTTATTCACTTAAGAAATATTGAAAAAAAGGTTTTCAGCACATCCAAAAGCCCGGTATCTCCACAGATTCAATTTGATATACAAAATATTAAAGTGCCAAAATTAGAATTTAGTGGGCAAAGTTTACATCCAGGTATGAAGGTTATATTTCCTGAACTAGGAACTTCTACCAGCAAATTAAAGACAGATTTTGAAATAACGCTTCCTGATAAAAAGGGCATTGAAATTGAAAAACCAGGCTCAGGGAAAGGAAAAGGCATGGTAAAATCTGGCAGTTCTCCTACCAATATACTTGATGGTAGTGGGATTTTTGAGCTTGCTCTAAATCAAATTGCAAAAAATATCGCAAATAAAAACAAAACGGGCAAGGAAGATATTGTTTTCCTTATAGATGCCAGTGGTAGCATGGAAGAAAATATATTGGCTGTATCAAGATATATTTATAGAATGATAGAAATTTTTATTGAGAGAGGTATTGATTTTTCGATTGGCGTAATAAGGTATAATCGCATACTTAAAGAGAATGATATAACAATTTATGAACAGACAAAGGATATAAATAGAGTTAGAGCTATATTAAGGTCTATAAGATGTCAGGGTGATGAAAGCACATTTGATGCAATCGAAGCAGGCTTAAAACAGGTAAAATTTCGTGATCAAGCTGAAAAGACCTTTGTCATTGTAACAGACGAATCGTTTAAGCCGCGAACTATAGGTAGGATAGACATAAAAAAAACACGAAAAGAACTTATAGAACAAGATTTTCAAGATATTCTTAAATTGTGCATAGAAAATAGAGTTAAAATCAACATTATGGGTATAGACGATGAGCTTCATAAAGCTATGACTAAAGAAACTGGTGGATTATGGTTTCAAATACCAGCTTCGCATGATTGAAAAAAAACATACCATTGTAAACTTTTGCCGCACCCAGCATATTTTAATAAACCCGTGTTCTGAATTGGTTTATACATTTGATCTCAAGTATGCATGCGTTTGGATTCAATAGAGCAATTCGGAAAGGCTAATATTAAGCTCCGATAGGAGCGATATGTTTGTAGAAAATATGAAAGAACAATATCAAGCGGAGTTAGGAGCGGTATGTGAAAATCTATCAACATTTAGCTCCTAACGGAGCTAGGTTGTTGAAATGATAGTTCATAATATTTATGACTAAATTTCTACAAACATATCACCACTGACGGGGTTAACTTCCTTGAGATTTCGGGAAATTCACGATCATAACATATCATAGTTCCTATTTTTACTTCATTTAAAAATTTAATTTGACATTTTCATTATAATCTGGTATAATAGTTCCAGAATACCAATTAAGGAGGTAGAATCCTGATATGTCATGTATACTAAGAATATCTGAAGCAGCGGCTATAGCATTACATGCGGCAGTGCTTCTGGCACAAAACCCTTGCACATTGATTCAATCAAGAAGAATTGCATCAATACTTAAGGTTTCAGAGGCTCATCTTTCTAAAGTTCTACTTCGCCTTGAGAAGGCGGGTATGGTAAGGTCTGTTCGTGGTCCTAAGGGGGGATATACATTGGCAAAATCAGGTGATACCTTAACATTGCTTGATATTTATGAAGCTATTGATGGACCACTTCTTTTAAACAACTGCATATTAAAAAACCGTATCTGTAATGGTAGCAGTTGTATTATGGGAGAGGTTTTGAAAATCCTGAACCGCGAGTTCAGGAATTATATATCCAAAACCTCACTTAACAATGCTTTTATAACATATCAAAATAGGGAGTGTGGCACATTAGGTTCATGTGTGTCATTTTAGTTAAAAATGTGTAAAAAGTATAGCATGACCATTCAGTTTAATATAAAACTGGAGGCATGGTATATGGGTTCTATTAATGTATATTATAAATACTAAAAATGACAGAAATGTCATATTAAAAGGAGAAAAAGATATGAGTATTAGAACTTTTCGCAATCAACCTGTAGATGAATTAACAATGCACATGTATAAAGTGGCAAGAAAAGATAACATGGATACAATTTATGAAAGGTTTGCCAGTCAGCAGCCACAATGTGCTTTTGGTTCGATGGGAATATGTTGCACACTATGCACAGATGGACCGTGTCAGATAACAAGAAAGGCAAAAAGAGGTGTTTGTGGAGCAACCGCAGACCTGATAGTCACCAGAAATCTTCTACAGAAGTGTGCACAGGGAACAGTCGCAAATGTTTATCATGCTCGTAACGTCGCCAGGACATTAAAAGCTGTCGGAGAAGGTGATGCTGACTATGAAATAAAGGAAGAGGGTAAACTGCGTAATATTGCTGAAAAGTTTGGCTTCGATGGGGATAAACCTATAAAGGAGATTGCGAAAGAATTTGGAGAATTCTTCATAGATCAAATTAACAGCAATGATTATGAGCCACTCAAGCTTGTTACTGTTCTTGCTCCCAAAAAACGTCTGGAAGTATGGGAAAAGTTGGGCATAATACCCGGTGGACCAAATTCTGAAGTCGCAACTGGGCTTTCAAAGGTGATGACTAACGTAAATAATGACATAGTTGACCTTCTCCTGCACTGTTTACGAATGGGGATAGCCAATGAATATGCCGGACTCTTCGGGATCACCACCATGCAAGAAATATTGGTAGGAACAGCAAAACCCAATCAAGGACAGGTAAACATTGGTATTCTTGACCCTGATGCTGTTAATATTATAATGCATGGTCATCAGCCACTTCTGGCGATTAAGGTATTGGAAACAGCTCGTGATCAATCATGGCAGGAAAAAGCAAAGATGGCTGGTGCAAAAAATGGAATTAAAATATACGGCTCATTATGCGAAGGTCAGCAAATCTTTAACATCTCTTCTGAATATAAAGACATCTTTTTCGGACAGATAGGCAACTGGATACAGCAAGAAATGATCATTGCTACAGGTGCAGTTGACGTATTAGCATTTGACTATAATTGCGTTATGCCAACTATTTCAGAAGAATTTGCACCAAAATATCATACCAAATTGATCTCCACAGATAAAACAATAAGACAGGCAGGAGTCGAACGTTTGGAATATGAGCCGAATAAAGCAAGAGAAATAGCAGAAAAAATTATTGAGAGAGGAATCGAGGCTTTCGGTAAAAGAGGTGAAGTTAATATTCCCCCAATAAAGCGCGAAGCAATAGCAGGTTTTACAACTGAAAGCGTTGTAGATGCATTGGGTGGTTCTGTCCAGCCATTAATTGATTCGATTGTTAGCGGTTCAATTAAAGGAGTTGCTGCTGTTGTTGGCTGCACCACAGTCAGAGAGTTTCAGTCTGGAAGACATATCGTTGATCTTACCAGGGAACTTATAAGTCGTGATATACTTGTCATCGGTGCAGGGTGCTGTTCGAGTGCAATGCAAAATGCAAATTTGATGTCCCTTTCTGCAATAAAGGAAACCGGTGAAAAATTGGCATCAGTATGTTCAAGTTTGGGTGTTCCACCTTGCTTATCGTATGGTAGTTGCACAGATATAGGTAAGATCATCAATACCGCAGTTGCTATAGCAGATACTCTTGGTGTCGATGTCCCGGACCTACCAGTAGTTGCTTCTGCACCCGAATATATGGAACAAAAAGCTGTTGCTGATGCATTTACTGCTGTGGCTTTTGGATTGTCATTACATTTAGCTCCCGCACCACCTGTGCTGGGAAGTCCGACAGTAACAAAAATACTTACTCAGGATGTCGAATCTCTAGTTGGTGGTAAGGTATTTGTGGAACTTGATCCAATTAAATCTGCCGAGGCTATGGAAGCACATATTATGAAGAAGCGCCAGGCATTGGGTATATAATCAGATTTTCTATATAAAAGAGGTGTAAAAATGAAAAAGCTTATAGCAAGAATTGAACGTTGCACAGGTTGTAAGCGTTGTGAATTAGCATGCATGGAAGAGCATTCTGAAGGCAAAAATTATGCTTTAGCTGTTTTAAGCGGTCCTGAACCAAAAACACGTATATTTGTTGATTCTATAGGCGATAGACCTGTGCCTATTATATGCAGACATTGTGAGGAGGCTTTATGCGTAAGTGCATGCATGGCAGGTTGCATGCAGAAAGATCCAGAAACAGGTGTGGTTACAAATATGGGACATGAGCAAAAATGTGTTGGTTGCTGGATGTGTATTATGGCATGTCCCTATGGAGTGATTAATCCTTCTTTTGATGTTGTTGATTTTGGTAAAAGTGTTTTTGGACAGGCAATAAAATGTGATTTCTGTCCTGAGAGAGATACACCTGCATGTGTTGAATTTTGCCCAGAAGGTGTTTTGGATGTTATTAATATTTAAACTTTTTTGCTATTTACATGTAGGAGTTTGACATGAGATATGTAATTATAGGTGCAAGCGCAGCTGGAGCGCAAGCTGCTGAAGATTTACGAAAGCTGGATAAGGAAAGTAAAATCACAATAATATCCGCAGAGAAGCACTTACCTTATTCACGTTGCTTGATTTCCAGGCTTGTTGATGGTAGGTTATCTGAGTATAACTTATATTTCAAAACAAAACATTTCTTTGAAGATTATAACCTTGATGGAGTTTTAGGAACTGAGATCGTTGAAATTGATAGAAAATCAAAAAGAGTTGTATCAAAAGATAATAGAGAATTTGCCTATGATAAGCTATTAGTTGCAACAGGATCAAGCCCCTGGATACCTAAAATTGAAGGAATCAACTTAAGTGGTGTATACTTTTTTCATTCTCTAGATCATGCTCAAGGGATCATAAAGAGCATAGAAAAAGCAAAAAGAGCAGTAATACTCGGTGCAGGTTTTGTTGGACTTGAGGCTGCTTATGCATTATCAAGGCGAGGATTATCGGTAACTGTTGTTGAAAAAGCTTCGCAGGTTTTACCTAACCAGCTTGATAATATTGCAAGTCAGATTATACAGAGAGATCTTGAAGATATGGGCGTTGAAATAATCCTGAATGAAAGCCTTATATCAGTCAATGGTGATAATTCAGTTCATAGTGTAACAATCGCTGATAAATCTCAATTGCAATGTGACCTTTTAGTCATAGCAACAGGTATGAGATCAAATATAGGATTATTAGAAAAAACTGGTATACGCACAGATAGGGGAGTCATTGTAGATGAATCTCTTAGAACATCTGATCCAGATATTTTTTCTGCTGGAGATGTGATAGAAATAGATGATGTTTCTACTGGAAGAAGAGTTACATCTGCCACATGGTTCAATGCTGTTTTACAGGGTAAGTATGCCGCATATAATATGGTTGGATTGGATAGAAAGTATACACAGGCGATAGGTATTCAGAACGCGGTGCAGTTCCATCAAATACCAGCTATTTCCTTCGGAAAAACACAGATAAACGAAGAAGATGAGCCATATTATGATGTCGTGAGCATACATAAAGATAAAGTTTACAAAAAATTAGTTTTAAGGGACGGAAAAATCTGTGGGATGATATTTGTTGGAGATATTGCCAAATCTGGATTTTATAACGCATTGATAAGGCATCAGGTTGATGTTTCTAAATATACAACAAAGCTTTTAGATACTGATTTCAGCTATGCCTACTTCAAGGAGCAAGATTTTGGACAATATAGCCCATATACTAAAGTAGATGAGTCATGGGAACGCTCTGATTGGTGGGCTCACAGACCAGAATATATTTAACGTCAGTTAGATAAAATGCTAGGTTGCAAATTGTATGTCATTGTCCAGAGGGAAAGGCTGTATACTGTATTGTGAGTAAAACAGGCTGTCTAGCCTGTTGACAATATGCTAACAAGCTAGATAGTTTGTTCTATGATGAATTTATTGAACAGTTA
>FWPV01006398.1_pt1 | contig 22524 bp, 16 predicted proteins | sample 2228371 | NCBI WGS metagenome assembly FWPV01 (sample SAMEA103939776, study PRJEB20133) | metagenome | reverse complement strand
GGGGCGTCTTTGGGAGGGCCGCCCCCTCCCTGGCCCTCCCCCGCTGGGGGAGGGAACCGGGCGCCTCCCCACAGGGAGGGGGTTGGGAAACCCGGTTTCCCCATATGTTCACCTCAGACGGTCATGCGCATAGCGCACAACGCCGGAATGAAAATACGTGTTCTTGGAGGGCTTTGCCCTCCCAAACCCTCCCTGCTGGCGGGTTGGTTCCTGGGAGGGGGTGGGGGCGCAGCGGCGCCGCGCCCCTACTACGCCCAAACCCTCCCGCGGGCGGGCTCTGTTCACCTCAGAGTCAGGCACACCTTGCGCATTCGTTTATTCGTTTCCCATTCGTTGACCCATTTCCCCTCTGCGTCGCAGGAAGCCCATTCCAGAGCAGGTGAAACCCGTTGAAGGGCTTTGCCCTCCCAAACCCTCCCGCGGGCGGGCTGTGTTCACCTCAGAGGTACTTCTCGCCCCGGATCACTTCGGCATCTACGCTGTAGATAATCACCGCGTAGTCGGTAAAATAGTGAGCCGCCACGTGCGACATGATCCGCTCGGCGACCTCGGGGGAGACCAGCGTCTCGATGCGCAGGTTGGGGCCCTCCCAACTGCTGGCATGGATGCCCCGTGTCCCCTCGCCGCGGGCCATCACCACGGTGTAGCCTCTGGCACCGAGTTGCCGGAGTTCACGCAACAGGCGCTCTTCGAGCACAGCTTCGGCGACGATGGTCACCAGTTTGAGCTTCTTCACCGGGCGCTTCCTCCCTACTGGTTTGTCAACCAGGTTGTGATGGATGGTTTTTTGCGGGGAGGGCTTCGCCCTCCCACGCCCCCTCCCGCCACGCTCATCATAAGTATCGTGGCGGACCACTACGTTAATGTGACAATAGACGCCCACACGGCTGGGCCGCACAGTGGCAAGATGAGCACAGGCTTCGGAGGGCTGCGCCCTCCCATCCCCTCCCCGCCGGGAGGGGATGGGCGCCCTGCACCGGGGGACGCTGGCCAGTACCGCGGGGCATAGGGAGGGCCGTGTCCCGCTCACGACCCTTCTATCCCTTCATCTCAGAAGAACAGGTTGGACAATGCGTAGTAGAGCGGGATACCGACGGCCAGGTTAAACGGAAACGTGATCGCCAGCGAGGCGGTCAGGTAGTAGCTCGGGTTGGCCTGGGGCAAGGCAATACGCACAGCGGCGGGGGCCGCGATGTAGGATGCGCTCGCTGCCAGGGTGCCCAGTACCACTGCGCCACCGGGCGAGAGACCCGTGAGGCTGCCAAGCCAGATCCCGACGATGCCGGAGGCGATCGGCATCATGATACCAAATCCCACCAGAAACATCCCCACCTTGCGCAGATCGCCCAACCGCCGCGCTGCAACCATACCCATTTCGAGCAAGAACAGAGTCAACACCCCCTTGAAGGGATCCACAAATAACGGCGCTACCTGCTTCAAGCCCGCCTGTCCGGCGAGAAAGCCAATCACCAGACCGCCGAGGAGGAGGAGGATGCTCTTGCCGGCCAGCAACTCGCGGATCACCTCGCCCCAGTTGCCGCCGTGCCCCATCGCTACACGGGCGATCAGCAGCGCTATGATGATCGCCGGCACCTCGAGCAGGGCGACCAGGGTGGGAGTGAAGCCCTCATAGGGCACCTTGAGCGCCTCCAGGAAGGTCTGCACGGCGGCAAAGGTCACTGCGGAGACCGAGCCATAATGCGCGGCCAGCGCCGCCGCATCGGCGATCTCGAAGCCGCCCAGGCGCCGTAGAATCACATACGCCACCACGGGAATGATCACCCCGAGCGCAAGCGTCGCCAGGGCCGGCATGAGAATGGCGGAGAAGGGCGTCTCGGAGAGGGCTGCGCCGCCTTTCAAGCCGATCGCAAACAACAGGTAAATTGACAGACCGACGTACAATTCCTCGGGAAGCTTGAGATCGCTGTGGACCAGGGTGGCAATACCCCCCAGCACGAACGCGAGCACCATCGGCGAGAGCAAGTTCAGTCGCACCAGGTCGAGAATGGACACCCGGAACCCCCTTCAGGAAGACACAAAGGGCACAGAGGCGGGAATGATCCCTGACACGCTCTATGCCCTCACCAATCGAGTTCGCGCAGTACACGGCGCAGCCCGTCGCCAAGCATATTCAGGGGAAACCCGGTTCCCCACATCCCTCCCGGTGGAGAGGGTCTGGGAAGGCGCAGCCCTCCTGGAACGAGCCTTTTACAGCTTTGTGGTAAGCGGCGCAACCCCACAGGGGCCTGACGCCAACTGACGTTTTCGGAATGAAACGAAATCTAATCGGCCGACAGCGCCGGCTCAGACTCCTCCAACCGCGATGGGGGCATGTCCCATTCATGATAGCCCGTCTCATAGGCATCAATACCAAACAGTTCAGCGGCAATATAGGCAGCAGTCTGGGGCGAGATCCGCCCGTTCTTCAATCCTTCCTCGAGCGCGGCGAGCAATTCAAAGCGGTCCACTGGTATCACCTCCCCAGGATCGTCATTGGTGCTGGCGCGGCACGACGCCGTCACGCGCCGTCCGGTCGGTAACAGTGCGAATAATACTCGTAGCTTGCCCTTTGTGCAAGAGGAGTCCTTCCCGGCGCGGGTAGTGTGGGAAATCCGCTTTTTCTTATGTCCTGTCAGGCGTCCATGCGGCTGCGCCGCATCCAGACAAGGTGGAAATAGGTTCCTTTCCTGGCAGGGCTGCGCCCTCCCAGACCCTCTCCACAGGCAGGGGCATGGGGAAACCGGGTTTCCCCATGCCCCAACCGCCGTCGGAGCCGCCTGGCGCCCCGATAGGCAGGCGCGTGGGGAAGCCCGACTTCCCCGTGTTTCAGGAACGCCTCTGCTTGCTAACCTGGTACCTTTTGACTATTGAGGGTCGCAGGTTGCGCCCGTATAATTCAGTGCAGAATACGCATTAGTAAGGAAGACCCTACCGGTCGCCGTATCGAGTGAGTACCCCGTGCTCCCATCGAGACGGCGGCAAAGCCAGGCGCCACTATCGAAATCCACGGTAGCAGGCGCTCCGAATGGTCGCTATTGCGGTCGATACGATCCGTTTCCAGGCGACGCAGGGCGTCGCCGGTTTAGTGAACCGCTTCGTCGCATCCGTCCTACCTGACCCATCCCACCAGTTCGTCCCTCCCCCCATCTTCCCGGACGCGCGGTGAAGCCTGCACGCACGCAGCGCCAGTTGCCGTGAAGGGCCCTCGCTCTTCCGGGCCGTTCCAGCCTGCATCCCATCCCCCAACAGCGGCGCTACCTGCCAGTTTTCAACTGCCAGGCCGGTTGTACCTGTCGCCATCCGCCCGGTAGAGAAGTGCCAGGGCGCCATTGCGCCTTTTCGCCACGGCACAACGCGGGGAGGATCCTGAAGGGCTTCACCCGCCCGGATCCTCCCACTCCCGTGGGCAGGGGTTGGGGAAACGGGGTTTCCCCACAGTCACGTTAGGCGCCATTCGCGGGGCGCACAACCCCGGAATGCAAATGTTCTTGGGAGAGCTGCGCCCTCCCAAGCCCTCCCGCGGGCGGGCTATGTTCACCTCAGTAGTCAGACGGACGGAGGAATCCCGATGGGGAAAGCACGCAGCAGACACTTCGCGTCACGCTCCCGCGCCCCGGGCCAGAGCCTGCCGCTGATCGGCCTGATGCTCGCCGTCATTGTCGGTATGATCGGCCTGTCGGTTGATGTGGGCAATACCTTCTCTGAAGAGCGGCGCGCCGTCACCGCTGCCAATAGCGCCGCCCTGGCGGGGATGAACACCTATATCGGTCGCTCCCAGAGCACCACCAATAGGATAGTTTACACCTCGATCGTCAATTCGCTCAACGCCCACGGCGTGCAGGTGACGGCCCCTGGCGCCGAGCCGCAACCCGATGAGCTGACCCTCGAGGCCCGCTACCTCGACGCCCAGGGCCGCCCGCTCAATGATGGTATCATCACCGATGACACTAATCCGGTTCCGAATAACGTCGCCTTCATTCAGGTGGACATTCGGGGCCGCGTTGATACCGCTTTCGCCCGTATCGTCGGACGCAACGACCTGCCGATCAATGCGCTGGCCTATGCCGGCACCTGCACCAGTAGTTCGGGCTACTACCCCATCACCGTAAACACCCGTATGATTGACGGCAACCGCTTCGTCCGCAGCAACGATCCCGCTCTCAACTGGCGCGAAGTGCCCTACGACAGCCCCGACATCTCCGGGCGCTTCACGGCTATGCGCGTGGTGATAGGCGACGAGAGCGCCCGCAACTTCGGCTGGCTGCGCTGGCGCAACGATGTCCCTGGCGCGCGCAGCGCCATTACCCTGGCCCGCTCGTTGAGCGGGGAGGGCAACCTCGGTGAAGGCTTCGAGGAGGCCCCCTGGCCCGGTTCGCAGAACCGGCCCGACGGGGTCTACCCTCCCGAACGGGGCGCGCTGACCCCCGGCGATTGGGTCTGGGGCAGCACTGCCTGGCCGAACTCCAGAGATGTGCAGGCGGCCCTTGATGAGCACATTCGCCTGGGCACGCGCATGATCCTGCCCATCCATCGCGAAGCCTTTCGCGACGGTGATAACTCGCGCTTCCTTATCGTGCGCTTTGGCCTCTTTGTGATCCTCGGTCAGGGGCAAACAGGAAACAACCGCTGGCTGGACCTGATGTTCCTCGGCGATCCGCGCCCGCAACAGCGCGCCTGTCTGTATGCCCCCACGGCAAATAACGACGGTCAGGTGGGCCTGGCCGGCTCGGTCTCGTTCCTGCCTGAATACCGCTCGCAACCCGAGCGGCGCCCGCCAGTTCAGTACATGGTCGTGCTCGACGTTTCCGGTTCGATGAGCGCCAATTTTGCCGGCCAGTGCGATGTATTCGACGCCAACGCCCCCAATGCTAACTACTACCGAAACCAGAATGGTCAGGGGCATATCAATGGCACGCAGCGCGGCTGGTGGCAGTGCGCCGAGGTGCCGGCCGATCCTGACTGGCCAGTTGCGCGCGCCGAAGTGCTGGGCACCGGTGAGATCTACTGGTGGAGCAACGAACGCGACCGCCGCATTTATGTGGCCAAGAAGGCCCTTGAACGCCTGATCGAAGAAACCAACATGCCCGGCAACCCCGACTACGACCCCACCCGTCCGTCAGATCAGATGGCCCTGGTCTGGTTCAATCACGAAGTACCGTCAGGCTTTGTTGGCGACTTCGATGGCGAGGCTTTCTCGAACAACCCGAGCCAGCTTATCGACGCTGTTACGCGACAGGCAACGACCCACCGCACCCGAAATACTTACCTCTCCCAGGGTGGCACCAACAGCGCCGCTGCCCTCTACCGCGCCTCTCTGGTGCTGGATCGCGCCCCGCGCACGGTGACCCATACCGATGGCGAAGTCTGGCAGTACAAGCGGGCGGTCATCTTCATCACCGATGGTGTTGCGAACTTTCTGTTCAGCCCCAATGCGCCGAATTTGAGCGTCGGCTGGAGCAGCCAGAATACCTATCCGCGCGACCACGTCTGCCATACCTGGCTCGCGCCTGAGATGGCCAACTGCCAGACCACCGGCTTCGGCGGCCGGACGGTCGCCTCGGGCAATATTCCTGCCGGATTGGATCGGCCCATCACGCAGGCGGTCAATGTGAGCGAACAGATGAAGTCGCGCCAGTACGAGATCTTCGTGGTTGCGCTGTCGAACATCCCCGACACCGGTCTGCGCGACGGGATCGCCTCGTTCCCCAGCTACTTCTTCTCAGCCCGGGAGTTGCAGCGCAATGCTGATGGCAGCACCAATGTTGACGCGATTATGGAGGCGATCAATAACATCGTCGAGAGCGGTCTCTGTGAGCGTCGCGCCGATCCCCGCACCAGTTCCATCCCCCCGGCGGACTTCCGGCCCGTTGCCGGCCTGACCTATCCCAATGTGGGCGAGGTCATTCTCACCGACCAGAATACCGGCACCCAGTACCGCGCCCCCATCCGCGCCGATGCCAGTCGCGGCGGTGAACTGAGCTATCGCTTCGACCGCCTGCCCGCCGGCTCCTATCGCCTTGAGGCCTACGTGTTCTACCGTCATCCGCTCGATCCGCCCGGCGTCGGCCCGCGGCGCTACAGCCTGATCGAGCAGAATAATGAGACCCGGGCTGATATTGTGGTGAACGTGACCACCGATACCGGCGTGGGTGGTTTCTCGCGCGTGATCCGCCAGGATCTCCAACTGCGTCTCGCTGGCGACGTCTGCACGACCAGCTGAGGTCGCGAGTAAAGTTTGATCCGGCTCAGGGAGGGTGGGGAAACCAGGTTTCCCCACCCTCCTGCCGGTAATGAACAATGATGATTCCCGGAAGGGCTGCACCTGTCCAACCCTTCCCGCTGCGGAGGGCTTGCGCCTCGCCAGGAGAGGCAAAACCCGGTTTTCTCCATTTTTACCTCACTCGGTACCTTTAGACTATTGAGCCTTCAAAAGCGCCTGACTTATAATCGGCCTACGATCGCGTATCGCGGAGGAGCGTGAGGAGCGTATGGATCGCCGAAACACTGGTCAATCAATCGTCGAAATGGCGCTGATCCTGCCATTCATGCTCCTGGTGCTCTTTGGCATCATGGAGTTCGGGTACATCATCTGGGCCTATTCGACCGTCTCCCAGGCCGCTCGCAACGGGGCCGAAGCCGCCGCTCAGGTGCCTCCTTATGAGTCCTGGCTGGCGTATCGCAATAATCCGCCCGGCGACCCGGATTACCCCGGCTTCCGCGGCGATGCCTGCGTCAATACGATCCTGGCAGCCGTGGAGAGCGATACGACCCTCTTTTCCGGCGATATCAATCAGAATCGCAGGGTTGCGGACTTTGTGACCATCCGCTACCCCAACGGCGGCAATACCCGCAACCTGCGCGACCGGGGGCCGATTGAGGTGGAGATCAGCTATCCGGTCACCGGGCTGACGCCGCTCTTCCAGTTGCTGCGCATCGGCGGCAGTGAAGGCGCCATCACCCTGCGGGTTATCCAGCGGCGCTCAATCGAGAACCTGGGAATGGACCCTACCCGCCCCTCCGGGGTGGCCTGCGCCCGCAATATAGCCGAATGGCGTGAATTGAACCAGTAGGAGCATTGATCATGTTGCGCCTCCTTCGTAACCTGCGCCGCCGGTCTCGCGCCAGGGGTCAGGCGCTGGTGGAACTGGTGCTCGCCAGCACGCTGCTCTTCTTCCTGCTCGCCGCCGCGGTTGATCTGGGCCTGATCTTCTTCACCCTCCAGGGCCTGCGCGCAGCCGCCCAGGAAGGGGCCAGCTTCGGCAGCTATCCGGTGCAGGTGATGCAGAACGGCCAGTTGCAGCGGGTGGATCTCAACTATGCTGAGATCGTCCGCCGTGTGCGCGGCGCCGGCGGCCCGCAGTCAACCGGTTTCGCCAATCTGCGCGACCTCGACAACAACGGCGTCTGGGACGAATTCGAAACCGGCCGCGCTGTGCATACCGACTGGACCAATCCTAACGCCTATATTCGGATCGAGTTGCTCAGGGGGCCAAATCCAAACAATCTGACTGCTGCCTGCCGCACCGATATGCGCGGCATAGATATGCAGGCCGGCGGGCGAAACTGCTGGGTCAGGGTCACGGTTCGCACCGACTACCAGTTCATCTTTCCCCTGGCGCCTGCCTTCGGCAACAGCGTGCGCCTCCAGGCTGTGTCCGTAATGCCGATCCGCAGTTCGTATGCCAATACGCCTGATTAGTGACGCATCCGGCGCACCAGACTATACAACTAAGACGCGGTTCAGATCCGCTTGACCATCCGGCCTTCATCTCCACGCCTCGACAGCGCTCCAAGCCGGTTGTGCGGGGGTGGAGAGCTGTGGAGATGTGGAGCGAGACGGTAACGTTCAAACGCCCGCTTGTGAACCTTGCCTGAGGTGAACAGATGGGGAAACCGTGTTTCCCCACCCCCCTGCCCACGGTGTCGCGCGCCCTCCCTGCCGGGAGGGTTTGGGAGGGCTTCGCCCTCCCGGGAGAATCTATGACCATCGGGGAAATCGGGTTCCCCACAACCTTGCCCGGCGGGGCGCCAGGCGACCCCGCCAGTCGGGCGGGTCGGTGAGTAAGGTTTTCGTTCAGGAAGAAGAAAAGATTCTGGCAGGCTTCGCGCTCCGATTCGTCCGCGCACTCTCGCCGGCAATCCACTACCAAACGGAGGGATCTCGATGGAACACGCACGTAGCAGACGGTGTATCGCGCGACGCCGCGCCCGCGGCCAGAGTTTGCCATTGATTGGCTTGATGATCGCGATTATCGTCGGTATGGTCGGTTTGTCGGTTGATGTCGGGAATACCTTCTCCGAGGAGCGGCGCGCGGTAACCGCCGCCAATAGCGCCGCCCTGGCGGGGATGAACACCTACATCGGTCGCTCCCAGAGTACCACTAATCGGGTAATTTACGACTCGATTGTCAATTCACTCCGCGCCCATGGCGTGGAGGTGGCCGATCCCGGCGCCGAACCCCAGCGCGACCAGCTTACGCTGCAGGCGCTGTACCTCGACGCCCAGGGCCGCCCGATTACCAATGGCTCCCCGTTCATCACCGATGACACCAATCCGGTGCCCAACAACGTCGCCTTTATCCAGGTGGATCTGAAGGGTCGCGTTGACACCGCCTTCGCTCGTGTCGTCGGACGTAACGACCTGCCCATCAACGCCCTGGCCCATGCCGGCATCTGCCCCAGCGGCGCCGGCGTTTATCCGATTACTGTCAGCAACCAGATCATTGAAGGCAATCGCTTCATCAACCCCGACGATCCCGAGCGGAACTGGCGCGAGGTCACCTATGAAAGCCCGGATATCGAGGGGCGCTTCACCGCCATGCGCGTGATTGTGAGCGGCTCGACGACGCCGGGCAACTTTAGCTGGCTCCGCTGGCGCGATAGCATCCCCGGGGCCACCAGCGAGCAGCGCCTCGCCGCCAGTCTTACCGGCGAAGGCAATCTGAGCGAGGGCTTCGAAGAGGCGCCCTGGCCCACTCCCCAGGATCGCCCCGCAACCTACCCCGAGCAACCCGGCACGCTCAACGTGGGCGACTGGGTGTGGGGCGCCACCGGGTATATGAACTCTAACGATGTGCGAGACGCGCTTGATGAACATATCCGCGTCGGCACGCGCATGGTGCTGCCCATTCATAGCAGTGCCGTCTTGCAGGGCGACAACTCGCGCTTCCATATCGTGCGCCTGGGCCTCTTCGTTTTGCTGGACAAGGGCCAGACAGGCAATGACAAGTGGCTCGATCTGCTGTTCCTCGGCGACGCGCGCCCGCAGCAGCGCGCCTGTTCCTATACCGGGGTGATCGATCCCAATACTGAGGGTGTGGTCGAGCTGATTGGCTCGGTGTCCATCTGGCCCGAGTACCAGTACCGGCCCCAGTCGCGCCGGCCCATCCAGTACGTGGTGGTGCTCGACGTCTCCGGCTCGATGAGCGCGGACTTCGATGGCCGCTGTGACCGCACCACGGTGAGCAACCCACCTGCGGCCGGCATCCAGCGCGGCTGGTGGCAGTGCGCCGAGGCCCCTCCTGGCGGGCCGCGTATCGAGGTGACGGGCACCGGCCCCAATTACTGGTGGAGTGTCGAGCAGGAGCGGCGCATTACCGTGGCTAAAAACGCCCTCGAGGCTCTGGTGCGCTCGACCAATATGCCAGGCAACGCCGAGTACGACTCCTCGCGCCCGCCCGACCGGATGGCCCTGGTCTGGTACACCCACGAAGTGCCGAGCACCTACGTCAGCAATTTCAGTGGCAATCCTTTCTCCAACACCCCTAACCAGCTAATCACTGCCATCCGCAACGCGGGCCGGTACAACAACGATCCCTACCGCACCAACGGCGGCACCAATGGCGCTGCCGGCCTCTACCGCGCGTCGCTCATCCTCAACAACGCCCCGCGCACGGTGACCCATAACGGCCAGACCTGGGAGTATAAGCGGGCGGTGATCTTCGTGACCGACGGCGTCTCGAACCAGTTGTTTAATCCTAACGCCAACAACCTGCGCTACGGGACAAGTGATCAGGGCACCTATCCGAACGGTCACGTCTGTCGTACTCCGCTGGTGGTCGAAATGGCTAACTGTCAGACCACCGAGTTCGGCGGGCGGACGATCAGGAGCGGTAGCATCCCTGCCGGCCTTGACCGGCCCATTAGCCAGGCCGTGCAGGTGAGCCGCAACACGCTGCAGGCCAACGGAGTCGAGGTCTATGCGGTCGCCCTCTCCAATATTCCCGAAACCGGGCTGCGCGACGGCATCGCTTCGTTCCCCAGCTACTTCTTCTCGGCGCGGGAATTGCAGCGCGACGCCAATGGGCGCACCAATGTGGACGCAATTATGCTGGCTATCAACACCCAGATTGAGAGCGGCCTGTGCGAACCGCGCGCCGATGCCGCCTGGACCAATGTCATTCCTCCCGCGCACTTCCAGTCCGTAGGGAGCCTCCAGTACCCCACGGTGGGTGAGGTCCTTCTGACCGACCAGAGCACCGGCACGCAGTACCGCGCCCCCATCCTCGCCGATCAGAGCCGCGGCGGCGCCTTGAGCTACCGCTTTGAGCGCCTGCCCGCAGGCTCGTACCGGGTCCAGCCCTATCTGTTCTACCGCCATCCGCTCGATCCGCCCAATGTTGGCCCGCGGCGCTACAGCCTGATCTACCAGAATGAGGAGACCGTCTCCGACATCGTGATTAACGTCGCGCCGAATACCACCGTGGGCAGTTTCAACCAGACGATCCGCCAGGACCTGCAACTCCGGCTCTTCGGCGATGTCTGTGCCACGAGCTGACGCGGTTGGGGCCGGCGATGGCTCGCCCCGGGGGTGGGGAAATCGGGTTTCCCCGCCCCCCGTCCGTCAGGAGGTTTGGAGAGAGACGGTCCCCATGTGGCGTCCCAATGTCCTTACCCCCTCTCCGTCAGGTTCAGGGGCGGACAGAACATATGGGCGACGACGGGCGTTCTGGCGTTGGGATGCGCTGGTTCGTCCTCACCCCCTGCCCCTCTCCAGCTTCGCTGGAGAGGGGAGACCAGAGCCGTGCGCGGGGGCGTTCCAATGCGGCGCAAGCCACGTTGGCTCGGATGTTCTGTCCGCCCCTGAACTCCGTCGGGGGTGAGGTGGAGAGGCCGTGGCCCCGGAAAAATCAACGAAAGGTTTCCCCATTCCCCCTGCCCGCCGGGGCGCCAGGCGACCCCAACCGCGGTCAGGGACGGTATCATCCAGGAGGTGGCCCGTGATGGCACAACATCGCCCGCGACGACATCTTGCGCTTCTGCATCTCATGGTCATCGTCGCGGCGCTTATAGCCCTGGTTCCGGGTCGCGACGCCGGCGCCCAGCAGGGCATCATTCAAGACCTTGACAACGGACAGCAAGAGTTTGCCCGCGGCGAGTTTTACCGCACCTCGCTCGGGCCTGACCGCGATGCCGGCGACACCCGCGACCAGCCCGGCGCGGTGCAACTGGCGCCCATCGGCTTCCTCACCCCCTGGGAGAGCGCGGGCGTGGTTCTGCCCGAGGCGCTCTCAGGCGCCGGCGCGGCGGTGATCGGCAAGCGACTGTTCGTGGCCGGCGGCACCCGCGCCTCGGGTTCGACCCCTCCCAGTAATCCATATGTCTACTGGGCCAACTTCAACCAGGTCACCGGCGGCGCCACGCCCCATGGCATCACCGACGAGCGCTTCTTCGGCAATGAGAACTGGTTGCGCAGCGCCCTGCCCCAGGCGCCAATGATCGCTCCGCCCGAGGCATGTCCGGGCAGCCAGAACCCTGGCCCGGCGCGCACCCGCGCCGCAGTGAGCGCTATGGCTACCGGACCCGAGACGGGCTACCTGTTTGTGATCGGCGGCAGCGTGCTGGCCTCGGCCAGCGGCTGCCATGAGCAAGATCTGTCCACGCCGGTGATCCAGGTCGGCGTGGTCAACGGCGACACAATCACCTGGCGCGAACCGTTGTACCTGCCCAGTGCTACACGCCAGTTAACGGATATTCCCAACGTCACCATCAGCGGCCCCGGCTTCGACAGCCGGCAGTTGGGTCTGGAAAGCGCCGCGGTAGCGCTGGTGCGCGTGGCGCCCGACCGGGCCTTCCTCTACGTGATTGGCGGCATAGCGGCCTACCAGGGGTTCGCCGGTGATTCCTCATCAACACGCACCCAGTACTCGCGGGCTGTGCTCTACACCCAGGTCAACGCCGACGGCAGCTTCAGCGCCCCGCCGGTAAGCGGCACGCTGCCGGTGCAGGGCGTCTGGGCGCGAGCGGCCGACCTGCCGCTGCCGGCCACAGCCCTGGGCCTCTTCGAGCACACTGCTATGGCGGCGACCACCGTCGTGGGCAACGAGCGGCGTCATGCTATCTTCGTGGCCGGCGGGCGTTTGAGTAACAACCCCAACGACATCAACGAGTTCGTCTTCCGCGGCGTGGTCAACCCGGCCAACGGGGTGATCACCTGGAGCGACCGTCCGAATATCAACAACGACCAGGTGAGCCTGGAAGGCCAGCGGCGCTACAGCCTGGCAGGCGTGGCCTACAATAACCGGCTCTACGTGATCGGCGGGCGGGGCGCCACCGGCGTCTCGGCGCTGGTCCAGACGGCAGTGCACGATGATCAGATGGACGTTCAGCGCATCCCTGGAGCTACGCAGTACTTCATCGGCAACGCCGGACCGAACGTGCTGCCGGTGACCGACGTCACCGATGGGCGCTACAGTATGGGCGCGGCGCTGATGGACGCTCTGCCGCCGCCCGATAATCCCAGCGGGAATGACTCGCTCGGCTCGGCCTGGGTGTTCGTGGCCGGCGGCAACGACCGCAATGGCCTGCCGACCAACTCGCTCTTCCGCGGACGCCTGGGCGGACGCAGCGAATTTACCCTGCAAAGCCGCGCCAACGAAGGCTGGTTCTACTCCCACGTCTTCCCGGTCAGCATCCGCGCCAGCGATCGCGACAACGACGCGCGGGTGCTCTCTATCCGCTGGTACGCTCAGGTCAGTCGCCAGAACAACTCTAACGCCGACCTGGTGCTGCAATTCCGGGTGGTGAACGGCGCAAACCCCAACTGCCCGAACGAGTCGGTCTTTCCCGCCAGCGCGCCCTGGAACACCCTCGATGGCGACCCCAATACCGGCTTCTTCAGCCAGGCCGGCGGCGAGAACGTGTTCTCGCTACGCGACAGCAATATTATCGCCACCTGTCTGCAGTACCGGGCGCGCTTCCTGCAGAACGGCCTGAGCGGTGATCGCGCGGCCGAGCCGGCAGCCGGCGGGGCCAGCGACACACCACTACTGTTCCGCGTGGTCCTTGAGAAGAGCCTGCCCACCGGCGCCCCCGACATCCGGCTGAAGGACTTCACGGCCACGGTAGGCACGAGCGGTGGTCTGACAACCTTCAACGTGCAGATCCAGAACCTGAGCACTCAGGGTATCGAAAGCACCGCCCCTGCTTCCACCGGCCCGGCGGACAATACGGGCTTCTGGGTAGGGCTGTGCGTGCAGCGTACCGACATCGGGCAACCGCCGCCGACCCTCAACGCCAGCAACATTCCAGGGGTGCCAATGCCCGATGTAACTTTCCCCGACTGCGTGGTGGCGATGTACCAGGTGCTCAAGTACCAGATGACGCCAGGCGCGCGGATGGATCTGCGCACGGGAAGAGACCCGACCGGCAACCCGCAACGCTGGACACGGGTGCGCGACGAGCAGGGCCAGTTGATCCAGAGTGGCGGCGTCGTCGGCGTGCCGATTGACGACGTGCGCGTGTTGTTCCGCCAGCCAGGCAACTACGCTGTGGCGGTGTTAATTGACCCGTGGAACTACGTCAGCGAAGGCACAGCCGGGGAGGCCAACAACCGCGGCGAGGAGCAGAACGCGCAACCGACGCCCAACCAGCCCTGGGTGATCAACTTCACGGTCACCAATCCGACCGCGCCGAATAACGAGTTGTACCTGCCGCTGGTGCGACGCTAGCGCCGGCAGATGCTCCGGGGGGAGGGTATGAGGAAACCCGGCTTTCCCATACCCTCCCGGCGGCGCGGGGATCGTCTGAGACCCCCCGGCGGGGCAGGGGCATAGGGAAACCTGGTTTCCTCATCTGTTCACCTCAGGCCCCACTCGCGAGGCGCACAACGCCAGAATGAAAATACGTATTCTTGGGAGGGCTGCGCCCTCCCAAACCCTCCCGGTGAGGAGGGCTTGCCGCCCCTACAGGCAGAGGGATGGGGAAACCTGGTTTCCCCTATGTTCATGTTAGAACGCATAGTTCATTTCACAGTTATAATGCACTCTATGTTGTGCGGCGAAGCCCCTGATAGGAAGGATGTTCTTGTATGCGGCGTGGTGGCATTATCATTCTGCTTATCGGTCTGATCCTGCTCGTCGGCGCTGCCGCCCTGTTCTTTCTCCTCCAGCAGCCCGGCGGAGGCGGACTGATCGGGGGGGCGCAACCAACCCCGGCCCTCCCCACCGAGGTGCCAGAGGTCGAGATCGTGCGCGCGCGGGTAGACATCCCCGCCAATACGCTGATCGCCGACACCACCTTGCTCGATGTGATCACGATCCCCCAGACAGAGTTCGATCCCGATCAGAACTTCTCGCGGACCGGCGAGATCGTGGGCAAGCTCACCACGCGCCCATTCCGGGCTAACGAGTTCATCGTCAAAGCAGGCTTGACCGAACCGGGCCTGTCCCAGCAGATTCCCACCGCCGAGCCTGACCGGGCGCGCGACAAAGCCTATCCGTTCATCGTCAACAACCTCTCGGGCGTGGCCGACCGGATCGTGCCCGGCGACTTCGTTGACGTAGTGGCGACCTTCAACGTGCCCCGGCGCGAGTCGTACCCGACCGGGCGGCGGATTGAAGAGCAGGGTGGCGCGCAGGTGCCGGTGACCGAACGCTCGCTGAACGACCTCACCCTCAACAGTACCAAGACGATTGTTCAGCGGGCGCAGGTGCTACAGATCGTGCGCCCGCCCGCGGCTACCGACGCAACACCGGAGCCGGGAGCGGGGCCCGAGTCGAGTGGAAGCCTGCCCCAGGTGGACGCCTCGGGTCAGCCGATCGACCCGGCGAGTGGACAGGCTTCCGGCGCGATCACCGCCGGCGCCTGGACCTTGCTGCTGGCGCTGAACGATCAGGAAGTGGAATTGATGGAGTTCGCCCTGGCCTCGAACGCGCGTATGGTGCTGGTGCTGCGCGGGGCAGGCGACGAAGCCTTCGAGCCGACTATCGGCGCGACGCTGGATCTCTTGATCTCCGAGTTCGGGCTGCCGCTGCCCTACGCCTTGCCGCCGCAGGTGGTGAGCGAAGATACGGCCTTCACGCCCGAGCCGACGCGCACCCCGGCGCCTACCCGCGTGCCGTGAGTTCAGGTAAGCCTGCGCCGCGCAGGTGGGGAGATTCAGGGAACAGCAGCCCCCTCAGTTGCGCCCGGGGGCGCGGGGAAACCCGGTTTCCCCACATGCTCCCGGCGGGGGAGGGCTGCGCCTTCCCACACCTTCCCTTCAGGGAGGAGCGTGGGGAAACCCGGTTTCCCCATAGTTTCACGTTGGGAGCTGCAACCTGAAAAGGCATACCACTGGCGTGGTACGGGCAAAGAGGTATAATAGAGACACTAACCGGCCCCTGTGGGGGCGCATTGAGGCGCCGTGCCTGCCCCGAGCACGCCACGTTGCCCGCCCGGGCATCGTCAGACGCCAATCCCCGGCCACAAGTGAGGAGTTTGTTCCATGACCGACGGCGAGAAGATCCGGGTGATGATCGTTGACGACATTGTCGACACGCGCGATCAGCTTGAGAAGTTGCTCTTTTTTGAGAAAGACATCGAAGTCGTGGCAAAGGCCGGCAACGGCCGCGAAGCCGTGGCGCTCGCCAAACAGCACCACCCCGATGTTGTGCTGATGGACATCAATATGCCGGACATGGACGGCATCGCGGCCACCGAGGCGATACTCAGCCAGGACCCGGCGATTCAGGTCATCATCATGAGCGTGCAGGGCGAAACGGACTACCTGCGGCGGGCGATGCTGGCCGGGGCACGCGAGTTTCTGACCAAGCCGATCAGCGCCGATGACCTGTACAAGTCCATCCGGCATGTCCACAAACGGGCCGCGACGCGGCCGCGCCCGGTGGCAGGGGGCGCCGGCCCCGGCGTGGCGACGGTGGGCGAGAGCATTGCCGAGGGGCAGATTATCGCGGTCTTCAGCCCCAAGGGGGGCGTCGGGACCTCGTCGGTAGCGGCGAACCTGGCGGTGGCCATCCGCCAGCTCACCAACAAGAAAGTGGCCCTGGTTGATGCCAACAGCATCTTTGGCGATCAGAGCGTGATCCTGAACCTGCGCTCGGAAAAGACGATCGTCGAACTGGCGCAAAGGGTCGAGGAGCTCGATCGCGACCTGCTCAACGATGTGCTGGCGACGCACACCTCGCAGATCAAGGTCCTCCTGGCGCCCCTCGATCCGCAGCGGGGCGAACTGGTCACCGCCGACCACCTGCGGGCGATCCTCGAGGCGATGAAACAGGAGTTCGACTTTATTGTGGTGGACACGCCGGCTTCGTTCCAGGATCGCTCCCTGGCCGCGCTGGACCTGGCAACGCGCATCATCGCCTTGATGACGCTGGAGATGCACTGCATCCGCAACATCAAGCTGTTCCTGGAAGTGGCCGAACTGCTGGAATACCCCCGCGAAAAGGTCATGCTGGTGCTCAACAAGGCCAGCAACCGGACCAACATTCGCGCTGAGGAGGTCGAGAAGAACATCCAGCGCAAGATCCAGTTGCAGATCTGCGATGCCGGGCCAGATATGACCTTTGCCATCAACCAGGGGGTGCCCCTGATCATCAGCAAGCCGACGAGTCAGGCGGCGCGCGACATCGGCATCCTGGCCCGCGAGGTAACACTGGCGACGAAGACCGCACCGTCGGGGGCGCCAGTGGCCGCTGAGGCGCCAGCCCAGAAGAGCGGCGGCTTGTTCACGCGGCTTATTAAGCGCTAGGCGCCGCATGCGGCTGCGCCGCACAACGCCGGAATGAAAATAACTATACCTGGGAGGGCTGCGCCCTCCCAAACCCTCCCGCGGGCGGGCTATTTTCACCTCAGGCGCCGCATGCGGCTGCGCCGCACAACGCCGGAATGAAAATAACTATACCTGGGAGGGCTGCGCCCTCCCAAACCCTCCCGCGGGCGGGCTATTTTCACCTCAGGTTAGTAGAGGGGAATCGCAATGTCGTTGCTCAAACGAATCGGCGCAAACCCTGGCGAGGCCGCGGCGACGCCGGCGGCGCGGCCAGGGGGAAGCATCGGGGCGCCGCGGGCGCCTGCAGCCCGTGAAGATGACACCTTCAATGAGATCAAGCTGCGGGTGCAGAACCGGCTGATCAACGAACTCGACCCCAAGCTCGATCTCTCGAACAAGGCAAAGGTGCGCAGACAGGTCGAAGAGGCGTTCCAGGCCATCCTCGACGGCGAGAGCATTGTGCTGACGCGGAGCGAACGGCAGCGCATGTTCGAGAGCATCGAGGCGGATATCATCGGCCTCGGGCCGCTGGAGCAACTGCTGGCCGATCCGGAAATCAGCGAAATCATGGTCAATGGCCCCAAACAGATCTACATCGAAAAACGGGGCAAGTTGATCAAAACCGATGTCACCTTCAGCAACGACGAGCACGTGCTACGGATCATCGATCGCATCGTGGCCCCCCTGGGCCGGCGCGTGGATGAGTCATCGCCGATGGTTGACGCGCGCCTGCCCGATGGCTCGCGCGTCAACGCGATCATTCGCCCGCTGGCGCTGAATGGCCCGACGATCACCATCCGCAAGTTCCGCAAGGATAAACTTACCATCCGCGACCTGGTAAACTTCGGCTCGATGAGCCAGGATATGGCCGACTTCCTGGGCGCCTGTGTCAAGGCGCGCACCAACATCGTGGTTTCGGGCGGCACCGGCTCGGGGAAGACGACGCTGCTGAACGTGCTGTCGAACTTCATCCCTGAAGATGAGCGCATCATCACGGTGGAAAACGCCGCCGAATTGCAACTTCAGCAGGACCATGTGGTCAGCCTGGAGTCGCGCCCGCCGAACGTGGAAGGTCGTGGTGAGGTAACCATCCGCGACCTCGTGATCAACAGTCTGCGTATGCGCCCGGAGCGGATCATCGTTGGAGAGTGTCGCGGCGGCGAGACACTCGACATGCTTCAGGCGATGAACACCGGTCACGATGGCTCGATGACCACCATTCACGCCAACTCGCCCCGGGATGCGGTGGGACGTATCGAGACTATGTGCCTGATGGCGGGAATGGATCTGCCCGCGCGGGCCATCCGCGAACAGATCGCGTCGGCGGTGCAACTCTTCGTGCAGCAGTCGCGCCTGAAAGACGGCTCACGCAAGGTGACGCAGATCACCGAGGTGTCGGGCATGGAAGGCGATGTGGTGGTGATGCAGGACATCTTCGTCTTTGAGCAGACGGGGATTGACGAGCGCGGCAAGATCGTTGGCCAGTTGCGGCCCACGGGGGTGCGGCCGAAGTTCATCGAGAAGTTTGAGACCCTGAACATCTTCCTGCCGCCAAACATCTTTGGTTCGGGGGATCGCTTCAGTTTCTAGGACAGGGCGCCCTACAGGAAGGCACAGGGGTTCTCCCGGGAGAACTGCGCCCTCCCAAACCCTCTCAGGGAGGGGCGTGGGGAAACCCGGTTTCCCCATATGTTCACGTAAGTAGCAGGCAAGGAACAGGGAACTATGGATCGCATGCTCTCGCCTGAAATGCTGCCGATCTTCCTGGCGTTCGGTGGGCTGCTGCTGCTGTTGATCGTCGTGCTGGTCTGGCAGTTACGCGGCCAGGGCGGTCAGGACGTTTCCGCGCGGCTCTCGGAGTTTGCCGGCTCGAGCGGCCCGCAACCGGCAGCCAATCCGCGCCAGGCGTTGGAGCGCATTGACCGCGTGGTGGCGCAGAGCAAACGCGGGGGCAACATTCAGCGCGACCTGGCGCGGGCAGACGTGAAGCTGACTGTTGCAGAGTTCATCATTATCAAGATCCTCTGCGCGCTCATCGGAGCGGGATTCGGGGTCTTCGTCGGGCGGGCCAGCCCGGCAGCGATGTTCGCGAGCGGCCTGGCGGGGGCGGTGGTGTTCTCCTTTCTGCCCAATCTCTACCTGACCATCCAGGCCCGCCGCCGCGTCAAGGCGTTCAACAACCAGCTTGGCGATACGATCACGATGATGGCCAATGCGCTGCGAGGTGGCTACAGCTTCTTGCAGACGCTGGACATGGTGGCGAAAGAGGCGCCAGCGCCGATGTCATCGGAGTTTCGCCGGGTGGTGCAGGAGGTGGGCCTGGGGCGCAGCACTGAAGATGCGCTGCAAAACCTGCTCCGGCGCATGCCCTCCGACGATCTGGAACTCCTGATCACCGCCGTGAACATCCAGATGGAAGTGGGTGGTAACCTGGCGCAGATCCTTGACACCATCGGCCATACCATTCGCGAGCGCGTGCGCATCAAAGGCGAGATCCAGACACTGACGGCGCAGGGGCGCATCTCGGCGTGGGTGATTACCGGTCTGCCGGTGGGCCTGGCGATCTTTATCTCGATGGTCAACCCGGGCTACATGGCGCCGATCTTTACCCTGGGTATGCCGCCTGAGGCCTGGTGCTGCCTGCCGGTAACCGCAGGGGTGATGATCGTCATTGGCTACTTCGCGATCATGAAGATCATTGATATTGATGTGTAGTACGCTGTAACCTGAGTTTTCTGATATGGGGGAACCGGGTTTCCCCGCATTCCTGCCCGGAGGCCGGTTCCCTCTCAAGCCTTCCCGTGAAGGGTGTGTGGTGTGGGGCACCCGGGTCGCCACGCCCTCTCGCTCCCGGAAGGGAGGGCGTAGCTCTGCCGGGGGCAGGTCAGGTTGACAGGTCTTACGTGAGGGTTGTACGGCGCAGCCGTACTGGGGTCTAAAACGCTCACAGCGAGGAGGAGCGATGGCAACGCTGGTAGTGGTTGGGTTCTTCCTGCTGCTCGGGGTGGGCCTGATCGGTGTAAGCCTGGTGCGCCTGCGCCAGCCCGATGTGGTTGGTGAACGGCTGAACCAGTACACCGAACGGGCGATGACCCTGGAGGAGCTCGAGCTACAGCAGCCGTTCCACGAGCGCGTGATCATTCCGGCAGCGAAGAGCATCCTCGCGACGCTCGGCAAGTATGGCCCGAAACAGAGCGCCGAACGGTTGCGGCTCAATCTGCAGATGGCCGGCAATCCGGGCGGGATTACGCCGGCGATGTTCGTGGGCCTGCGGGTGGTGCTGGCCCTGGTGCTGGGGGTCATCATCAGCGTACTGACCTTGCGCACGATGGCCCCTCCGCAGGCTCTGCTGTACAGCGCAGTGGGTTTCGCGCTGGGCTACATGCTGCCGGTGATGTGGCTGGGCCGCCGGATCACCGCGCGGAAGAAGGCCATCACTAAGGCCCTGCCCGACGCGCTTGATCTGTTGTGCATCAGCGTCGAAGCCGGTCTGGCCTTCGACCTGGCGCTGCAACGGGTGGCGGATAAATGGGACGATGAACTCTCGCGGGAGTTCAAGCGGGTGCTCACCGATATGCGGCTCGGGCGCACCCGGCGCGAGGCGCTGAAGGATCTCGCCGACCGCACCGGAGTAGACGATGTGCAGACCTTTACCGCCGCGGTGATCCAGGCGGATCAACTGGGCGTTTCGATGTCGAAGATCCTGCGCATCCAGAGTGATCAGATGCGGGTGCGGCGTCGACAGCGGGCGGAAGAGCTGGCCCAGCAGGCTCCGATCAAGATGCTCTTCCCGATGGTGTTCCTGATCTTCCCGGCGCTGTTTGTGGTAATCCTGGGGCCGGCGGTGCCGCGGATTATCTCGAGCTTCGGCGGTCTGTAGCAGGGCTGCGCCCTCCCAGAACCTCCCCCCAGGCACGGGCACGGGGAAACCCGGTTTCCCCGATTGTGAACACAGCTCGTTTTCTGGGAGGACTGCGCCCCTTCAAACGCTCCCCACAGGCAGGGGTACGGGGAACCCGGTTTCCCCGATTTGAACACAGCTCGTTTCCTGAGAGGGCTGCGCCCTCCCAGAACCTCCCCACAGGGTATCAAGCCTGGTTATGACACTGGTACGTGTACGCAACCTGACGCGCGAGCAGGTGCTGGCGGAACGCTGCGAAGTGGCCCGCAGCTTTCTGGCGCGCGGGCGGGGCCTGATCGGACGCGACGCGCTCGCTGCGGGCGAAGGGTTGCTGATCGTTCCGTGTTCGAGTGTGCATAGTTTTTTCATGCGCTTTCCGATTGACGTGGTCTTTGTCGATCGGCACGATCAGGTCGTGGGCCTCACCGAGGCCATGCCGCCGAACCGGCCCTATGCCGGCGCCTGGGGCGCGCGGTACGTGGTGGAACTGCCGAGCGGCGCCATCGCCGCGACCGGAACCCGGGTGGGGGACGTATTGCGCGTGGAGGAGGCGCACACGCGGCCTTGATCTGCGGTATCATGCACGTGTGGCAGCGCGACCTGTGCCGCGCCACTATGGGCGATCAAGAGCCAGTTTGTCAAGGAGCGCTCCTGCATGCATATTCTCGTCACTAACGACGATGGGATCGATAGTCCGGGCCTCTGGGCGCTTGCCGGCGCTCTGCGCGAGGCGGGGTTGGGCACGGTCACCGTGGTGGCCCCGGAGGAAGAGCAGAGCGGCATGAGCATGGCCCTGCCTCCGCCGCGCCGGGATCTGACCCTGCGCCCTGTTCCGCCGCCTGATCCGGTCCACGCCGGCATTCCGGCCTATGCCTTCAGCGGCACGCCCGTGGGGTGCGTGCTGGCCGGGATGCTGGCCAGACTCGGTCCGCGCCCTGAGGTAGTGGTTTCGGGAGTTAATCGCGGGCTCAACAGCGGCACCAACGTCCTGCTGAGCGGCACGGTTGGCGCGGCAATGCTCGCGGCACTCTGGGGCTTGCCGGCAATGGCCGTGTCGCAGATGTTCGTGGGTGACGCGCCAATGCCCTGGGGCACGGCCACGTGGGCTGCGGTGAAGAGCTTTCCGCTACTCGAGCGCCTGCGCGGGCGCGGCCCGGTGGTGCTTAACGTCAATGCCCCCCATCTGCACGACATCGCCGACGTGCGTGGTTTTCGGCAGACCCATCTCTCCGATTTCTTCTACGGCAACGTTGTAGACATGGAACTGGAGCCCGACCCGGCTGACGGCGATGGCCGGCGGCGGCTGCTGATCCGCTTCGCGCGTGATCGCGTCCCTCACTTCCCCGAACACACCGACGATGGTGCAGTCCGCTCGGGGTATGTGTCGCTCTCCGTGCTCACCCCTATGGGCACCGCAGCCGACCTTGACCTCAGCGCGGCAATTGCCCAGCTCTGAGGTGAAAATAGGGAACCCGGGGTTCCTTCCCCTCCTGTTCACCGGGATGCCAGGCGCCCCCACCAGCGGTTGGGACATGGGGAAACCGGGTTTCCCCATCCCCCTCCCTGCGGGGCTGAGGTGAACATACGGGGAAAGCGGGTTTCCCCATCCCCCTGCCTGGGAGGCGCCAGC
>FWPV01006397.1_pt1 | contig 22533 bp, 17 predicted proteins | sample 2228371 | NCBI WGS metagenome assembly FWPV01 (sample SAMEA103939776, study PRJEB20133) | metagenome | reverse complement strand
TTCTATCGTTCCTCGCGATCGCTATATCCCCACCTCAAGGGCAGGTCTTCTGACTTCCGGATCAACCTACTCCCTGCGCCTTCCCACTTCCCTTGGGGAGGAAGCAGTGACATCGTGCAGGTTTTGTCCCCGGTTACAGCGGCGGGACCGTGCCGGCTCGTTCCGGCTTCCCTTTTAAGCCCGTAATGTGGGCGCCCTTCAGGATCAAGCTACAATCTATCAAAAAGCACAAATCCTTTACTACTACGAAATCTGTCAGCCTGTCAACACTGGCTGGGATGTCTGTATCGGGTCCAGAGATGCTCTCGCATTTGGTAGCAGGGCGGTTTGTCGACTGTGCACATGGCTCAGCATGGCGTCTTGGGTCAGGCGTTCCTCTATGGGTGCATTGACCAGCATCGTACGGCAGGCCATCACACCCGCACACTCCAGAGGCCTTGGCCAATAGCCGACGAAAGAAGAGCAGTAAAAGATCGAGCAGCGTTGTTACGAACAATAGTCCCGTGCCATCAAGGACGGCTAAAGTTACCAGTTTGAATCTGAGGTCAGGGAAGGCAGGAGTACGAATCACCAGAGGGCAAACTGAGAGCCGGCATGCGTATGGAGAAGATCAGGTATTTTTATCGAGCAAAGGATGACGACTGGGCCATAAGAGAGTATACAATAGAGGAGCACGCGAAGATCGAATGGTTCATGGACGTTGCCCACCTTGGGGGCAGTAGGATGCTCAACAGAATGCATGCCCAGCGTGGAGGCCCTGTATAGAGAGAGACAGGATTCCTTCTTACATGGAAAGGCACAAGCTTTTCAGCGCTGCTTAATTTGTCATTGAGGTCTTCAGGGAGGAAGACGACGGCTACCTTTTCGTCGCGAAGTGAGGGTCGCTACCACACCACGTACCTTCGGTCGAACCAAGCCTGGCATAGGAAAATGGGAAAAAACAAGCCCTGTGAGGATGCAATGGAGGGAGACCGGACACCACCGAGGGTGTTCTTTACGGCGAAACGCAAGACGATCGTTATGGTTATCCTCGGTGGCCTTATAGCACTGCTGTGCATGGTTATTGCTGTCTCCTATAAGACGGTTCACCACTTCTATGCCAAGGCCCCTAGTCCGCTGGCAGTCTACACTGTTGATAAGACCATTAATGCGAAGATACCTTCCTCAGTCCCTGTCGAGGTCACCATCGAGAAGAACATACCAGCATCGCTGTCAAAGGTACTGCACGTGCAACTGCCGTTGCGCAAGGACATCGATGTCTTGATCGATGATGATTTTGCGGTACCTGTGGATCAGGTTCTTTCTGTACCTGTGGACCAGGATGTCTACGTAGAGGCAGAGGTGCCTGTGACGTTAGAGGTTCCTATGGAAGGCAAGACCGTGGAGACCTCGATACTCGGGATAAAAAAGGTGTTTCCTTTACACGGCACCATCCCGATCGATACAGTCATCCATCTGAAGCAACCGGTGCGCATCACCACCAAGATAGATGTCCGTCTCAACGACATTATCAACGTTCATGTCCACAAAAGGCTCAGCCTTCCTCTGGATCTCAATCTCGAGGTAAAGATCCCTATCGATGGCATCTTCGATGTGCGGTTGGCAAAGGACGTCATGGTATATGCACGTCTGCCCGAATCCATCCCCGTGGATGTTCATCTTGAGATCGTTGTCCCAAAGATCGGAGTGCAGCCTGAGGCTGTATATCCTATGGATGGGAAGGAGGCACAGGCCACAGGTGTGCCAGCTCGCGAGGAGCCTTAAGGCAAGGAGGTACGACAAAGACAAGGAATGCCCCCATTTCCAATCCACATACTTCACCGATTGCTTGTCTGCCTTGCCTACCCATCCCAACCTATCGTATGGTAGAGAGATGATTGTCTTTGCCAGCAGGAATTCCTCTGTAGGTATATTTCTTAAGAGGCAGATGCCCAGTACGCAAACGCACCTGAAGGTAATGCTTTTCCTCCTTGCGCAGCTTACTGTTTTCTTTGTGCTTGTACAGGGCTGTGCTCACCGAAAGGCAACCCTCCCTCGACCTGGGGAAGAGCCTGCGGGAAAAGAACTCGAGCGAATGGGATACTGTATTCAGGTTGGTGCATTCTTACATGTGGGCAATGCAGCGCAGCTTGCCACATCTTTAAAACGACAGGGCATCGATACGTATTACTTTCGAGATGAAAAAGGTCTCTACAAGGTTCGGTTTGGAAATTTTCCGACAAGACGTCTGGCCTTAAGTAGGGCCCAGTCCTTGAAGAACCAGGGTCTAATCGATGACTTCTATATCGTAAGCCCCGAGGACTATCCCCTAGCCCGTGCCCGCCAGTACGGATCCTCCTTCCTGAGAGAGGAGGCGGTACGCACTGCAAAAAGCTTTTTAGGAGTTCCCTACATGTGGGGAGGTACCTCAGCTCCTGAAGGGTTCGATTGCAGTGGTCTGACCATGGCAGTTTATCGTCTGATCGGCCTCGATATGCCGCGTTCTTCTCAAGAACAATTCAAGGCCGGTATCCCTGTGGAAAAAAAGAGGCTGCGTAAAGGCGATCTTGTGTTTTTCACGACTGCAAGCCCTCCAAAGGTGTCACACGTGGGACTCTACATCGGTGACGGCGCATTTGTACATGCACCCGGCCAAGGGAAGACAATATCGATCGAGCATCTATCCACTCCCTACTATGAGCAACGATACGCCGGTGCGAGATCCTACATCCCTTCTGAGCTCAAGTGATGGGCCTGTGCCTGTGAGGGGCTTTCCTCGCACACAGGCCCATGAATAGATCCACTACCACAGTGCTCGTTGCTCCATGGTCTTCTTGACAGGTTATGAACATATGCTTATAATAGGCCTGCAACATGATAAAGAGGGATACAAGGCATGGCGCGACCAAGGGCATCTAGAAGGATAAACGCGCTACCCGAGTGCACCTACTTCAAACCTAGAGGGATCCCCCTGGCAGCACTGGAGGAAGTACGGCTTACGGTCGATGAGGTCGAGGCCATCCGACTTGCCGATCTAGAAGGACTGTATCAAGAAGAAGCAGCACAGCGCATGAAGGTATCTCGTGCCACCTTTGGCCGTATCCTCGACGCTGCCCACAAGAAAGTTGCTGACGCACTTGTCACGGGTAAGGCATTGCGCATAGAAGGTGGCGATGTAGAAATCGTTTCCCAGAGGATGTTTCTGTGCGAGGACTGCCGCCACCAATGGGAAGCTCCTTTTGGCACTGGTAGGCCTGAGAGCTGTCCTTCGTGCAAAAGCCACAGCATTCATAGGATCCGTTCGTAGGGGAGAGCCCTTGGAGGATCTTTGGAACAGTGGTTTTCATCATATCAGAATAGAGAGAGAAAGGAGGAGCAAGTGAAAGTAGGATTTGCAGTTTCAGAGAACCAAGGACTCGACAGTAAGGTGTATGACCATTTCGGGTCAGCGCCTGCATTTATCATCGTGGATACCGAGTGTAACGACGTGACGGTTGTAGAGAACAAGGATGCGCATCACGCACACGGTGCCTGCAACCCGTTGTTAGCACTCGACGGAAGGAATGTGGATGTAGTGGTTGTTGGTGGCATAGGTGCAGGTGCATTGACCAAGCTCAATGCAGCAGGTATCCGCGTGTATCGCTCGAGTGGAAGAACTATTCATGAAAGCCTTGAACTTCTTGGTCAGGGAAGGCTGGAAGAACTGTCGGTGTACAATTCCTGCAGAGCGCACGACCGAGGATGTGGACACTAAGGCGCCTCTGCTACACGGCAACTACTAGAGAAAAGGAGTTACCAGGATGCCCATTTACGAATACCAATGTGCAGAATGCGGCCAGAAGAGCGAGATGCTTGTCACACGTTCTTCTGGCAGTCCAAGATGCCGCGTGTGCGGAAGCAGCAACCTCAAGAAACTGCTCTCAGCCCATGCATCAGTAACTTCCTCGAACATGCAAAGAGTTCCTGGTCCTGGTGACACCGCTTGCTGCGGATCGAGTCCCGCTGAGGCAGGCTGCGGAGGGGTCGGCAGTTGTTGTGGCAAAGGATGAGGGATGTCTTTGCGGTCATGATCGTTATGAGCCATCCTTTATCTGAGAATTACCCAAATAAGAAGTGTTCATGCTTCGTACGTACAGGAAGAGCCACTCAGAAAAAAAGATAAGACCGTATTACACCTATGAGACGGAGTAGTACGAGAGGGCCCTCAAGACACAAGAGGGTATGGCTAGTCTAATTTCGCAAAAAAGGGATATACGCCGTCGTGAAGACGCTCCTAAGTGTCGTGTGTGAAAACACAGCAGGGATGCCCTTGAAGATCCTTGGTGAACACGGGCTTTCGATGCTCATAGAGCGTGGCCGGGATATCGTCCTGTTCGACACAGGTCAGGGCTTAGGGGTCATCTCCAATGCAGCATATCTTGGCAAAGATCTTTCAAAGGTCTCATGTATTGCGTTAAGCCACGGCCACTACGATCATACAGGTGGGCTAGCCGTATGTCTTGAACAGGCACCACATGCAAAGGTAGTTGGGCACCCAGATCTATTTAGCCAGCGGTTTGCAAAAAGGGGGGAGGAGGATGGGGCACGCGCCCTGTACATTGGTATTCCTTTCCTTGAAGATGACATCCGAGCAAAAGCATCGTGTATAGAGCTTTCAAGCCAGTTCCAGGAAATCGCACCGGGTATCTTTTCCACTGGCGAGGTGCCGCGGCCGGTAGGGTGGAAGAGTTGGGATACACGCTTACTCGTGCGAGATGGAGAGGGCTGGAAACCCGATCCTTTTCGAGATGATCTGAGTCTTCTCGTCGAGACCTCGAAGGGATATGTGCTGCTGCTTGGGTGTGGCCATGCGGGACTTCACAACATCTTTGCCCATCTAAAGGAACGAGCAGGCATCGACCGACTGTATGCAGTGGTAGGGGGGACACACCTGGCTGCAGCAGATAAGGCTGCATGGGAAGATGCTGTGGCTCTTTTCGAGGACTGGTGCGTCGAGAAGATCGCAGTCAGTCATTGCACCGGCTTTTATGCTGCTGCGTTTCTTGCCTCACACCTCGGCAATCGAGTCGTTCCTGCACACGCTGGGACAGTACTGGAATTCTAACCTGTGGGTCCTCCGCAGCAGGGTGGTGGCGGTGGTGTGCTAGAGCGATTCGCCAAGGGCCATTCTGCAGAGATCCGATACCGCAATGAGAGGCAATGCTTCTTCTTCGCATATTCGACGCAGCGTTTGTCTGCACATAGGACAGAGGAATGCAAGATACTGAGCGCCATTGGCTTTAGCATCGTGCACATTGGTCCGACCCAGCCGCAACGATTCGTCTTTGAGACCTCTGGCGAGCAAGGGTCCGCCACAGCAGAGCGCATGTCTGCGGTCATAGGTGCGTTGCACTCGTGTGACGCCAATGCGGCCGAAGATTTCATCGAGCAGTGCGTCGCTATGCTCGCTGTAGCGCGAGGCACATGGTTTTTGATAGGCAACCATGATGCCAAGTGTGGTAATCTCCTTTTCGTTCCTCCTTAGGACATCGAGCAGATACTCGAATAGGTGAACAGGCCGAAATGGTACCTCGATCCCATACCCGGGCGCCACTTTGGTCAGCAGGGCATAACAGTCTTCGTGGAAGCACACGATCTCCTTGGCACCTGTTGCAGCAAGCCTTTCTACGACAAATGCGGCGCCGTCCTTCACCGGCCTCTCCTGACCTATATGGAGATAGCCGATCCTGCAGAAGTAGTCTCCGCCTTTGATGATCGTCACTCCTTCGAAGAGCCGACCCTTAAGGAGGTCTGTGGCGAGTGGTTCCATTATGCATAGGGTCATAGCTGGCTTGTGAGGATCACCGTGCGTTACTGAGGAAGGCATTGCAGCAGCAGCCTCGAACATCGCTGGTGCTCGGGGCAAGATATGAAGACAGCCGGTCTCTTCTTGGCGCGAGAGGATCAGATCCCAAGGGTTTGCTCCCTTGGTGCAGTACTCGTTGCAGGCGCAGCAGGTTGCGCATGCGGATAGGATCTCTGAGTAGCCTGTCTCGATGAGCGCAGTGATCTCTGTGACTGCTTTGGGGCGATCCCAGTCAACATAAAGGCATTCGACAAAACAATCTCCGCACCTGTCGCACTTTGTCTCGTCCCACATAACGCTTACTCCTTACGAGCCGAGGTCGATGGTGCTCGCACTATCACTTCCGTGAAAACGGTCAGAACTTGCCTCAGTACTACTACGACACACAAGCTTACTGCCATAGACGCCGAAAGGCAAAGCACATGCGCCAACCCATGGCGATTGCTTGAGTCATTGACCGGGATGAGGTATGTTTTAGTTGCTTTACGGATGTGCAGGTAGGATCTTTAGTACCATGACAGAAGAAGAGATTCGTCAGCGACTCGAACAGGCGATCACCAGTGCTGCAAGGATCACGCAGGAAGAAGGATTGGATCTCCCTCTGAAGGTAATCGAGCGGGCAAAGAACCCATTTGGCCTCGGCGACATACCCAATCCTGATGGCTATGCGTATGTGCGGGCTGACTGTGGTGATTCGATGGAAGTTTTCCTCAGGATCAACAACCAGCGTATAGAAGAAGCACGATTCGATACCTTGGGTTGTGGCCCTACCATTGCGTGCGGCAGCATGGCAATGGAGCTTGCCCAGGGTTCGTCAATAATTGAAGCCCTCAAACTCAAACCAGAGGATGTGGCCTGTGCGTTAGGAGGACTCCCAGAGGCCCACTTCCATTGCGCTGAGCTTGCAGTTGAAACACTGAAAAAGGCCCTCGAGGATTATCTCACACGGAGCAGAGAGCCCTGGAAAAAACTCTACCGATCCCGATCCTAGCATTCTCGAACGATCACTCGATAAGCTGTAGCGCTCCATACCGCATGTGAACTGCCTTCGTAGCATACCTCATGATCCTGTAGCAGCATAGGACGCAGAGGAACGAGGTTCGCTCGTGGGTATTGGACTGTTTTGAGGTCCGTGGTGGATGTGCGACAATAGGATCTGCCATGGTACAAAAGCAGCTACGAAAGATACGTGACCTACTGGCAAGAGAAAAGGGCACGATAGTCAAAGAGTGGGGCGGCAAGATACCGGTAGCGCTCGTGTATCCCAACACGTATGCCGTGGGGATGTCGAACTTGGGGTTTCTCACCGTCTATGGGCTTCTCAATTCCTATGGAGACGTAGTCTGCGAGCGTGCCTTTTTGCCCGATGCCTACGGAGCGATAGGATTTGGGTGGGAGGATCCAAGAGAGAGCACGAGATGCCTTTCCATGGAACATCAGTGGGAACTAGCAGCCTTTGAGATCGTGGCATTTTCGATATCCTTCGAGAATGACTACACCAATGTTGTAGAGATACTCAAAGGGGCAGGGATCCCAGTGCTCAGGGAACAACGCTCTGGGAGTGCGAGCTATCCTCTCATCATTGCCGGTGGGCCTGTTGTGTTTCTAAACCCAGAGCCCCTTGCTGATATCATGGATGCTTTTCTCCTCGGAGAAGCAGAACAACTCCTTCCTGCATTTCTCGATGTGTACCGAGCCTGCAGATCGACCTCGCGTTCGGACCTGATGAGGTCATTGTGCTCCGTACCTGGCGTGTATGTGCCTGAATTCTACCGGCCACGCTACGACAGCAGAGGTGTTCTTGTCGCACACGAGGCACTGGAAGGTGCTCCCGAGAGGGTTGTGCGCCAGTGGGTCAAGGATCTGGGAGCCTGTGCTACCTTCTCCACGATAACTACGCCGGACACTGAGTTTGGAAGTATGTTTCTTGTGGAGATCGCACGTGGTTGCCCACGAACATGTCCTTTCTGCTCTACCAGTGTGATGTACCGTCCGGTCCGTTACAGGAGTCCGGATGCCTTGGGCGAGACTATCAAGCACGGCGCCGGCATCCGTGCTCGATTTGGCCTTGTGTGCTCATCATTGGGCGACTACCCACGCCTGACAGAACTCTACCGGCTCATTCGGGCTGCAGGAGGAACCATATCTGCGCCGTCTATACGGATTGATACACTTGACGATTGCCTGCTTGCCATGCTCAAGGAAAGTGGCCAGAAGACAATAACACTCGCTCCTGAAACCGGCACAGAGCGACTACGAAGGGGCTTAGGCAAAGACATAGCCAACGAGGACATATTGGAGACGATCGATCAACTCGCACGCTACGGGATCTTTGGGGTGCGGCTGTACTTCATGGTCGGCGTGCCCGGAGAAACGGATGAAGACATTGAGGCAATCATATCTCTCGTGAAACAGATTCGGCACCGTTTCCTCAAGGTGGCAAAGGATACAGCTCGCATGGGCGAAATCACCCTCAGCATCAATCCCTTTGTGCCCAAGCCGTGGTCGCCATTCCAGTGGTGTCCTATGGAAGAGGTTCCTATACTCAAAGAAAGGATCAAAAGGATCAGGAGCGGGCTTGGCCGTGAGCCGAACGTGTGCGTAACCTACGGTCTCCCCAAGTGGGCATTTGTTCAGGCCTTGTTGAGCCGTGGTGACCGCCGAGTGGGCATGGTGTTGTCAGCAGAAGGCACTGCGTCCAAGGATTGGAAACGCACGTTCCGCGCGTTGAACATCAATCCTGAGTTCTATGTCCACCGAGAACGGGGCAAGGACGAACTATTTCCTTGGGATTTTATCGATCAGGGGATCTCAAAATCGTCACTTTTCGAGCAGTATCAAAGGGTGATGGCATTTCTTACGTCCTAGCAGGGGTGATGTGATGCTACTCCATACGAATCCTTTGAATCCCCAGAAGCGCCACATCCAGCGTCTCACCGAGATCCTCGAGCAAGGTGGGCTTATTGCCTATCCTACTGATTGTAGCTATGGAATCGGATGCGACATCCTCAACAAACGGGCTATAGAAAAAATCTACGCCCTCAAGAAAAAAGAAAGGCGTCAGTTCGTGAGCGTCATTTGCGCAGATCTCAAGGACCTGGCAAGCTATGCCATTGTTTCCAATGCTGCGTACAGGATCTTGAGGAAATATTTGCCCGGTCCGTACACGTTCATTCTTCCCGCGACCCGTCTGGTTCCCAAGATCATGCTCACGCCGAAGAAGACCGTGGGGATCCGTGTCCCTGACAGTCAGATCCTGCGTGACATTATACAAGCCCTTGGTCGTCCTTTGATCAATACGAGTGCCACCACTGAAGACGGGACCTACCTCAAGGATGCCCAGGAAATAGAACAGAGGTTTCGCGGCAAGTTAGGTGCTGTGGTGGTAGCCCCTTGTCCTGGCGAACCATCGAGTGTGGTGGATCTTGTCGGACCGGAGCCTGTAGTGCTCCGCAAAGGCATGGGAGATGTAAGCTGGTTCGAATGAAGGGCAATACAAAGACGTCCCACACCTGTAGAGATCCATCTCAATGGATTGTCCCCAATGTAGGTAGACTCTTATTGCATACGCTCTTGCCCTGGATCATGAGCTTGAGCGGTGCATCCTGATATGCCAGGTACTCCTCTATTGTCTGTCTGCACGGTCCCTCAGCTCGATAGAAGTTATTCAAGAAGTACCATTCGATCCCGATAGCATACTCACCTGCCTTTAGATTTCCGACAGTTGCCTCGCTATAGACAGCTCCAAACTGTCCTTTGTGGGACTCAGGAGGATCGGTTTTGGTTACATCGTCAACCATATACACTCTGATACCACGTGCTTGCGCAACGAATGCATCAGACCAGTACGATCGATTCATTACACACCCGTGCTGACCATAGATCAGTCGCCACGAGTCTTTGTCGGTGTTGAGCTTTGTGTCAGAAGGATCAGGGGCTCCGTTTATCAATGCCCCTGAGGTATTGTTCGAATTGTGAAATGTCATGCCTATAGCGTCAGGGTTCAAGTCAGTACCGATCCTCGTCGTCAAATCAGTGATGACATAGCCTGGGTTTATAGGGACCTTGAGTATAGTTGTGGTTGATATAATATTTTCTCCAACCTGAATGACATCTGCTATAATACGTGGTGATTTGAGCCCCATCGGAAGGTTTGCAACTGCCCAGACCCTATAGGTGCCGCGCACAGGCCCTGACTTCCAGGCAAAAAACTCGCCCGTAAGGCTGTCCTCATCGAAATGGAGGGACATTGTGCCGAACAGGAACCTGACACGCAATCGCCATTTGAGGCGATCTGCGTAGTTGGTGGCAGTGCCTCCTGCAAGAGGGGATTGAAAAAGCCCATGGTAGAAGATCTGGTTATATTTTTTTCCGTGATGCTCGATCGTTTTGCCCCACACAAGATAATAGGGGCTGTATGCAAGATATCCTGTCACTTCCTGTTGGGGTACATAGGCCCCTCGGTAATGTAGCGGCGACAGGTTGGGCTCGTGTGTGTCGTACGCAACCACATAAAACCAGCCTTTTTTCCCGGAGCGCGGATCGGTGACTTCGACCTCATAGCCTCGTACTACGCCTTCTGGCCATAAAGACGCATCGACACGGTCGCCCACATCATGTGCCATAAGCACGATCTCGTCCTGTTCGTCGAGCATCATATTTGCTTTGTCTGCATTGGGCTGCGGACCTTCTGGAAGCACCTTCATACCGTCGGAAGTAATTTCGTCAATTTGGAAGGGGACTGTCTGCCACTGATTGTTGGTATATGCTAGGACCCGCAGCCGCTCGATTGGCTCGTTGAGCAGATCTGGAAGATACCTGCCTTCAAAGATGATGCCGTCTACCCAACGGTCCAGGGTCTTCTTGCTGAGCACAGGAGGTTGACATCGGCCATACTCAGGAGCGCCCATCTGTTCGATTTCGCGAAGGTACAGGTCGTACCTGCTTTTTACCTCGGGACCGTACGTGCGCTGGAAGTAAGAGGAATACGCTTCAACAAATCTGTTCCACAGCGAGATATCTTGGTCTTCTTTTGCAAGACATTGAGAAGCCAAAGAGAAGACCAAGAAGAACAGCGAGGCGGAAATACTGGAGAGACATTTCCATGCTGCTGCGCTATAGCTGCCTACGGAAGTCATAGTCCTGTACCATAACGCATTACGTTGGTGACCGTTACTACGTTACAGTAAGCGATGCCAAGAGACTATATGCGATGTCGGCATTGACGATCAATAGGCTGTTTGCATCCTAGGATGCATTACGAAAGGCTTGGAGTACGAGACAATGCTGTTTGGTGGGAGCTCGATGTGATTACTGGTTGCGCTTTTCTCTTGGTCTACAATGAGCGATACCGGTTAGCGTTCTAGTCTTGTTCGACAATGCCTTCTTTGAGGGCATTAAGGTGCGGTATGGGTACTGGCATAAGGCAATCGCTTTCAGGATTGTACATCTGCCTATAAGAACCACTATTGCCCTGTCTGCTCATCACCTCCCAGCCACGAACTAGGTAAGGACATTCGTCGTTAAAGCAAATGTACAGGTATGCATTGGTCCACAAAGAAAATGGGTGGTCTGGTACAGCCCACTTTTTCATACGAACGCCGCAATGGGGACATATGAACTGTTCTCGTGTGAGCGATTTCCGTTCTTCGAGTTCCTGAGCAGTCAGCCCTGCTCCCTGGCTCAAGGCTGCATACAGGTCGGGCCTCCGGCGTTGGAGCACTCCGCCGCGTTTTTCTGCATAGACAGCGTATACAGGATCGCTTGGTATACCGAGATGTGCATATTTGTCGTCTTTGGGTCTTGGCTTACCTTTTGAAATATACACCGTGGTCTCTCCAAAAAGGCCACAGGCGCTGAAAAAGTCCTCAACCAGCATGATGCGTTCGTACTCATTTGACTGAGCCCAGATCCTCACAACCTTTTCGGGAAAGAAGCGGTTGGAAAACAGTACGAGGAAGAGTCCACCCGGCTTGAGTACCCGTCCTACTTCCTCAAAGACTTCGAACGGTTTGGTCATATAATCAACTGAAACAGTATTTAGTACTACATCGAAGCGGTTGTCGGAAAATGGAAGATGTGGCGCTTTATTGAGGTCGTGTATCACATAACTTGTGAGCTTCTTGTTCTTGGTGAGTTCCTGTTCATTGAGGCCGAGTCCTACAACTTCGCACGGCTGCAACGAGTCAGGGATGTGCGAATCCCAGCTTGCCATAAGATCGAGCACCGAAGGTCGCTCCTCGACAATAAGAAGCCCTATAATGCGTTCGATCGTGGACAGGGCACAGGTGTCTAGGTGGCTGACAAATCGATCTTTTGCGTAAAATATCGTGTCGTCTTGCTCGTCCCTCCGTGAGAAATGTTCCTCGGTATACACGCTACGTTTTCTCGCAGCCAGGTCCATGCGCTCTGCTCCTTATGAAATGCTGAGTCGATTTGGGTGAGTTATCAGGCTCTCTGTAAAGTTAGAGTATTCCAGAGCACAAGAAGATGCATGTGCACAAGGCTCCTTGGCACATAGATCTTCTTCAATCGTGATCAGCGCCTTGGTCAGGTCTGCGGTGCGTACTCGAGAGGATCAAGGACGTCGTCGTTGGCCTCTGACGTGTGTCCTTATCCCGATGATGAAGATCGCTGGCAGCCCATACAGGCACAGGTTGACCAACAAGTGCATTGCAAAGCCAACATCAACAGTGCCTACGCTATTGGCAGTGGATGCATTGACCTCGCCTACCCCTTCTATATAGCGACTGGCGCATCCGCCGCACCCAAGGGCCCGCTCCAAGAGATCAGGAGGGGTATCTCCTGGAAATCCACCTTCTCCCACGGTTGCGGTAAAGGAATCGAGGAGTGTGCCATCAGTGGTTTTGGCCTGGAATGTATAGGAGTCGTCACTCACTGTGACAAGGTCATAGTGGTGGATACGGGCTCGATGGACAATAGTCCAGCCTTCGGGTTCGTAGGGGTCGATGAGTCCGTAAAGGGAAGAGGCTGCAGCACCTGTGACGATGTAGTGTACACCATTCACGATGCCATGCTCGTACACATGGTTGTGCCCATTGAACACCATATCGACATTGTATGCCTCGAACAGATCGAGAAAATACAAGAGCACACCTAGGTCTGGATTGTGGCTCGTGCTCGTCGTCACACCTGGTTTATGAAAGAAGACGAATATAAAGTCGATATCCGGGGTGCTTCGTGCAGTAATGAGCTGTTCTTCGAGAAAAGCTCTCTGGGCGCCTGCAGTGTTCTGTTCGGTATTGAGCACAATGAAGTAGGCATTTCCATAAGGAAATCCAAACCAGAACTTCCCTGACTGTCCAGGGGCAAAATAGTTTCCGAAAAGACCGTGGTCGTGGTTTCCGTGGGCTGGCGCCATCACTGTATTGAGGAGCAGCTCTTCCTCATTGGCAAAGAATGCCTGCCAGAGATCCTTTTTTGTTCCGTCAGAGACCATGTCGCCCGTGTGGCACAAAAGGTCAGGATAGCCATTTGTAAGCAGTGCGTTTACAATTGCTTGATGCAAGCTTCCTCCTGATTGGGTATCTCCAAGTACGGCAAAGGTAAATACGTTGCCTGGAGACACCGGGGTAAAGAACGACCCTTCTTTCACCTCCCCTTCATGGGTGAGCTTGTAAAAGTAGCGCGAAGCTGGCTCAAGATCAGTGAGGGTAGCACTGTACCACTCGTCCATAAGTGGCCGTTTGCTCGCTACAGCGGACAATCCGTACTCAGGGGTGAGACCGTATTCGACAAGGCCGTTACCGTCCGAGGCGTCGCCCTCGTAGAGGAGTTGCGCGGAATTATACGTTATGTTTTCTATGTGAGGTCCTGCATCGATGTCGGCGTAGAGAGGTAGTGGAAGCACGGTGAGGACGAGTAGCACTGACATGACTACACGAACATATACTGGTGCCGTTTTCATGGTTCCTCTCCTTTCGTCGTTTTGTCTCTTCTGTTACGAATCCATCAAAAACACATTAAGAAAAAGGGTACTGTTTGTCAACAGAAAAAATATTTATACAAATCTGCGATGCAGTTGCATGATACTCGACCCCGGAGATGGTGTTTTCGTTTCAATCGAGGTAAAAAAGGCACGTACGTGCGATGGGAGACCTTTGGTAGGACGGTGGGGGGATCATGGTACATACCCGTAGAGAAAGGATCGAAGAGTATATCGGCAGGAAAGAAAAGCGACTCTTGGAGGGAATCTTTCACCTGACCGATCGGTTTTCAAAGACGATCCTTGCCGTATGTGTGGTCGGTGCCCTCATTGCAGCACTATATACTGCGAGAGAGCTCGGGTTTATCACAGGCCGTATCGAGATGATATCTACCAAGAAGCGATACGTGCAGCTCGATGAAGAATACTCAACTCAGTTCAAAGGCCTTGACCCGATGATCGTGGTTGCAGAGCCTGTGGATATCGAGCAAGGCAAGCAGTTCGTCAATAAACTCGCACAGGTCCTTAGTAACGAGAAAGGTTCTGTAGAGGAGATCTTCTACAGGATCGACACACGTCAGCTCGAAGGTAAAAAGCTTCTATTCCTGTCTCCAGAGGAGCTTAAAGACCTTCGTGACAATCTCGAAGACAACCGGGAAATGGTGAGGAGTGTCGTCGCCAACCCCGGTATTAACACGCTCTTTGATGCCATTAACAAGCAGGTGAGCTCTGGTATGGTATCGTACCTTGTCAAGGGATTCCTCGGGATCGAGGAGCCGGACAAGGAACAGGCCCTGGAGGGAGAGAAAAAACCTATAAAGATCGATATCCTCAATGCCCTGCTCAGAGAGTGTGAACGAGCGCTTTCCATGGAGCAGTATCGATATCGATCCCCATGGTCGAGCCTCCTCGGTGGAAAGGAGGCATTGACCGACGACGGGTTTTTAGTCTCAGAGGATAGGCGATTTGTGTTTCTCATGGTCGAGCCAAAGGAGTCGTCTGAAGGTGGCTTTACTGGTCGGCGAGAATCCATCGCAGCAATACGGCGAGCAGTCGCGCACGTTCGTGCTGAATTTCCAGGACTCCTGGCGGGCGTCACCGGCCAGAAGGCACTCAATAATGACGAGATGCTGACTGCTCAACAGGACACGAGTGTGGCAACGGTTGTCTCGTTTGTCGGTGTGACCCTCCTCTATCTCATATTCTTCAGAAACCTTCGTCACCCACTCCTTATTGCGGCAACGCTTCTGTTGGGGTTGGCATGGACCATGGGGTTTGTCACCTTTACTGTTGGCCACTTGACGATCATTACTGTGTTCGTGGCGCCTATGTTACTAGGACTTGCAGATGATTTTGCCGTGCATTTCATTTCCCGCTACGAAGAAGAGCGGCTCAACGGTCGCGATACGAGGGGTGCCCTGAGGATCGTCTTTGCGCATACCGCACCAGGGATTATTGCAGGGGGGCTTACCACGTCGCTCGCCTTTTTTTCCGTTATGCTGACCGACTTTCAAGGGGTTCGCGAGTTAGGATGGATTACAGGCTGTGGGCTGCTCATCTATCTTGCGATAACCGTTACCTTTCTTCCCTGCGCACTCGTGCTTGTAGAAACCTTCTGGCCTTGGAAGGCAGCCAGAAGAAGTAAAAGGACGTTTCTCGCAGGAGGTTTTAGGGCGTACGGACGCATGATGGCAAGGACCCGCCGGCCGTTTCTCGTGGTAGTTGCACTTGTAACGCTTGCCTGTGGTATGGCTGTGCCCACACTCTATTTTGACTACAATTTACTAAATCTTCAGGCGCGGGGCACTGAATCAGTGGTATGGGAGAAGCGCATCATAGAGGAATCGCAGCGTTCTTCGTGGAAGGCTTTGGCCACCGCAAGGGATCCTATCGAAGTGATGCATAAGAAGGCTGCGTTTGAGGCCCTTCCTTCTGTTGACTCGGTGGAAAGTATTGCCTCATTGGTGCCATTCGACCAGGGGGAACGAATCGAACTGGTCAGGGCCCTTCGCCCAGTGCTCGCTGACCTGCCTCCATTATTGGGTGCTCAGCCTCCTGTTGATGTCCAGGGACTAAAGGATATGCTGAGCAAGCTTATGTTCAAGTTGCGCAAAGATAATGAGAAGTGGGATAAGGAGAAGAAACCACCTGAAGAGGATCTCGATGACGCACGTCGACTACTCGCTTCGGTCAGTACGCTCTTGGAGGAGCGTCCTCTGGAGGAATCCAGGTCGAGGCTTGAAGCATTTCAAAAGGCGTTGTTCCAGGATTTTCAGGATAAATGGAATCTCTTGCGGTCGAATCTTGATCCTCCAGGGCCAATCACACTACAGGATGTGCCAGACGATATCAAAAGACGCTTGATCAGTCAGGACGGCTCGATGTACTTACTCCAGATATATCCCAGGAAGAACATCTGGGACCGTGAGCCATTGGAGGAGTTTATCAGCCAGTTACGACAGGTTGATCCTGATGTAGCTGGATCTCCCATTGTGGCATACGAATCGATCCATGCAATGAAGAAGGGGTATTCAGAGGCAGGCCTGTATGCATTGGGTGTGGTAGTGTTGGTTACCTTTCTCACCCTGAGACGACTCGGTGATACACTGCTGGCTATGGTGCCGCTGGCTGTTGGCATGGTATGGGCAGCAGGCTGGATGTGGGTCTTTTCGTTACCCTTCAATCTTGCCAATCTCATCGCTGTCCCTCTGATCATTGGTATAGGCCTTGAGAACGGCATCCACATTGTGCATCGCTTTCGCGAGGAAGGTGAAACAGGTCCGGCATTGGTGGCAAGTTCGACAGGACAATCAGTGGCGCTTTTTTCGCTGACTACTATGGTTGGTTTTGGCAGTCTCATGGTGGCAAAATACTATGGAATATTTAGCATTGGTCTTTTGCTTACCTGTGCTGTTGGAAGTGTGCTCATCGCATCGCTTAGCGTACTGCCGTTGCTCCTATGGAAGTCTTCTGAGTCGCCCTCGTGACTGGCTGGCCTCCACCAGGCTCCTCTATGTCAATGGACACAGGCAAGAAGGATCCAATAGATATGCTACATGACGCCCCTGAACCCCTTTGGCACACACTGTCTGTTGATGACGTTGTCCGGCATCTCCAAACCGATACTGCACAAGGCCTGTCCGACGATGAGGCCCAACGCCGGTTTGAACAGTACGGGCCGAACGAGCTTATCGATCAAGGCAGGCGAAGCCCGTGGTCCATTCTATGGGGACAGCTTACTGGCACGCTTATCGTGGTCCTGATTGTGGCGGCGTTTGTTTCTTTAGGTATTGGCATATATGAACTCAACAAAAGCGGCCAGCAGAAGGGATGGGAGGAACTCTACGATGCCATAGCGATTGCAGTGATCATTGCGATGAATACGATCCTTGGATTTTTTCAAGAGTATCGGGCTGAACGAGCTATGGCAGCGCTCAAGCGGCTGAGCGTGCCTTCAGTACGTGTTCGCCGTGGCGGCACGGTAAAAGAGATCCCAGCATCCTCACTGGTACCTGGAGATGTGGTGCTACTGGATGCAGGCTGTCGTGTTCCTGCTGACGGACGTGTGGTGGAATGCGTTAATCTGAAGACACAGGAAGCGGCCCTTACCGGTGAGAGCGAGGCAGTGGAAAAAACTGCCGACGCTATCACATCGTCGAGCATCCCGTTGGGCGATAGAAAGAACATGGCGTATCTTGGCACATCAGTCACCTACGGCAGGGGGAGCTTGGTAGTCACTGCAACTGGCATGAACACGGAATTGGGAAAGATTGCCACGATGATGCACACAGCAAGCGCTGAGCCTACCCCGCTGCAGCGAAGGCTGGAGCATCTCGGTAAATGGCTGGCTATTGTGGCCTTAGGATTGGTTGGCGTCATCTTTGTTGAAGGACTTATTCGGGGTGGCTTTGGCTTCGAAAACGTAAAAGAAATGTTTCTCATCGCCATTTCCATGGCAGTTGCAGCAGTGCCTGAGGGGTTGCCGGCTGTGGTAACCATAGCATTGGCCCTGGGTGCTCAGAGGATGCTCCGGCGCAAGGCATTGATACGAAAGCTCATGGCGGTAGAGACCCTCGGGTCGGTTACCGTGATCTGTTCAGATAAGACAGGGACCCTTACTGAAAACCGCATGAGCGTCAGTGTCGTGGAGAGTGCTGGTGAGCGAGTCCACCTGCATCAGTATCGCATGAAAAGCCCTGCGACAGACGTTTCGTCTTTCTCCGATTCAGTACCGGCAAAACCTGCTATGGCAGTAGTGCTAGCAGCTGGAGCTTTGTGCAATGACGCCTTGCTTCAGTCCAATGAGGAAGGACCAGGACAAGCTACGGTTATAGGGGATCCTACGGAAGCAGCCCTTGTCGAAGCGGCTCGAGAGATAGGTTTGATAAAACCAGTCCTAGAACAGGCTATGCCGCGTATTGGTGAAGTACCCTTTGATTCTGAAAGAAAGCGTATGACAACGATTCACCGTCTTGAACGGCCAGAGGTGCTCGGTACGCTACGGCCTGCCTTTATGGTCAGACCACTCCGTCTCCAGCAAGGCGATTGCATAGCCTTTGTGAAGGGTGCTGTTGAAAGCCTGTTGACGGGTGCGACCATGGTCCTTGAGAACGAGCAGGTGCACGGGCTCGACGAAGTCAGAAGAAATCATATCAAAGCGTCTGGCGATGAACTAGCCAAAAGCGGCATGCGGGTGCTCGGCATTGGGATGAGGGTATTGGGTCAGCAGGTGCCTCGGTTGCAAGATGTGGAGTCAGAGCTGGTATTTGTTGGATTGGTAGGTTTGATAGATCCTCCTCGGCCCGAAGCCGCCCAGGCAGTTGCGATCTGTCGGCAGGCTGGCATCAGACCTGTCATGATCACTGGAGATCACCCACTCACTGCTCGGCACATTGCCAAAGAGGTAGGGATCATTGATGGAGAAAGGACCCTGAGCGGCTTAGAATTGGAACAACTCTCGATAGAGGAGTTGAGGGAACAGGTCGAAGAGGTCGGTGTGTATGCCCGTGTTTCGCCAGAGCATAAGCTCAAGATAGTGCAGGCCCTTAAGGATAACGGCCACATAGTGGCAATGACGGGCGATGGTGTAAACGATGCCCCTGCGCTTAAGAAGGCAGATATCGGTGTTGCCATGGGCATTACCGGTACGGATGTATCCAAAGAAGCCTCGGATATGGTCCTCCTGGACGATAACTTTGCTACGATCGTGGCTGCGGTTGAGGAAGGTAGGGTCATCTACGACAACATCCGGAAATTCATAAAGTATCTTTTGACCACTAATTCCGGAGAACTCTTGGTTATGTTTTTCGGCCCACTTATCGGCTTGCCGATCCCGATGATTCCATTACAGATCTTGTGGGTGAACCTCGTTACCGATGGCCTTCCTGCTTTGGCCCTTGGCGTCGAACCCGCAGAGCGCGGCATTATGCGCCGCAAACCCCAAGACCCACGCTCGAACATTCTGCGCGGTGGCCTAGCCCTCCATATGCTCTGGGTTGGAGCGCTCATGGCGATACTGTCGCTTTGGTGTGCCGGAAGGTACTGGAGTAGTCTTGGCGGCGATGGCCAGACCGATTACCAGGTACAGTATTACCGGACGCTGGTTTTTACCATTGTCACACTCACCCAGATGGCTCACGTTATGGCGATCCGGAGCGGAACTCAGTCGTTGTTTACTGCTGGCCTGTTCTCCAACAAACCGCTGCTCGGTGCAGTGCTGCTCACTGTTCTTTTCCATGTGGCTATTGTGTATACGCCGTGGCTCCAAGGTTTTTTCAAGACAGTGCCGTTGAGTGCCAAAGACTTTCTGGTCTCAGCAGGGTTGAGCTCTATTGTTTTTATCGCTGTGGAAATAGAAAAACTGGTGATGCGTGTTCGTTCGCGCCATGCCTTGCAAGACGGCAGCATGCCTTTATGAAGCAAGATGTGAGCAAAGGGCATGTGGAATGAGACAAAAGCGAGCTCGTCTTTCTGAACACCGTGACATCGCAAGACACCACAAGAACTCGCCATGATGTTGCGTGCGGCGATACCTATGCATAATAGCAAATGAGTTGGTTTGCATGAGGCCTATAGACTGCAGTTTCACAACATCGAGAACAGTGGGAATCTGATGCCGCTCGTAAGGCATACGTCATCTTTGTTTTCAGGCGTCAGTCCCTATCAGTGGCTCGTCCTGTTTGTGGCCTGGCTGGGCTGGGTTTTCGATTCCATGGACGCAACAATCTATGCCATGGTATTGCATCCTGCCTTGAGCGAACTCTTGTCCACGCCGGGCAGTGCTATCCCAACACCCGATAGCTCAGTCGCTTGGTATGGAGGGATCATACTCAGTATCTTCCTTATTGGATGGGCCCTTGGAGGAGTAGCATTCGGCATCATTGCTGATAGGATAGGAAGGACTCGAACCCTCGCTGTTACCATTGCAATCTATGCGGTGTTTACTGGATGCGCTGCACTTTCTCGAGACTGGTGGCACTTGGCTATCTACCGATTCCTGACAGCGCTGGGCATCGGTGGTGAATGGGCTGCTGGTGCCACGATTGTCGCCGAGGTATGGCCTGAAGAGAAAAGGGCAAAGGCTGCAGGCATCCTGCAATCTGCGTGGGCAGTGGGATTCTTTTTGGCAGCTGCGCTGAATCTTTGTCTGTCTCGCTATGGATGGCGGATCCTTTTTGTGGTAGGGATCGCACCTGCTTTTGTGGCGCTTCTGGTGCGTCTGTGGGTCAAGGAGCCTGAGCGATGGCTGGCGGTGCACACGTCAGGACGTGGTACAGGAGAAAAAACTCATCGTGTGCGCATTGGCGAGATATTTAAGGGAGAGCTAAGGAAGTCCACATGTATTGGTTCAGCTCTTGCCTTTGTGGCTGTCTTTGGTCTCTGGGGCGCTACGAATTGGACTCCTACCCTGGTGACATCGCTGGAGGAGGTTCGACACCTTGAAAGGGCTGCCCAGGCGCACTACGTGAGTTATGCGGTCATGGCCCTAAATATCGGAGCATTCATAGGGTACCTTGGGTTTGTCCCGCTTGCAGACCGTCTTGGAAGAAGGCCTGCCTTTGCCATCATGTGCGGTGGCAGTCTCGTGATGCTGCCGGTAATTTTCCTGGTACCGCACTCCTTTCTGTATGTGCTTGTGCTGTTGCCGATGCTTGGTTTTTTCAACAACGGCATCTTCAGCGGGTTCCCCATCTATTTACCTGAACTCTACCCTACGCGTCTTCGGGCAACAGGGGCAGGCTTTTGCTTTAACGCCGGAAGGGTCTTTGCAGCAGGAGGACCTTTTATTACCGGAGCGCTCGTGAACGCCCTCGGTACGTTCGGTCGTGCTGCGAGCGCGGTGGGTCTGATGTATCTCGTGGGCCTGGTGGTAGTGGCTTGCGCACCAGAGACACGAGGCAAGACCCTTCCAGAATAGATGGCCAGGTAGAGGGTTGCGTCTGACGTATGAACTCTAGTAGTGGCACAACGCGCTGCGCTCAGTGTGGCAGAAGTACGTCGCCTGTGGCGCGGGCAATAGGAGTGTGTAGGTCGTGTCTCATTGAATGTTTTGATCGCTATAGATCAATTCCAGATAGGTGGCGTGCACAAGGTCGGATTCCATATGGATTGCCTGTGGAGGTACCGCGCGGTGGCACGATGGCGTGTAGGTTGTGTGGAAATACCTGTAGGCCAGAGGAAGGTGAAAAGGGCTATTGTGGCCTAAGACAAATGGTACACGGAAAAGTAGTCCACATTACGGGCAGCGCGGTCCATGGCATACTCGATTGGTACTATGATCCATTGCCCACGAATTGCTGTGCAGACTTTGTTTGTCCTGCAGGGACCTACTCACCTTCTGGATGGCAGCAGTACTCTTACGCAGAAGGCCCTGAGTATGGGTATAAGAACCTTGCTGTGTTCTATCGATCGTGCTCTATGGGGTGCCTCTACTGCCAAAACTGGCACTTTAGGGAGCACAAAGGCAGGGAGATCGCATCAGTCAGGCCTCAAGAGCTGGCTCGTGCAGTAGATGAAAGGACTGCATGTATATGTTTTTTTGGCGGTGATCCTTGCACACAGGCTGCGCATGCAATTCGCGTGGCGCAGATCGCCCTTGCCAAGGCCGGTCAAAGGATACTCAGGGTATGCTTTGAGACCAACGGACGATGGAATCCTATCCTGCTGGAAAAGGCTGGCCGTTTGAGCCTTGCTTCAGGAGGCTGCATAAAATTCGATATCAAGGCATGGACAAAAGAGGTGCACTACGCCCTTACCGGGTTCGACCCTGAGCTTACTCGTGAACGTTTCGAACAGCTCGTTCCTCTGTACAAAACACGGGCCTGGCCGCCGTTTCTCGTCGCATGTACCCTCCTAGTACCAGGCTATGTCAACGAAGATGAAGTCGCAGCAATTGCACAATGGCTTGCGACCCTTGATAGCTCGCTTCCGTATAGCCTACTTGTGTTTCATCCTCAATTCCTGATGCAGGATCTTCCTATAACGCCACGCACCCAGGTAGATGCCTGTCTTAAGGCAGCTCGTAAGGCAGGGCTCAAGCGCGTCCATGTAGGAAACCTCCATCTGTTGAGGGAGTAGGATGTGGAAGAGGCTGCTATTTTTGCTTGCGTGGATATGTGCGTTGCTGTAGATTGTTCGTGAGTACGTGAGCTTGATCCATAAAAAATGGTAAGGAGGGCTGCCATGAGTGTGGAGAAACTCAAGTGGGCCGCGATCGTGAGCTTCATAGTATCGATGGGAGTACTTCTGGCAGGAGGGTTTTTCT
>FWPV01003821.1_pt1 | contig 22533 bp, 16 predicted proteins | sample 2228371 | NCBI WGS metagenome assembly FWPV01 (sample SAMEA103939776, study PRJEB20133) | metagenome | reverse complement strand
GGAACCCTGCCTTGTCGAATGCCTGCAAGGCGGCTTCGACCGCCTGCGTGTTGCCTCCGACTACCGATTGCAGCGGGCTGTTGATATTGGCCAGGACCACGTAGCCGTCCACCTGACCGAGAATTTTTTCAACCTGCTCAATCGGCGCGGAAACAGCTGCCATGCAGCCGTTGTCCTCCATCGAAACTTTCTTCATCTCGCGACCGCGTGCGCTCACCACCTCGAGCGCTTCAGCGAAGGTCAGCACGCCCGAAGCGACCAGCGCCGCATACTCGCCGAGACTGTGCCCGATCACCAGGTCCGGAACGAAGCCGTAGTGATTCATCAACCGCAGCAAGGCGACATTAGCGGTCAGCATCGCCGGCTGGGTGATGGCTGTATCCCGCAGGGCGGCTTCTGCCTTCTTGAGCGATTCCTCGTCCCCTTCGACATAGATGTAACTGGTCAGCGGGCGGCCCAGGATCGGCGTCATGACCTGATCAGCTTCCTTGAAAGTATCCGCGACGATTGGTTCCACCTCGCAGAGATCTTTGAGCATGTTGACATACTGCGATCCCTGGCCGGGGAAGAGGAAAGCCAGTTTCCCGGGCTTTCCGCTGCCGCGGTAAACGCCCTGAGCGGTCAGAGCCTGCCAGGCGTTGGCTGAATCATCGCCGAACGCGAAGAGCGCCTTCTCGGCCCGCTTCACCAGTTCAGCCGGGTCGCCGAAATCGATCGCGATCCGTTCCGGCTGGCGCAGGGCGGACGGTTCAGGGGTCGCCCGTCCCGGCGTTCTTCCGCTAAGAGCGTCCGCGAGAGCTGCTTCCAATTTAGATTTGAGCTCGTTCTTTGTGGGCGCGCCTAGGAATAACACGCCGCGATAAGTCGCCGGGCGCTCAAAGGCGCTGGCCGTCGGCGATCCTTCGGATTGCGCTTCCGGCTGGACAATTGCTTTGACCTCAAAGCCTGGGAAAGTTTTCTGCTCGGATGTGAGCAGACCGGGCACCCATTCTTCCATCACCAGGTGAAAGTTCGTCCCGCCGAAGCCGAACGAGCTGACCCCCGCTCTGCGGATTTCTCCAGGCAGGTTTTCCCAGGGCCTGGTTTCGGTATTGACAAAAAACGGAATATGGTCGAAGTCAATATCGGGGTTGGGCTTATGGAAATTGGCCGAGGGCGGCAGGGTCTGGGTGTGAAGCGCCATCACAGCTTTGAACATGCCGGCGGCGCCCGCGGCGCTCTTCAGGTGGCCGATATTGGATTTGACCGAACCTAGGGCGATATGCCGCGCCGGGAGGCTGAACTGGCCAAAGACTGCATTCAGGCTGTTGACTTCGACCACGTCGCCGACCCTGGTCGAGGTGCCGTGGGCTTCGATCAGACCAACGCTGGCCGGGTTGACACCGGCATTCTTCCAGGCGCGTTCGAGCGCACGCTGCTGTCCAATCGGATTCGGCGCCGTGATTCCTTTGCCCTTTCCGTCACTGCTGCTGCCAATCCCGCGGATGACGGCGTAGATTTTATCCCCGTCCCTTTCAGCGTCCGCCAGCCGCTTGAGGAGAAAAATGGCCGCCCCCTCGCCCATCACAAAGCCGTTAGCGCCTTCGGCAAACGGGCGCGAGCCGTCCGGGCTGAGCGCGCCGATTTTGCTGAATTTCACGAACCCCTCAACGCCCATATTGCGGTCCACGCCGCCGGTCAGCACAGCATCAAACTGGTGCGAAACCAGTCCATCAACAGCCGCCTGGAGGGCCGCAAGCGAGGATGCGCAGGCCGCGTCGGTGACAAAATTTGGGCCGGCGAAATTGAACACATTGGCGATCCGCCCGGCGATGATGTTGCCAAGCTCGCCGGGCATGGTATCCTCGGTAATGCTGGCGATCCGCGACCGAAAGTCCTGCTGCACGCCTTCCAGCAAGGCCGCCTGGACCTCTTTCGGAAGCTGGCGGAAGGCTTCGACGCTCGCCAGCGAGGAAAGGAAATCAGGCAGATGGATCCGCAGACTGGTGATGTAGTGATTCTCGCCTGCCAGGGCGTTGCCGAGGATGACCGCCACCCGGGTCTGGTCTAGCGGCTTTTGCGGGTAACCGTAGTCCATCAGCGCCTGTCGGGCTGAGGATATTCCCCACTTTTGTCCGTCATCCATGACCGCCAGTACGCTGGGAGGGATGGGGATGCCCCACTTCAACGGCTCAAAGGTGAACGAGCGAACCCAGCCCCCGATTTTGCTGTACGTTTTGTCGACAGCTGACGGGTTGGGATCGTAATAAAGGTCTGCATTCCAGCGCTCTGACGGTACATCGGAGATCGAATAACGATTTTCGAGGATATTCTTCCAGAAGCTTTCTGCGTTATCCGCATCCGGCATGATCACACCCAGGCCAACAATCGCGACTGCTCTCGGATCAAACATGGGTAATGCTCCTTGCTTGGTGATGATTTCTGATCTGGATACGCAGATTACAACCCCCTTTTTCTGGAGCGGTTGCGCGGTCGTCCAAACTCTCCATCTCAACTAATCTTTGATCGAAGTCACGGTTTTTTCGCTTTGTGGTAACCGGTTTCAAGGGAGGAGTAAATTCCTCAGGCGTGATATACTAACAACTCGACATGTTCCATCCGACACCGCTCATCCCACGGAGGCCGTTATGAGTTTCATCGATTGCTTACACAAAGATGAAAAAGATCTCATCCAGGGTTTCCAACTTCCGGTCGACATCCAGACATACCTCGATTCGCTCCCGTACGTCGGTGAAAACAGAAACCGCACACCCCTGGAGGTGGTTCGCGACAGGCAGTGCCACTGCCTGGACGGCGGATTGTTCGCTGCGGCCGCCCTCCGGCTGCTGGGCTACCGGCCCATGATCATGGATCTGGTGCCTGAACCTGGCACAGACGACGATCACGTCCTGGCGGTGTTCAAGCACAACAACCGCTATGGAGCTGTCGCCAAATCGAATTTTGTCGGGCTGCGCTACCGCGAACCTGTGTACGCCTCGCTGCGCGAGCTGGCGATGTCGTACTTCGAGATGTTCTACAACATCGAAGGCTATAAAACCCTGCGCGGATACACCCGCCCGCTCGACCTTACGCGCTACGACCGCTTTGAATGGGAAACCACGCCTGCAGGTGTGGACGCAGTCGTCAGACATTTTTATAAGATGAAAAACACTCCCCTGCTGGATGAATCCGGCGTCCGCTACCTATCCAAAGTGGACAGGCGTTCGTATGAAGCCGGGATGCTCGGCGTGAATTTTGAAGGGCTTTACAAGCCAGCCGTCGGGCTGGAATGACGGCTGTTCGTTCGCCTGGTTGCCAAATTTGCGATGGGTGTTTGCCCCTTGATAAACTTCCACCGCTGCGGAATGGCTGCTGTCGGCCGTCACGCCAGACAAAAAATAGCAGAGCGTTTAAGATTTCCGGCTGAGACTACGAACCGTCGATTGATCTAATGAACCTGTCACCCGAGCTGCCCCCTCGTTTTCGTTCCTCCTTTTGGAAGGTTTCCGTCGTCCCCTACCTGATCTTTATTCTGGTTCCCATCATAGCCCTGTTAATCCGCTCCACCCCCGTCGAAATTCTGAACAACCTGCAAAACGAGCAAATCCACCAGGCGATTCGATTAAGCCTGACCACTTCGACAGCCGCGCTGCTGCTCACCATTCTTCTGGGCACCCCTGTCGCCTACTATCTGAGCCACCCGCACTACCGCCTGCACGGGCTGGTCGATACGCTGGTCGATCTGCCGACCGTCCTGCCGCCGGCGGTGGCGGGCGTCGCCCTGTTGATGGCTTTCGGCCGGCGCGGATTGGTTGGAGCCTGGCTCGCGCCTCTCGGGGTGGAAATTCCCTTTACCCCCGCCGCGGTTGTTCTGGCTCAGCTGTTCATCGCGGCGCCGCTCTACATAAAAACCGCTGCTGTCGGCTTCAGCGGGATCGACTGGGAGCTGAAAAAAGCCGCCGCGCTGGACGGCGCAAACCGCTGGCAAACCTTTCGATATGTAGTCGCTCCAAACGGAATTCCTGCGCTGCTGAGCGGGTCTGCTCTGACCTGGGCGCGGGCTCTGGGCGAATTCGGCGCGACCATTATTGTTGCCGGGAACTTCCCCGGCCGGACGCAAACCATGCCTCTGGCAATTTATATCGGCTTTGAGATAGACTTGAATGTTGCCCTGACCCTGGCGGTCATCCTGATCGGCTTTTCGTTTGCGGTTTTACTATTCCTCAAGATTGTTCTTAACCAGGCGAGCCGCCGCAAGGAAGCCGGGGAAGAGAACTGGTAACATGTGCATGAATAAATACCGAATTTTCATTCCTGAGAAGATTCTTCCTCTTGCACTTTGTATCCTCCTTATCCTGGCGAGCACAGCCTGCCAATCGGCTCGGGAGTCCACCCCTCCCTCGCCCACCCCCCGGGTTCTCACGGTGACGGCTGCCTCCTCGTTGACGGATGCGTTCACAGATATCGCTGCGGCGTTCGAGGCGAATCATCCCGGGGTGAAGGTTGAGTTCAACTTTGCCGGATCGCAGCAGCTGGCCCAGCAGCTCACCAGCGGCGCCAGAGGTTTTTTCTTCGCCAGTGCGAACAAAAAACAGATGGATGTCGTCGTCGAAAACGGCCGGGTGATCCCCCAGGATGTATCTGCCTTTGCCACCAACAGGCTGGTTGTAATCTATCCAAGCGACAACCCCGGGGCGATCTCCTCGCTGGCTGACCTGGCGAGACCGGGCGTGAAGGTCCTGCTGGCCGCGCCTGAGGTGCCGGTCGGGCAGTACTCGCTCGAATTTCTGGAAAAAGCCTCACGGATGACGGAATTCGGCGCAGATTTCAAAGAACATGTCCTCGCCAATGTCGTTTCCTATGAGGCGTCGGTTAAAGGGGCGGTAACCAAGGTTAGGCTGGGCGAAGCCGACGTCACTATCGTCTATGCTACGGATATCACCTCTGCGAATCAGGCTGAATTGGGCAGTCTCCCCATACCGGATGAGCTCAATTTGACCGCCGAATACTCTATCGCCCCGCTTGCGGATGGGGATCGCGAAATGGCAGAGTTGTGGATCGCTTTCCTCCAATCCAATACTGGTGAGGAGTATCTCCGGAAGTATGGATTTCAACCTCTCCGGCAGCCGTAATCACGATGCCTGAGAGGGGATCATAGCCTAATCGAAATAGATCGGATTCGAAATCAGCGCGGGCAGCGGCGGCAGGCCTGGGATAAAGCTGCGCAGGATCTCGATGCGGGCAAAACCCGGCCCGGCTATGGGATAAACCAGGTTCACCTCCCCATCGGTCGCAGCCTTGAAGATCACCTCGCTGCTCGCGCCGGTGACTACCCTCAGCAGGTCGCCTGCCAACAGCCCCGCCGCCTGGATGTGAAGCTCTTTGATCTCACACCAAGGGACACTGCCTCCCATCATCGCATCTCCAGCCTGGAGCTTAACCGTCGGCCCATTCGGTGCAAAGGTGATGAAAGCGCGCCCCGCACGAATCGCGGCGAGAATGTCGCTCGGCCCGGCAGATTCCGCATACACGCCCATGGTCGGCCCGCCCAAGAATATAAAAGGTGTATCGCGGTGGTAGTCGCTTCCGCCGGTGCACGGGATTTTCCGACCGGCTGTCAGCAATTGCTGCCATAGCCCTACCGCGCGCAGATTCGCCTCGCGCATCGGCCCGTTCCAGACCTCCAGACAGTCGAAAGGCAGCTGAGCAAGGTCGAATTGAAACGGGCAGATTTCCTCGAAGGGATGGTTGATAGTGATCAGCGCTCCCCGCCGCTGAGCGGACTCGAAGCGGGCGCGGGTTTCCTCGAAGTTATTCGTGTAGAATGGTTCGTCATAGGGGCAATCCACGCCGAGAAAGTTGGCATGCCCCTGGAAATGAGTCCATTCCACCCCGGGAATCATCGTCACGCCGGGAATTCGCGGCAGCCTCTCAGAGGAAACCTGCTGATTATGGTCGGTCACTGCGACGAAATCCAGGCCGTTGCGCAGCGCTTTCCAGGCAAGCTCCTCAAGGGTATGCACGCCGTCAGAACCCAGAGTGTGGGTGTGCAGGTCGCCCTTGAGCAGCCGGAGATGTTTCTCCTCCAGAACCACCTCATAATGGACGGATACACCCTCGGGAGCAACCTTGTACGCCCCGACCAGGATTTGCCACACACCGGGACCAATCGGGCAAGGAGTATAGCCCGGCGCCGCATCGGTTTCACGCACATAAATTTCAGTCTTATCTGAGCCGGAAGCGCCTACCTGCCTGCCGTCCGGTCCGATCAATCCAAGGTCAATGATATTGACCTCAGGTTGGGAGGTAAAAATACCTTGTTCTACGCTGACCTCCCCGCTGGCCCGCCGGGCATATTGATATTTCAACCGCAGCGTTTCGATCCCTTCCGGCACTTCGAGCGGAATTTTAAAGTACGAGCCTTGTTGAGCAGGTTCGACGTGGATATCCAAAATGAGGGTCAAATCCATCGCATCACCATTTATTCATTCTCGTTGACCGGCTTAAGGGTCTTCGCCAGGAACCGCTGGATCTGGGAATCCCAGAAATACCAGTCGTGTCTGCCGTCCTCTTCGTGGTAATCGATGGTTAATCCAAGAGCCTGGCAGGCGGCGTGAAATGCCTGGTTGACCGGGTAGAGATCCTCCTGCCTGCCGACCGCAACGTAAAGATCAGGCAATTTTTTGGGCCCCCTGACCGCCTGCTGGAGCCATACGGCAGGATCGTGCTCGCTTCCAGCCAGCTTGTTCAGATCGCCAAACAGGTGGGTGAACTCGTCCCGGCGGGGGTCCTGCGGCATCAGCGCGAGGATCGCCAGCGACACCACCCCGGAGAAGATCCCGGCTGCAAAATATTTTTCTGGGTGAAGGAGGGCTGCTTTGAGCGCTCCGTACCCGCCCATCGAATTGCCGGCGATGAGGGTATTCTCCCGCCGGGGGACAATCCCGAAAACATCCTCCAGATAGCGCGGTAGTTCTTCCACGAGATATGAAAAGTAAGACTGCCCGTTTGCCAGATTCATGTAGAAGCTGCGTCCAAATGACGGCATCGCAACCATCAACTCGTAATCCCTGGCATAAGTTTCAATGGCGGTGTACCGCTGCCAGGCGCTGCCGTCATCGCTCAACCCGTGCAGCAGGTAGAGTACCTTCCGCTCGCGGAGCGGTATGCCCTTCATTTGCCCCGGATCCGGGAGAATGACGTATAAAGGAGAACATACTTTGATCGTTTCTGGAGTGTGATCCAATCGAATGACTGCCATGGCTGCACCTTGTTCCCTCACTTGGTCTAAGAAATCACTGCTTTGGGCGCTTCTTCAGCCGCTTCGGTCTTGCGAAAATGGACGGTAAAGGAGAAAGCAAAGCTGATCACCATCATTAATATGGGAAACAGGGTCATCAAGAAGCGGGCGGCTTGATCCGGCGCGGCGCCGGGATTGTCGCCACTTTCGAAGCCGAACAGCCTGAACACCAGCCAGAACGCCGCACTGGTGAACAGCCCGTTCAACCGGTTCATAAACCCAAGCGCGTTGGAGATGATCCCTTCGCGGCGCAGGTTGTACTTCTGGGTATCCTCGTCGATCACCTTGGCGCCGATCAGATCCATGGTGGTGATCACCCCTGCAAAGCCAAACCCAACCAGCGCCGATCCGACGATCGCCGTCGGCAGCGAGTTGGCGAAATACAGCGCTGCGAAGGCAACGGCCAGGGACGCAAGAGCGATCCGCCAGACAGGGATGAGGGTAAAACGGCGCACCAGCCTGGCCCAAACCGCCACGCAGACGATGGCGATAATCAGCACGGATGCGTACAGGATCGTCTGCTGGCCGGCGGATATCCCCAGCGTGTATTTGGCGTAAAACGGGAGTGAAGCGAGAACCAGGGACATCGCGGCGCTGTAGAAGGCGTTGGTGAAGCCGACGAGCCAGAATTTAACGTTCGTGACCAGATCCCTCAGGCTCTTTAAGAGCGGCGGTCTAGCAGCCAGTTCCTCAATCTTTGATTCTCTGGCGGTCAAGGACATGTAGAGGATGACCGCCCCACCGACAATGCCATAGATGATGGCGGTCAGGCTAAAACCGATCGCGCTGGTGATCATCGGCGTCAGGGCGATGCTGATGATCATCGCCACCAGTTGAAATGCCTGGCGCAGCGCATTGGTTGCCGCCCGGCTGGCATCCGAGCGGAACAGTTCCGGAAAGAGGGCCGCGTAATTCGCGTTGATGACCGAATCGATCGTGCCCGTGAAGATGTAAAACAGCATCGCGTAGGCCAGGAGCGACTGCCCGGCGAGGAATTCCGGGGTCGAGTAGAACGCGATCAACCCGAGCGCCAGCAGCGGGGTGCCGATCACCAGCCATGGGCGCCGGCGGCCCCAGCGCGTCCGCGTCCGGTCGGAAAGAAAGCCGTAGATCGGGTTATCGAGCGCATCGATGAACGTGTATACCAGGAGGATGACGGCAAACTGTGGGGTGGTTAATCCCAGCTGGTCGACATAGTAGATGGCAGCGTAAGTTTTGAGCATATTGATCGGGATCGAGGTGCCGAACATCCCGATCGCGTAATTGAAGGATTTGAATTTTTCCGCGCGCATGGCTTCTCCTCTGCTCTCCGAATAACTTGCGTGAACAAAATCGTTCAATCCGTTAGAAAAATTCTAGTGTCGAACACGAAGATAAGCAAGCTAAATTGACACCGTTTCCCCATTCCTTCCCGGTGTTGATCAAGCTTGCCATGGGCCTGAGGATTGGCGGTGCTCTCTCAATAGGATACAGCCTGGCGGTGGATATCTCTGCCGACGCGAAGGGCTTCTCTCCGATTCAATCGCAATCCGGGACCCCAGCCCAGCAGGGGTGCTGGTCGAGGAGAAATGCTGTCAGAATAGCCAGGATGAGGATCAAGATCAAGACAGCCAGGAGCAGTTTGGCTGGCTGGGCAACAGGCTGCCGCCCCGCCGCAACGCCAGGATGATCGGGGAGGCGGCAATAAATAGCCCGGCAAATAGATATAGAAACAATCCATGGCATTTTGTGATCAGACTCGAGAATTCACCGGGATAAAACACAGCAGAGGTCGGTAAAACGACCCCTGCTGTGTTCTTCGTAACACCGTTCTAAGCAGACCTCTGATCTCTACTCGACAAGTTCTCCGTTCACTACCTCAACACCGAGGGTAAAGACCAGCCCTTCCAGCCCGCGGTCGACCCGGATGGTGTCGCCCTCCTTGAATTCGCCGGCGAGGATTTTGAGCGCGAGCGGATCCTGCAGCTCCCGCTGGATGGCCCGTTTGAGCGGCCGGGCGCCAAAGACCGGGTCGTAACCCACTTCAGCCAGGTAATCCCTCGCCGCTTCGCTCACTTCCAGCCGAAACCCTTTTTCCTCGAGCAGACGGCTCAAACGTATCAACTGGATGTTGACGATGCCGCTCAGGTGGTCCTTCGTCAACGGATGGAAGACGACAATCTCATCGATCCGGTTGAGAAATTCCGGGCGGAAGTTTGCCTGAAGCACGCGGGTGATCTCGTCGCGGCTGGCGGTGCGCCCGCCATCCCACAGGGTGTTGCCCAGATTGGAGGTCATGATCACCACCGCATTGCGGAAATCTACCGTGCGCCCCTGCCCGTCGGTCAGGCGCCCGTCGTCGAGCAGCTGCAGCAGCACATTGAAGACCTCCGGGTGAGCTTTCTCGATTTCGTCGAATAACACCACGCTGTAAGGCCGACGGCGGATCGCCTCAGTCAGCTGACCGCCTTCATCATAGCCGATGTAGCCTGGCGGAGCACCGATCAGCCGGCTGACCGTATGCTTTTCCTGATATTCGCTCATGTCAATGCGGATCATCGCCCGTTCATCGTCGAACAGGAATTCAGCCAGCGCCCGCGCCAGTTCGGTCTTTCCCACCCCGGTCGGTCCGATAAAAATGAACGAGCCTATCGGACGGTTTGGATCCTGGAGTCCGGCCCGCGCCCGGCGTACCGCATTGGCAACGACCCGGACTGCCTCGTCCTGTCCTATCACGCGTTGATGGAGCCCCTCCTCCATGCGAATGAGCTTCTGGGTCTCTCCTTCCAGCAGCCTGGAAACGGGTATCCCCGTCCAGCGGGAGACGACTGCAGCGATTTCTTCCGCATCCACTTCCTCTTTGAGAAGGGCGCCTTCCGCCTGAATGGTTTTGAGCCGTGTTTCGATCTCAATGAGTTTGTTTTCCAGTTCACGCAGGGTGCCGTAGCGCAGCCGGGCGGCCTTCTCCAATTCCGAATGCCGTTCAGCCCGCTCAATCTCCAGACGTGTCTGCTCAATTTGCTCTTTGACCGCTCGAAGTTCGGTGATCACCTCTTTTTCCATCTGCCACCGGGCGGAGATTTCCCGCGAGCGTTCTTTGAGCTCCGCCAGTTCCGCTTCCAGTTTTTCAAGCCGCTCTTTAGAAGCCCGGTCTTTCTCTTTCTTCAAAGCTTCGCGCTCGATTTCCATCTGCATAATCTGGCGGTCAACCTCATCCAACTCCTGCGGCTTTGAGTCGATCTCCGTCCGCAGGCGGGCTGCCGCTTCGTCCAGCAGGTCAATGGCTTTATCCGGCAGGCGGCGGTCGGTAATGTATCGGCTGGACAGGGTCGCCGCGGCGATCACCGCAGGGTCGGTGATGCGCACCCCGTGATGGACCTCATAGCGCTCCTTCAGACCGCGCAGGATGCTGATGGTGTCCTCCAGATCCGGCTCTTCAACCAAGACCGGCTGGAAACGGCGCTCCAGGGCGGGGTCTTTTTCCACATACTTGCGGTATTCATCGATGGTGGTCGCGCCAATCATGTGCAGTTCGCCCCGGGCAAGCATCGGCTTGAGCATGTTGCCTGCGTCCATCGACCCTTCGGCTTTACCGGCGCCAACCACGGTGTGCATCTCGTCCACGAAGAGGATGATCTCTCCCTCCGCTTCGGAGATTTCCTTCAGCACGGCTTTAAGGCGCTCCTCGAATTCGCCGCGATATTTCGCGCCGGCGACCAGCGCGCTCATGTCGAGCTGGACAATGCGTTTCTTCTTCAACCCCTCGGGGACATCTCCGTTGACAATCCGTTGGGCCAGTCCCTCGACAATGGCGGTCTTGCCAACGCCCGGTTCGCCAATCAAGGCGGGGTTATTTTTCGTCCGCCGGGAGAGGATTTGAATCGTCCGGCGAATCTCCTCATCCCGCCCGATGACCGGATCGAGTTTTCCTTTGCGAGCTAGGTCGGTCAGGTCTCGGCCGTATTTTTCCAGCGCCTGGTAAGTCGTTTCGGGTTCGGGGGTAGTGACCCGCTGTGAACCGCGCACGGTGTGCAGCGCTTTCAGAATCGCGTCCTTGGTCAGCCCGTAGGATGCTAGCCGCTTCCCTTCGCTGGAATCCGTCAGGCCGAGCAGGATATGCTCGGTCGAGACGTAATCGTCCTGCATGCCTTTCGCGTAGCGCTCGGCGGCGCGCAGAACCTCTACAGTCGGCTGGGCCAGACCCACGTCCATGCTCGCCCCGGTGATCTTGGGCCGCTTTTCCAGATCGTTCTGCAATTCTTCGCGGACAGCCAGCGTCGAGCCGGCGACCCGGGTCACGATAGCCGGAACGATGCCCTGATCCTGACGTAACAGCGCCAGCAAGAGATGAGCAGGCTCAATCGCCTGGTGATGGTAATCTTGGGCGATCTGCTGAGCCTGGAAGATAGCTTCTTGTGATTTTTGGGTAAACTTCTCAAGGTTCATAGAAACTCCTCAACAATAAAATATTTCATTCAAAATTATTTCTATTAATGGCAACTGAATTATATGTAGGTCTTATCTACAAAATGTAAAAGTAAGGTATGAAGAACATTAATATGATCCAAGTTGGAGATCAGACAAATTCTGCACACATTAAGTCTTGTCGATTGCTTTATCGGGTCACAGACCCGTCCTACACGGCTGTGATGAATTCGGATCTTTGTCTAAGAGCGTGGGTCGGGACTTCGTCCCGGCTATCTTATTGTCATGTCGCAGACCCGACCTACTCGCATCGCTCATCGATACGAAATTAGCTCTCGAGTGTTATTTGACTTCTGTTTATGTGTTCGAGGCAAACCGGTAAGGCGCCAATCCTTTGAGGACTGCTCCCCGAGGTTTTTAGCGGTTCCGAGTAAGAAAAATCAGGAACAGTGTGCCAGCAGTGTGATGGGCACAACCAGCGGCTCAGGGCCCCACGAAACCGCAAAGGGGATTGTTACGGGCGGTTCATCCCCGCATTGTGCGGTGAATGTCCCTCCTCCGGTACTCCCCATGATCAATTCAGCGGTTAATGTCTCAGGGTGCAGGATAATTTCGAACTTAAGTGGATCGCTCACATCGAGGATGGTGCACGAATGACCGCTCACTGTTCCGCTTCCTGAGAACGGGGCTTCGCCAGCAGCGGCCAGTCGGTCAGAAGACAGTGTGAAATTGAATGGACCAGAACCCTGAATAGTCATTTCGCCCGCGTTCATTACCAAATTAAACGAACCCTCCCAGGGCCCGCGAATCCCCGTGCAGGTGCGGGCAGCAGCGTGGATGGTTGCGAGCCCGCTGGAAACCGAATGGGTAAATTCCAACACATAACCTTTTGATTCTTCAGGAAGAGCGCCAGGCGTCTCAGGCGACCCGGAAATTAGAGTTGGCGTGGTCGTTGACATCGCCAGCAGAGGCTCTCCCGCCGCACGGGTGGAAGCGCGGTCAACGCCGCCGGCGTTCCTTGAAATACAGCCTGACGGCAGCGCTAACAGCATCAAGCCTAGGAAAATAAAGATTTTTTTCATCCTAATCCCTCCCTGTGGCATTCAAAACCATCCTTATTCGAGAACGCCGATTCTGGATGAAACCCGAAAGAATAAGCTTTATATCAATTATAACCAGGATGAACTGATCCAATTCTTTACAATTCTATTTATTCGATGTTCTATGGGGTGATAGAATATGGACAATCCGCAGGTGAGGGATTTTCCGGATCATCAGTCTCCTCGGTGAAAATCCATCCCCGTAAAAGAAGTCCTTCCTCCGCGGGAATCTCATCCAAAGATTGGCCCTTTTATACCAAGATGATTGTGCAGTGCGAACAGGAGTACCATTGAGTCTGACCTCGACCGCAGCGGCTCATCCCAATATCGCCTTCATCAAGTACTGGGGCAACCGCGACGATCGGCTGCGCCTGCCGTTGAATTCCTCAATTTCAATGAACCTGGCCGGGCTGGAAACGCGGACGACCGTCCGATTTGAACCCGGCCTGGAGCGGGATTTGCTGACCATCAACGGTGAGCCTGCGAGCGGCGATGCGCTCGTGCGCACCGTTACCTTTCTCGACCACCTCCGTCGGATGGCTGGCACCCCGCTCCACGCGAGGGTTGTATCTGCCACCAACTTTCCAGCCGGCGCGGGTATCGCGTCCTCGGCCGCGGCATTCGCCGCCCTGGCGCTGGCGGGCTCGCGCGCGCTAGGTCTGCAATTGAGCGAGCGCCAGCTGACCGTCCTCGCCCGGCGCGGATCGGGCTCAGCTGCCCGCTCCATCCCAGGCGGCTTTGTGGAGTGGCACGCCGCCGACCGCGACGAAGATTCCTTCGCCGAATCGATCGCCCCGCCCGAGCACTGGGATTTGATTGACTGCATCGCCCTGATACGTACAGAGCATAAAAAAATCGGCTCGACCGCGGGCCACGCCCTGGCGGGAACCAGCCCGCTCCAGGCCGCGCGGATAGACGACGCTCCGCGCAGGCTGGAACTCTGCCGGACAGCGCTGCTGCGCCGCGATTTTTCCGCCTTTGCCGAGGTAGTTGAGCTGGACAGTAATCTGATGCACGCGGTCATGATGACCTCATCGCCGCCGCTCTACTACTGGGCGCCGGAGTCGCTGGCGGTTATGAAAGCGGTGGCCGACTGGCGCAGGGAGAACATCGAAGCCTGCTTCACGCTGGACGCCGGGCCGAACGTGCATGTGCTCTCCACGGCGCAGTACGCGGGGGAGGTCAAGGCGCGGCTGGAGACGATGCCGGGGGTTCAGGCGGTACTGAGCTCCTCTCCAGGCGGGCCGGCCCGACTGGTCTAGGCATTCAAGACCGGTTCCGGATCAAAATTCGCTTTTCGTTCAACCGCGAACCAGAACAGCCTGCGACCGTTCGATTCGCCCCCTTCTCCATGCACAAGGTACGGCAATTGGCCATTTTGCGCTCGCAGGCCAAACAAGATATAATTACTGAGAATTGAGAGTGTAACCATGTACAAGTGAGACGCGGATGATTGATCCAGTTACCCTGTTACTGTTTGTCTTCTTCTTCGGGTTCATGCTCTTCGTGCATGAATTCGGTCATTACCTGTTTGCCAAACTGTTCAAAATCAACGTGGATGAGTTCGGCTTCGGCTATCCGCCGCGGCTGGTCAAGCTCTTCAAAATAAAAGAAACTGAATTCACGATCAACATGATCCCCTTCGGGGCGTTTGTCCGCCTTTCCGGCGAGAACGACCCGTCGGTTCCGGGCGGGTTCGGCACTGCCAAAGCCTGGAAGCGGATCCTCGTTCTTCTCGGCGGGCCGCTGATGAATCTGGCGACTGGCGCGCTTTTGTTCACCCTGCTCTTTACTCAAATCGGCGTGCCGGATACCAGCAAGGTCATGATCGCCTCAGTCGCAGAAAATTCACCCGCCGCTCAGGCCGGCATCCTGCCCGGCGACCTGATATCTCAGGTCAACCGGGTCACAATCCGCGACGACCAGACCCTGGTTCAGCTGATTCAGGAGAATAAAGGGCGAGAAATCGAGCTCGTCCTGCAGCGCGGCGAGCAGAGTCTGACCGTCCGCGCCGTCCCGCGGGTTAATCCTCCACCCGACGAGGGCGCGCTTGGCGTCGGCCTGACCACTCCGATGATCCCCGTGCCCTGGATCAAGACCGTTCCGATTTCAATCAGGGCAACCATTGACCAGTGCGTGGCCATCCTGCAAATGCCGGGGATGTTGATCCGCGGCGAAGTACCCAAAGAACAGGCCCGCGTGGTCGGCGTGGTGGGAATTTATTCGATGTTCTCGCAGGCCCGCGAGCGCGACGTGGAAAACCAGGCCTCGTCAAATCCCATTGACAGGACTTTTACTCTGCGCCTGTTAATCCTGATCTCAATCGCCCTCGGGCTGACCAACCTCTTCCCCATCCCTGCCTTGGACGGCGGGCGGATCCTTTTTATCCTGCCCGAGCTGCTTTTCCGCAAGCGCATTCCGCCCAAATATGAAAATCTGGTCCACTTAATCGGCTTCGTCACCCTGATCGCCCTGATGTTCTACATCACAGCCATGGATATCTTCAACCCGGTGAAGCTGCCGTAGGAAGCTGTAATAGAGATGGACGCGCTTCCCAAACCCTCAGTGTCATTCGACCTGGTGATTAAATCGCTTCTGGATACCAGCCAGCCCTTCCCGCCCGCTTATCTGCACCGCTTTTCGGATATCACCCCTTCCGACCTGGCCCAGCTCAAGAAAGTCTGGGCTCAGGTTCTCCCTGACCGGCGGGCGGCGATTCTGGAAGACCTGGAAAACCTGAGCGAAGCCGATACGCTGGTTTCCTTCGACGAATTGTGCAAATTTACGCTGGACGACGCGGACCCGCGCGTGCGGCAAACCTCGCTGCAGATCCTCTGGGAATCGAACGAAACCAGTCTGATCCCAAAGTTCATCGAGATGATGAACACGGATGAAAACACGCTGGTCCGCGCGGCGGCGGCTTCCTCCCTCGGTCAGTTCGTCTACCTCGGCGAATTGGAGGAGATCTCCAAGAGCTGGCTGGATCAGGTTGAAAACCAACTCATAACCGTTTTCCGCTCCAACGAGGATCCGCTGGTCCGGAGGCGGGCGCTCGAATCGCTTGGTTTCTCGTCACGCAAGGAGGTGGAAGGATTCATCCGCTCCGCCTACAACAACGAGGATGTGGAATGGCTGAGCACCGCTTTGTTTGCCATGAGCCGCTCGGCTGACACAGCCTGGGTGCCGGCAATCCTGGACATGCTCGATCACCCCGACAGCGAAGTTCAATTCCAGGCGGTTCGCGCGCTGGGCGAGCTGGAAGCTGCCCGGGCACGCGGTCCGCTGCTGCGCATGCTGGAAGAAGGCATCGAAGATGACGAAGTGCGGATGGCTGTGATCTGGTCGCTCTCAAAAATTGGCGGGGAAAATGTCCGCTCCAAACTCGAGCAGATGCTCGAGGAAAGCGAAGATGAGGACGAAATCGAACTGATCGAGGAGGCACTGGAGAACCTGTATTTCACCGACGGCTTTAACCAGTTTGGCATGTTCGATTTCAATCCAAACGATGAAGGCGACCTCGACGAGCTGGCCGATCTGGAAGAATTCGAAGAGGACGACGAGCTGGACGAAGACAGCTTCGACGAGTAAGGCTCACCGCGGGGGGCTGCGTTTTGCGATTTTTCTCCATCCTTTTCCTGCTGATCGCCGGCCTGCTGAGGACTACCTCCAGTCCCTCCGCTCAATCCGTCCTGCAATTTTCCAATATCAGCAGCGTTTATGAATTTGGCAAGCACATCGATTTTAACGTCTCGATTTACTCGGAATCCCCGCTGCAGAGCATTGACCTGTTTATCCGGCCGGCAGGCGAGAGCACCCGAGTGGTCAAGCTGGAGCCCTCCGCAGACGGGCAAATTGCATCCCGTTACGACCTGATCCAGCACCCTCTGCGCCCGTTCAGCCAGGTCGATTACTGGTTCCGGGTTACCCTTGCAGACGGACGCACCTTCTCCAGCGAGGAAAGGTCGTTTTTCTACGAAGATAACCGCTTTGAATGGAAAAAATTGGAAGAAAACGGTTTTGAAGCCGCCTGGCTGGAGGGGGGAACGGATTTTGGCCAGTCCATCCTGAACGTCATCCAGACCAGCTGGAAAAACGTGCAAATCTACCTGCCGGCGCAGCCGCCCATGCCGCTGCGGGTCTACGTCTATCCTCGCGCCGCCGACCTGCAGTCCGCTCTGCAAATGACCAACACCCCTTGGGTCGCCGGACACGCCAGCCCGGATTTAGGCGTCGTGCTGGTCTCCATCCCCTCTGGTCCAGATCAGCGGGCTGAGATGGAACGCCAGATTCCTCACGAGCTGATGCACATCATCGAATACCAGCTCGTCGGATCCGCCTACACCCGCATACCGACCTTGCTGGTCGAGGGACTCGCCTCGATCGCTGAACTTTACCCGAATCAGGACTACGAGCGGATCATGCAAACCGCCATCCGCGAAGACCGGCTGCTGCCGCTGGTTGGGCTGTGCGGCGAGTTTCCGCATGATCTCTCAGGCGCAATCCTTGCCTATGCGCAGTCGGCATCCTTTGTTCGTTTCCTGCATAAAAATTTTGGCAGCAGCGGTATCACCAGCCTGATTTCTCAATACAGAGACGGCTATGGCTGCGAGGAAGGCATTCGAGAAGCTTTCGGCGAGACCCTGATCCAGCTGGAAACCCGCTGGAAGCAGGAAGCGCTGGGACTGGATATCGGCGCAACAGTCTGGAGGAACATGCGCCCCTATTTGATCCTGCTGTTGGTCATGATCCTGCCTGTCGCCGTTTCGCTGGTCCCCTTCCGCCGGCGCAAGGAGATCAATCCATGAGACAGGATCAATCCTCAAGTTTAACACCAGCCCGGCTGCACGCCTTTGTCGAGGGCATCGTTCAGGGGGTCGGTTTTCGCGCCTATGTGCTCGACTGCGCCGCCCGGCTACATCTGGTCGGCTGGGTGCGCAACACTTGGAAGGGTGAAGTGGAGGTCGTAGCCGAAGGCCCGCGCACGGATTTGGATTCGCTGCTGGAAATGCTCCGTAAGGGTCCGCCCGCGGCGATGGTCACCCGCGTGCGCCAGGAATGGGAAGCGCCGACGGGGGAATACAGCCGCTTCCAGGTCAGATTGCCGGGATAAGCCCTACTTTCCCGTGATGGCTCTCACCCGGCCACTCCCGCAAGCGGAAGAGGAGCGCGTTTCCGTACAGGTTCCCTTCTCCCGGATCGGGAGAAGGGCCAGGAATGAGGGCAATGAGCGCCGTTTTTGCATGGCAGCCCTTACAAACTGGAAGGCTGGCTAAGCTCTAACCCGACATTTCCGCAGGCTGGGGAAAAGAGCCTTACAGAGGCCCTAATCCATCTCCCCGGCGAGCAGTTTGGCCTTCTTCCACGGCGGCATGTCGGTCTCCTCAGCCAGGAGAGCCTTCATTTCATAAATCTGGTCACGCAGTACGGCGGCTTTCTCGAATTCCAGGTTTTTAGCAGCCTGCTTCATCTGCGCTTCCATCTCGTGGATAATCCGCTTCAGTTCGTTGGGCGGAACAGGTGGCGCGGCTCTGCCGCCGGCCGTGTACGCGCCGCGCGGTTCGGCAACGCTGGCTGCCGCGCCCAACCGCTCTGTTAGATCGTGAATCGCCTTGACGATGCTGACCGGTTCGATCCCGTGATCCTGGTTGAATTTCACCTGCTTGCTGCGCCGGCGGTTTGTCTCGTCGATGGCGTTTTTCATCGAATCGGTCATCCGGTCGGCGTACATGATCACCTGCCCGTGGACGTGGCGGGCCGCCCGCCCGATCGTCTGGATCAGTGCGGTGGTCGAACGGAGGAAGCCCTCCTTATCCGCGTCCAGAATCGCCACCAGCGACACCTCCGGAAGATCCAGCCCTTCGCGCAGCAGATTAATTCCGACCACCACGTCGAATACCCCGCGGCGCAGATCCCGCAGGATGCCGACCCGCTCGAGCGTCTCCACTTCCGAGTGCAGATAGTGCACTTTGATTCCCAGCTCGAGCAGATAATCGGCAAGATCTTCCGCCATGCGCTTGGTCAGGGTGGTGATCAGCACCCGTTCGCCGCTCTCCACCCGCTGGCGAATCTCCTTGACCAGATCGTCCACCTGCCCGCGCGTCGGGCGGATTTCGACCAGCGGATCGACCAGCCCGGTCGGGCGGATGATCTGCTCGACGATCTGATCCGCTTTCTTCAGCTCGTATGGTCCGGGCGTCGCCGAGGTGTAGATCGTGTAGCCCATGTGATCTTCGAACTCGTCAAATTTCAGCGGCCGGTTGTCCAGCGCCGAGGGCAGGCGGAAGCCGTATTCCACGAGGGTCTCCTTGCGGGACCGGTCGCCGTTATACATCCCGCGAATTTGCGGAACGGTCATGTGCGATTCGTCCAGGAAGAGCAGATAGTCGCTTGGCAAATAGTCGATCAGCGTCCAGGGCGGCGAGCCGGGCGGGCGCTGATCAAGATGGCGCGAGTAATTCTCAATCCCGGCGCAATAACCCACCTCGCGCAGCATCTCCAGGTCATAGCGGGCGCGCTGTTCCAGGCGCTGAGCCTCGAGCAGCTTGTTCTGCGAGCGGAAGAACGCCAGGCGCTCCTCCAGCTCGGCCTCGATGTCGGCGATCGCCTTGCGGAGGCGGTCCTCGCCGGCGATGTACTGCTTGGCGGGGAAGACAGCAATCGACGCCGGCGCGTTGAGCAGCTCGCCGGTCAGAGTGTTGACGATCTGGATCTTCTCGACCTCGTCGCCAAAGAAAGTGATCCGGTAGGCGGTGCGGTCCTCGTAGGCGGGGAAGATTTCCAGGGTGTCGCCGCGGACGCGGAAGGTGCCCGGGCGCAGTTCCATGTCGTTGCGCGAGTATTGAATCTCGACCAGCTGGCGAAGCAGCGCGTTGCGCCGGTAGATTTCACCTACGTTCAGCTGAATTTGCCCCTTGCCGAACTCCTCGGGGTTGCCCAGGCCGTAGATGCAGGATACCGAGGCGACGATGATCACGTCCTTGCGCGACATCAGCGCAGTGGTCGCCGCCAGGCGCAGCCGCTCGATCTCCTCGTTGATCTCGGTCTCTTTTTCGATGTACAGATCGTGGCGCGGGACGTAGGCTTCCGGCTGGTAGTAATCGTAGTAGCTGACGAAGTACTCGACGGCGTTCTCGGGGAAAAATTCCTTGAACTCGGCGTAGAGCTGCGCCGCCAGAGTCTTGTTGTGGGCCATGACCAACGCCGGCTTCTGCAGCGCCTGGATGATGTTGGCCATCGTGAAGGTCTTGCCGGTGCCGGTCGCGCCGAGCAGCACCTGGTGGCGGTAGCCCTTCTGCACCCCCTCGACCAGCTGCTGGATGGCATCGGGCTGGTCGCCGGTCGGCTGGTACGGCGCGTGAAGTTTGAATTCCATGAGAACCTCTAGACTAAGGTTTTATTTTTGTAAGCAACCGGCCCTGTCAGCCTGAAGTGTACCGGAAAAATCAATATATTATAAAACAAATATTCTAAAATTGCCAGCACGCGTTTTATTCTGAGGAAGTGGAGTTCCTCACGACTGAAATCGCGGTAAGCGCAGGGAAAACACCGCCCCTCCCTGGGGGTGGTTCGCCGCGGTCAAGTCCCCGCCGTGCGCCAGGGCGAGCTGCCGGGCGATCGCCAGGCCCAGCCCGGTGCCGCCCTCCGCCCGGCTGCGCGAGGGCTGCGCCCTGTAGAAGCGGTCGAAGATCTTTTCCGCCTCCCCGGACGGAATGCCCTCACCGCTGTCGCGAACCTGGACGAACACCTTTTTAGCGTCCCCGCTGACCTTCACCGAGATCTCGCCGCCCTCCGGGGTGTGGCGGATGGCGTTGCTGAGCAGATTGTTCAGGATTTGCTCGAGCCGGGTTGGGTCAACCTCGACCAGGAATTCCGGTCCCACCGCCTCGACGCTCAACCGGCGGCTGCCGGCTGCCGGTTCGAAGCGCTCCACCAGCCGGCGGGTCCAGCTGACCAGCTCCAGCTGCGTTTTGTCCAGCTGCAGCTCGCCGGCATCGGCCAGCGCCAGGGTGCGTAAATCCTCGACCAGCCGGCTGAGCAGCTCGTTCTGCTCGAGCACCTGGATCAGATTGCTCTCGTCCAGCGGGTAGACTCCGTCCAGCATGGCTTCCATCTGCGCCCGCTGGACCGCAAGCGGCGTGCGCAATTCATGAGCCACATCGGCGGTCATTGCCCGCCGCTTCTGCTCTGAGGCTTGAAGCGATTCAGCCATCCGGTTGAACGACCGGCCCAACACCGCAATTTCATCCCTTCCGCGGACATCCACCCGCTGGCTCAGGTCGCCGGCCGCCATCGCCTGGGCGGCGCGAGTCAGTCGGCGCAGCGGGCGGTTCAAACCGGCAGCGATCAGCAACGCAAGAACCAGCCCGACCGCCAGCGCGACCAGCCCGGCCGACAACGCCGCCGAATTCAACAAATCCATCAATAATTCCTGGTTGCCCTGACTGAGGGCGCCGCCTCCAGCAATTACCAGATACCCGACCGTGTTCCCGCGGGCGTCATGCAGCCTGACCGCCAGATCAAGCACTTGTGGATCGATCTGCTCGCCTTCCGAAGTCCCGCGGCTGTCGTACAGGATGGTGCCGTCCTGCGCGGCAAGTTCGAGCTGCATCATCCCACCGCCCATGGGCAGCATGCCCCCCTGTCCAAGGCGGAACCCCGGGCTGTTCGCGCCCTGACCCATCATCATCCCGGCCGAGCCAATGATTCCCTCTACGCCTTCCCAGCCGCCGGTGGTTCGATAATACTCTTCGAGCGTATCCACCAGTCCGGTCATGCCGAACATCCCGCCGCGGAACAGGTAATTATTCAATTGATCAGCCGCTTCCAGCCGGAAAAAGACGACCACACACAACACGGCAACCGCCGCGACCAGCGCCATCGCCAGGATAAACCGCAAACGCATCAGATCCTCATAAATAACAATTTTGCGGAGAGAACCGTCAAGGTTTCCTCAGCCTGTAACCCACGCCAAAAACGGTTTCGATATATTTCGGTTCCTTCGGATCGGGTTCCAGTTTGGCGCGCAGATTTTTGATATGTGCATCGATGGTGCGCTCGTAGCCCTCATAGGCCATTCCCTGCACCGCTTCTAAGAGCTGCAGGCGACTGAAAGCCCGCCCAGGCTGGCCCGCCAGTTCTGCCAGAAGGCTGAACTCGGTCGGCGTCAGCTCGACCGGGCTGCCGGCGCGGCTGACCGTGTGAGCGTCCAGGTCGATCTCCAGATCATGGACGCGAATCATGCTGGCCGCGGCGGGCGACTTCCCGGCCCGGCGCAGCACCGCCCGCACTCTCGCGACGACCTCGCGCGGCGAGTAGGGTTTTGTGACGTAATCATCCGCGCCGAGCTCCAGGCCGATCAGCCGGTCAGTTTCTTCCACCCGCGCGGTCAGCATGATCACGGGCGTATCGCCTTTCCGCCGGATTTCGCGGGCAACGTCCAGCCCGTCCATGCCCGGCAGGTTCAAGTCCAGCAGCACCAGGTCCGGCGACTGGTGCTGCCAGATCGAAAGTCCCTGGTCTCCGCGGCTGGCGGTGATCACGCTGTAGCCGGCTATTTCCAGGTAAGACCGCAGGATCTTGACCAGTTCGGGTTCGTCCTCGACAATCAGGATGAGCGCCATACGTCGATTATAGCAGAGAGGGTCTCAAGCAGCTGGCTCCGCCAGCCGTTTTCGCCAAAGCTGACCTGCATCCAATAAGCCTTCTTTCACGAGCGGATATTCAGTCCCAACGACAGCAGGTTCCGGGCGG
>FWPV01006394.1_pt1 | contig 22537 bp, 20 predicted proteins | sample 2228371 | NCBI WGS metagenome assembly FWPV01 (sample SAMEA103939776, study PRJEB20133) | metagenome | reverse complement strand
ACCAAAAAATTAAAATTAAAAAATATCTCTCTTTATTGTATACAAATTTTTTAAAAAAATCAAAAAAAATTTGCTTGATTTTTGTTAATGGCAATTTTAAATGAAAAAATGATATAAGATTGTTTTTCTGCAATTTAAATATTTAGGATTGTGTTATAATATTTTGAAGGAGGAAGAATGTTTGATGAAGGAAATATTTTTTTACCGCCTACTTTTGAAAATTATTTGAAAGCCATTTGGAAAATTTCTCAAACTAAGGGTGTAGTTAGGGTGAAAGATTTAGCAGATTCCCTTGGATTAAAAGGTGGAACTATTGTTTCGGGTCTTAAAACCTTAGCAAATAAGGGTCTTGTTTTGCATGGACATTATGGACATATTGAACTTACACAAGCAGGAAAAGTTGCAGCAATGCAAATTATACAAAAACACAATGTCCTTTATGATTTTTTAAAAAATGGTTTAAAAATTGAACCAGAAAAGGCAGAAAAGGATGCTTGTGTTTTGGAACATTATATTACAAAGGAAACATATCATAGATTGATACATTTTTTAGAATATATTAAGGAAAAGCTATCCTTAGAGGAACTGCACAAGTTTTTGGAAGAAAAGATTAATCCTCCCCTTTTACCACTTTCTAAATTAGAAGAAGAAAGCTTGGCAGTTATAAAAGATATTGAAGCACCTAAGAATGTAAAACAAAAATTGATGGATTTAGGGCTTTTACCAGGGAGGGAAATATTTTTAGAAAAAAAGGCACTCTTTGGAGAGCCCCTTGAAATTATTTTAGGTAGTTTACACATTAGTTTAAGAAAAGATGAGGCAGATAGCATTTTTGTTATAAAAAAAGAGACAATTAAACTTGTAGATGTAAGTTCTGGAAGTTATTATATTTCTTTTATCAAGACATCACCCAATATAGTAAATAAATTAAAAAATTTGGGTATATTTCCAGGTAAAGTTATTGAAGTTTTAGGAAAGGAAGAAGATAATATTTTTTTAAAAATTGATGATAATAAGTTAGTTTTAAATGAATCCATTGCTTCATCAATTTATACAGAGATGTACCATGATAAAGTATAGGGTTGGAATTTTAGGTCTTCCAAATTGTGGAAAAACAACTATTTTTAATAGTTTAGCAGGAATGCACCAGCATACGGGAAATTGGCCTGGAGTTACTGTAGAAAAAAAGATAGGTTATATAAAAGAAGGGGAAAAGGAAATTGAAATAGTTGATTTGCCAGGGGTTTCAAGTTTAAATGTGACTTCAATTGATGAAAAAATTACAAGGGATTTTTTATTATCAAAAGAAGCTGATGGCTTTTGCATTATAATAGATGCTTTAAACTTGGAAAGGGGACTTTATTTGGTTTCTCAAATTATGGAATTGGAAGTTCCCATTATTTTAGTATTAAATATGATGGATAAGGCAGAAGAGGCAGGGCTTTCCATTGATGAAAAAAAATTAGAAAATTTGTTAAAGGTTCCTGTAATATCTTGTATTGCCAATAGGGGAATTGGAATAGAAAATTTAAGAGATGCCATATTATCCCTATCTTTTAAAATTTCTCCAAAAAAGACATATTACGGAGATGACTTTGAAATTATAAGTAAAAAGGTAGAAGATTTTATTAGTAAAAATATTTCAAATCTGCCTTATAATAAGAGATTTCTTGCTTTAAAGATTTTAGAAGAAGAGGAATTTGCTTTAAATTTTTTAAAAGAAAATAAATTTTATTTTGATTTTAAAAAATTAATTGAAAGGGATATTTTTCTTTTTTGTAATAATTTTAAGTATAAGGATTTATCAGAGTATATAACAGAAAAAAGGTATGGTTTTTCTGAAGGAATAATTACCGAAATTTCAAAGGACTATTCCATAAAATCAAAGATCCATCTTTCAAACCAACTGGATTTAATTTTGACACATAAAATTTTAGGAATTCCCATATTTTTTGGAATTTTATACCTTTTATTTTCTGGGATTTTTTATTTAGGAAATCCAGTAGGAGAATTGATAAGAATTTTTTTTGAGTTTCTTAGTAGTAATATAAAGGTGCTATTTTTAAATTTAAAGTTTCCTCTTCTTCTTTCTTCTCTTATTTCAGATGGGATTTTAAATGGAGTAGGAACAGTTCTTGCTTTTCTGCCTAACATTTTTCTTTTATTTTTTTTCATATCCCTTTTGGAGGACTGGGGATATTTTACAAGGGTTTCCTTTTTATTTGATAAATTTATGCACACCTTAGGGCTTCATGGAAAAGCAATTATGCCAATGATTTTGGGTTTTGGTTGTAATGTTCCTGCAATAATGGGCACAAGAATAATGGAAGAGGAAAGGGATAGAATTTTAACTATTTTAATAATTCCCTTTATTTCTTGTTCTGCCCGCCTTCCTATTTATGTTTTATTTGCAGGGATTTTTTTCCCAGGTAAAGAAAATTTAATAATTTTAAGTTTATATTTAATTGGTTTGTTTTTATCCTTTTTAAGTTCTATAATTTTTCAAAAATTTCTAATAAAACAACCCTTATCCCATCTAATCATGGAACTTCCTCCTTATCATTTTCCTTCAATAAAGGGAGCTTTTATCCATTCTTGGTTTAGGGGAAAGATATTTTTAAAGAAAGCATCAACCATAATTTTAGGTGGAGTTTTGATAATTTGGCTTTTATCTTCTTTGCCTATGGGGGTTCCCTACGGGAGTCCAGAAAGTTATGCTGGAAAAATTGGAAATTTTATAAAAGTTCTCTTAGAACCCTTGGGGTTTGGATTTTATCAAGCAGCAATGGCTCTTTTATTTGGAATTATAGCAAAGGAAATTGTAGTAGGAACCTTAGGGGTTTTATTTTCTCCTACCCCTTTAAAGGAAGCCCTCCCCTTATATTTTTCACCCCTTTCTGCATATTCTTTTATGCTCATTAGTTTAATTTATATTCCTTGTCTTTCAACTATTGCAATGATTAAAAAGGAAGCAGGAACAAAATATATGTTTATCTTGATATTTTATACAATTTTTTTGGGATGGCTTTTAAGTTTTATTTTTTATCAAGGGAGTACAATTATTTATAAGTTGGTAAATGGGTAATAGGATAAAATAGATTTGATTTTAAAAGGAGCAATTTATGAAAAGGAATTTTTTACTTTTAGTTTTATTATTTTCAACCTTTATTTTTCCCCAAAATGTGGTAATAATTACCCTTGATACCACAAGACAGGACTCTTTGTCTTGTTATGGGCAAAGGGGAATAAAGACAGAAAATTTAGATAATTTTTCTAATGTATCCTATATTTTTAAGAATGCTTTTTCTCCTGTTCCCCAAACCCTTCCTGCCCATTGTACAATATTTACAGGAACTTATCCCTTTGAACATAAAGTAAGAGATAATTTAATAAATTATTTACCCAGTGAAGCATTAACCCTTTCTGAAATTTTAAAAGAAAGGGGATATTCTACTGGAGCAGTTATATCTTCTTCAATCTTGGATAGTAGATTTGGTTTAAACCAAGGTTTTGATTTTTATGAAGAAAAGTTTGACAGGAAATCAGTTGAAATAAAAGCAAAAGAGACGACCAAAAGAGCATTGGAATTATTAAAAAAATTAAAAGAGCCATATTTATTATGGGTGCATTATTATGATCCCCATTATCCTTATTCTCCTCCAGAAGAATTGAAAGCCCCTACAAGTTATTTAGGTGAAGTTCTTTATATGGATCAAAATTTAAAGCCCCTCTTTGATTTATTAGATTTTTCAAAAACTTTAATTATAATAGCAGGAGACCATGGAGAATCCTTATGGGAACATAACGAAGCAGAACATGGAGTTTTGTTATACAACCCTGCTATTTCTATCCCCCTTTTTCTCCATTTGCCAAATCAAAAAGAAAGGATTGTAGTGAAAGAAAATGTGGACTTAACTCAAATTATGCCCACAATATTGGATTTTTTAAAAATTGAAAAGCCAAAAAATATTCAACAAATTTCACTTTTAAGTAAAAAAGAAAAACCCCTCTACATAGAAACATATTTTCCCTTTTTTAGTTTTAAGTGGTCTCCTTTGAGGGGAATAATTGATGGAAATTATAAATTAATTATTTCTCAAAGGGAAAAGGAGCTTTATGATTTAAAAAATGATCCAAAGGAGTTAAATAATTTATTTGAGAAGAGAATAGATGTTTTAAAAAATTTAGAAGATAAATTTTATAAATTAACACCAGAAAAAGAAATTATGCCATTGCAAAGCAAAGGGCATTCTATTCCTGAAGAATTAAGAAAACAACTCCAGTCCTTAGGTTATATAGAAGGTGATATTTTTAGCTCAAAGGATTTAGAAAGATCTCTTCCAAATCCAAAGGATTTAGCAGATTTGGTCTTTTTTTTAACTCATGAAGGTAGAAATAGTTTAAATAAAAAAGATCCCGATACCGTTATAAAAAAAGTAAAAGAAATTTTAAAAAGGGATCCCTATAATTTCCATGCTTTGGGGCTTGCAGGTGAAGCATATTGGATAAAAGAAGATTACAAGAGAGCTGCAGAAATTTTTCAAGAAGCCATAAAGTTTTCAGAAAAAAGTTATGATTTGATTACAAAATTGGGTTATTCATTATACAAAATGGGAAGTTTTGATGAAGCAATTAAGGAATTTGAAAGGGCATTAGAGTTAAATGAAAAGTATACAGATGCTTATATCTATTATTCAGAACTTTACATTTCAAGGAAGGAGTTTGAAAAAGCAGAAACTTTGCTGGAAAATGCCTTAAAGAAAGAAGTTATAAGCCCAAAGATTTTTTTTAATTATGGGTTAACAAAGATGGGCAAAAAAGATTATGTGGAGGCGTTCAAATATTTTGAAAAGGCATTTGAAATAGACAATGAATTTAAAGAAGCCCTTGGAAATATGGCATATTGTTTATATCAATTGGGCGAAAAAGCAAGAGCATATATTCTTTTAAAGAAGGGTTTAAGTATTGATCCAAAGGATTTCTCAATGTTAAAAGCCATAATTACTGTCGCCTTAGAGTTGGGAAAAAATAAAGAGGCAGAAGAATATATAAAAAGTTTAATAGAACTTTATCCAGAGTCAGAAGAAGCAAAAAAAATGAAGCCCTTTTTTAATAAGTGATTTTTAAAAAAAAATTTTATCTTTCAATGTTAAAATATTTGCTATGAGTGTATTAGGAGCAATTGGAAAGACCCCCTTAGCGGAGATAGGAAATTTAAATAAGAAGAGAAAAAGTGTAAAGATTTTTGGGAAATTAGAGGGATGCAATCCGGGAGGATCTATTAAAGATAGAACTGCTTATTATTTAATAAAAAAAGCAGAAGAAAAAGGGGAATTAAATAAAGAAAAAATTATTTTGGAAGCCACCTCTGGAAATACTGGAATTGCTCTTGCTATGATTGGTTCTGCAAAGGGTTATAAGGTCAAACTTGTAATGCCTGAATGTGTAAGTACTGAAAGGAGGTTAATTTTAGAGGCCTTTGGAGCTGAAGTTATTTTAAGTCCTGCAAAGGAAGGAACTGACGGAGCTATTAAAAAGGTATGGGAAATTTATGATAAGAATCCAAAAAAGTATTACATGCCAAACCAATATGATAATGAAAGTAATGTTTTAGCCCATTATGAAACGACAGGTCCTGAAATATGGGAACAAACAAAAGGGCAAATAGATTATTTTGTAGCTGGAATTGGGACTACAGGAACATTGATGGGAGTTGGAAAATACTTAAAAGGTAGAAATTCAAAAATAAAAATTATAGGTGTAGAACCTCCAGAAGGGCATACAATTCAAGGATTAAAAAATATGAATGAATCCATTGTGCCAAAGATTTATGATCCAAACATTTTAGATGAAAAAATAACAATAAATGATGGAGAGGCATTTGAAATAGCAAGAAAACTTGTTTTAAAAGAAGGGATTTTTGCTGGGATGTCAAGTGGTGCTTCCCTTGCTGGAGCTTTAAAAATTGCAGGAGAAATCGATAAAGGCACAATAGTTGTTATTTTTGCCGATAGGGGAGACAGGTATTTAAGCACAACTCTTTTTAGATCTATTTGTGCAAAATGTCCCCCTTAATTTTTTATTAAAAATATGTTATTGAAATAAAATTTTATTTGTTGTAAAATAACTAAAATTTTATAAAGGGAGTAAATTTATGAAGTATTTAGCTTTATTAATGGCTTTATTTTTTTCTTTTAATTGTGCCACAGCACAAAAAGAAGAAGCAAAAAAGGAAGAAGCTAAGTTAGGAAAAAGTGAAGTTGTAGCAAAAGTAAATGGAAAAGAGATAACAGAAAAGGAATTGGAGGATTTCTTAGGAATTGCTTTGGCTATGAAACATCAAGAAATTTATCAATTAAAAAGAGCTGCCTTACAGGACTTAATTTTTATTAAATTGCAAGAAGAAAAGGCAAAAGCAGAAAACATAACCCTTGATGAATATTATGAAAAGAATGTATTAAATGTGGTTCCAGATCCAACTGAAGAAGAAGTTAATAATTTTTATGAACAAAACAAAGGAAGGATGGGAAATTTAAGTGAGGAAGAAGCAAAAAAACAAATAGCCAATTATTTTAAATCTCAAAGAATCCAAGAAGCAGATGAAAAGTTAAAGGAAAAGTTAATAAAAGAAGCAAAGATAGAAACCTATTTAAAACCCCCAAAAATGGATTTAGCAAAAGGAAATGAACCGATAAAGGGACCAAAGGATGCTCCAATTGTAATTGTGGAATTTACTGACTTTCAATGCCCCTTTTGTTCAAGGGTTCAAAGCACCTTAGATAAAATATTTAATGATTATCCTGGGAAAGTTCAATTGGTCTTTAAGGATTTACCCTTAGATTTTCATAAACAAGCAAAGGATGCCCATATTGCAGCTCACTGTGCTAATGAACAAGGAAAGTTTTGGGAATATCACGACATTTTATTTAAAAACCAAACCCAATTATTCCCCGATAAATTAAAGGAATATGCAAAACAATTAGAATTAGATATGGAAAAGTTTAATCAATGTTATGATGGAAGAAAATATGAAAAATATGTAAATGAATCCTTAGAACAAGCACAAAACTTAGGAATAAGTGGAACTCCCACATTTTTTGTAAATGGAAGAATTATAAGGGGAGCTCAACCCTTTGATCAATTTAAACAAATAATAGAAGAGGAGCTTTCTTTTGCAACCCAGGGTTCTGGGAATTGATGATGCCCCTTTTGAAAGGGAAAAAACAAAATCTGTTTTAGTTGTAGGTGTCTTATATAGGGGATATGAATTTTTAGAAGGTCTTATTACAACAAAGGTAAGACAAGATGGTTGGGATTCTACTAAAAAATTAGTAGAAGCCATAAGGGGAAGGTTTTATAATCAAATTCAATATGTCTTTTTAAATGGAATTGCCTTAGGTGGCTTCAATGTAGTTGATATTCAAACCCTTTCAATGGAAATAAAAAAGCCAGTAATTGTTTTAATGAGAAAAGAACCTGACTTTGAAGCAATGAAAATAGCAATGCAAAAATTACCAAATCCATCAAAAAGGTGGAAGATAATAGAAAAAGCAGGACCTGTATTTAATGGAGGTAAGATATTTTTTCAATTTTCTGGAATTGAAAAGGAAAAAGCAAGAAAATTTATAGAAATGACAACTGTAAGGGGAAATCTTCCTGAAGCTTTAAGGGTTGCCCACATTATTGCTTCTGGTTTAGGAAGAGGAGAAAGCAAGGGCGGAGCTTAAAAAAATGCAATATCAATTTGGAAAAACAATAATTTATCCCATAGATGCAGGAGAGTTTTGGTTGGATGGGGGGACAATGTTTGGAGTTGTTCCAAGGGTTTTATGGGAAAAGTTTTTAAAACCTGATGAAGAAAATAGAATCCCCATAAGTTTAAACTGTTTTTTAGTAGTAAATGAAAATAGAAGAATTCTTCTGGAAGCAGGAATTGGAAATTGGTGGGAGGTTAAGACAAGGGATATATATAAAATAAAAAGCAACAATTTTGCTAAGGTTTTGGCAAATATTGGATTTTCAAAAGAAGATATAACAGATATTTTCATTTCCCATCTTCACTTTGACCACATTGGTGGTGCCGTTGAGAAGTTATATGATCAATTAACTCCTACATTTCCTAAAGCAATAATACATATTCAAAAGAAAGAATATGAAAATGCTTTGTCTCCAAATTTAAGAGAAAAACCCTCTTATAAAAAAGAAATATTGATTTCTTTATCTGAAGCTGGCAAATTTAATATAATAGATGGGGATACGGAAATCTTTCCCAATTTTTATGCTATATATGTAGGAGCCCATTCCATAGGTATGCAAATTTTAAAAATAAAAACAGAAGAAGAAACGATTTATTTTTTAGGAGATTTAATTCCCACCACAGCACACTTAAAAATAAATTGGATTGCCTCTTATGATTTAGAACCCCTAAAAATTTTAAAAATAAAAGAAGAATTATTAAAAAATGCCTTAGAAGAAAAAGCAATTTTTCTCCTATACCATGAAAGAAATATTCCCATAGGAAGGTTAAGAAAAGATATGATGGGTAACTATTTTTTAGAAAGGATAAGGCAGACAAAAAATGTATGATTTAATAATAATTGGAGGAGGTCCTGGGGGTTATGTTTCTGCAATAAGAGCAGGGCAATTAAAATTAAAAGTTGCAATTGTAGAAAAGGAAACACAGTTTGGGGGAACTTGTCTTTTAAGGGGTTGCATTCCTACAAAGATTTTATTAAATTTAGTAAAAATTTTAAAGGAAGTCAAGAAAGGTAAACAATTGGGGATTTCTGGGGAATTAAAAGTAGATTTAAAAATTTTACAGGAGTTTAAAAAAAGGGTAATCCTTAAACTTTCAAAGGGTATAGAAAATTTGCTTAAAAATAATGGAGTTGAAATAATTAAAGGATATGCAACCTTTGAAGATTTTGAAACAATTTTAGTAAATGGAGAAAAAATTAAGGGGAAAAATTTTATAATTGCCACGGGTTCTAAAATTGCAAATTTGAAAGGTTTTGAAATAGATGAAGAAAATATTATTTCCTCTGACAAGGCATTGGAAATGACAGAAGTTCCAAAATCCATTGCAATTATTGGGGCTGGTGCAATAGGTGTTGAATTTGCTTCAATTTATAATGGATTGGGTTCAGAGGTATACCTTTTTGAAATTATGCCCCAAATCCTTCCCCAAGAAGATAGTTTTTCCTCAGAAGAATTGGAAAAATGTCTTACAAGGGAAGGAATTAAGATATTCAAAAACACAAAGGTTTTAAGTTGGGAAAAAAAGGAAGATGGAATACTATTAAATTTTGAAAGTGGTGGAGAAGTAAAAAATATAAAAATATCCTTAATTTTATCTGCTGTTGGGAGGTTGCCTAAAGCAGAAGATATTGGTTTAGAAAAATTGGGAATAGAAAGAGACCCAAAGGGTTTTATTCCTGTAAATGATTATTATCAAACAGAAAATCCAAATATTTATGCCATAGGTGATGTAATTCCAACTCCAATGCTTGCCCATTTGGCTTCCCATGAAGGAATAACAGCTGTTGAAAAAATTGCAGGGGAAGAGCCAGAAAAAATACCATACCATTTGGTTCCTTCTTGTGTTTATTCAGTACCTGAACTTGCTTCTGTGGGATGGAAAATAAAGGATTTGGAAGAACAAGGAAGGAGTTTTGCCATTGGTTCTTTTCCCTTTGTAGCAAATTCAAAGGCATCTTGTCTTGGAGAAAATCAAGGCAAGGTTATCCTTATAAGGGATGAAAAGACAAAAGAAATATTGAGGGTTTCAATTGTGGGTCCTTCTGCAACAGAACTTATCTCTCAAGGAACAATTGCTATTTTTTCAAATCTTATCTCCAATGATTTTGCAAATATAATATTTCCTCACCCCACATTATCTGAAGCATTACAAGAAGCAAATTTGGATTCCTTAAAAAGGGCTATACATATTTAATTTTATATTGAAATTTTTTTAAAAATTTGAAATAATGAAAGGAAATTTTAGGAGGTATTATCTATGGTTGTTATTGGAAGAGATGCAAAAGAAGATATTTTATTAAAAATTGAAAAAAATGAAGGAACAGAGCATATAATTGAAATCCAAAGTTCCGTCCAAAATCTTTATGGGAAACATATTAAAGATTTAATCTTTTCAAACCTTTCAAAATTGGATTTACCCTTTTTAAAAATAGAAGTAAAGGATAGTGGTGCCTTGGACTTTGTAATCTTAGCTAGGTTGGAGGCAGGTCTTAAAAGGTTATTTCCAGAACTTAAGTTCAAATTTTTACCTGAAAAGAGTTTTGAAGATAGAATCCAAGCACCTAGGGAAAGGGTGAGGAGGTCAAGGTTATATATACCCGGCAACCAACCAGATTTGATGATAAATGGTTATCTTTTTAAACCCGATGGAATAATTTTAGATTTAGAGGACTCTGTAGCACCATCGGAAAAGGATGCTGCTTTAATCTTAGTAAGAAATGCCCTTTTGTCTTTAAATTTTGGGGAATCAGAAAGGATGGTTAGGATAAATCAACTGCCAAGGGGTTTTTCTGATTTGCCAGAAATTCTTGAAACAGATGGAGTTGATTGTATCTTGGTTCCAAAGGCAGAAAGGGGAGAAGATATAGGACAACTTTCCAGTTATATAAAGGACTTTTTAAGAAAAAGGGGAATTTTGAGAAGGATTTGGCTTATGCCCATCATTGAAAGTGCTTTAGGAGCTATAAAATCCTATGAAATAGCTTCATCTTGTGATGAAGTATGTGCTCTTGCCTTTGGAGCTGAAGATTTTACAAAGGATATTGGTGCTCAAAGGACAAAGGAAGGGAGGGAGTCCTTTGTTGCAAGGTCTATGCTTGTGCTTGGTGCAAGGGCAGCTCAAGTTCAACCCATTGATACGGTCTTTTCTGATGTGGATGATATGGAGGGATTATATAATTCTGTAAAAGAGGCACAAGCTTTAGGTTTTGAAGGAAAAGGATGTATCCATCCAAGGCAGATTGAGGTAATACATAGGGGTTTTAAGCCCACTGAAGAAGAATTCATTTGGGCATGTAAAGTTAAGAGGGCATATTTGGATGCTCAAGAAAAGGGGATTGGAGTTGTTGCCTTAGGGAGCAAAATGATAGATCCACCTGTTGTAGAAAGAGCATTAAAATTAATAAAAATTGCCTCAATTTACGGTATGAAGGAGGTTTAATAATGGAATATGTCAAAAACAATTTGATAAGATTAGTTCAAACTGGAGTAAAAGGTAAGAAATCAAGTTGTAGTATGAAGGAGGTTTAGTGATGGAACTTGTAAAAAATGCACTAGGAAGATTAGTTCCAACAGAAGTAAATGGGAAAAATCAAATTCCTTTTAAAGGTGTTGGTTTGCATAAGCCAGAAGGGAGGAAAGCATCTCCTCCAATTCCTTCAAATTCTAATTATCCAAAGGATAAAAGGGTTTCTTCTTTAAGAGAAGCCCTTGAAAAATGTGGTATAAGGGATGGAATGACAATTGGGATCCATCACCATTTCAGAGATGGGGACTTAACAGTAAACCCACTCTTTGATTTAATTTCAGAAATGGGAATAAAGGATATAACTTTTGCTCCTTCTGCCCTTTTCCCAACCCATGAACCCCTAATTAGGCACTTAGAAAGTGGAGTAATTCACCATATTGAAGGTTCAATGAATGGTCCCATTGGAAGATTTTGCACTGAAGGAAAAATGAAGGGTGTGGGGATTTTAAGATCTCATGGAGGAAGGTGGCAAGCAATTCAAGATGGAGAATTAAAAATTGATATTGGAATAATTCCCGCACCTGCAGCAGATATTATGGGAAATGCAAATGGTGTTTTGGGTTCTTCTGCTTGTGGTCCTTTGGGGTTTGCTTTAGCTGATGCAACCTTTGCAGACAAAGTCATTGTCATAACAGATAATTTAGTGCCTTTTCCCTGTGTTCCTTGGGAAATTCCTGGAATGCTTGTGGATTATGTAGTAGAAGTTGAAAAAATTGGGATTCCAGAAAAGATTGTTTCAGGTACGACAGAGATAACAAAAAGTCCAACGCGACTTTTAATTGCAGAGTATGTAGCTCAATTCATAGAAGAAGCAGGTTATCTTGGGACTTCTTTTCAAGCAGGTGCAGGAGGAATCTCCTTAGCTTTTGTTCAATTTTTGGCAAAGAGGATGAGAGAAAAGGGGGTAAAAGCTCCCTTTGCAAGAGGTGGTTCTACAAAGTTTTTAGTAGAACTTTTAAATGAGGGCTTGATTGGATATATTTTAGATGGTCAAAGTTTTGATTTGGAAGGAGTAAAATCCTTAAGAGATAATCCAAAGCACATTGCTACTTCTCCCTTTACTTCATACAATTACCATTCAAAGGGAAATTTTGCTTCTTATGTAGGTGTCTCTGTTTTAGGTGCCACAGAAGTTGATATAAGTTTCAAAGCAAATGTAGTTACCCATTCAGATGGTTACCTGCTTCATGGAATAGGTGGATGGCAGAATACACTATTTGCTGATTTGACAATTCTTGCTTTTCCCCTTTTTAGAGGGAGAATTCCCATTGTAGTAGAAGAAGTTATGACTGCCTGTGCTCCTCCTGAACTCATAGATGTAATTATTACAGAAAGGGGAATTGCCATAAATCCAAGAAGAGAGGACTTAATTGAAAGGATGAAAGGTTCATCTCTGCCAATTGTTAAGATTGAAGATTTATACTATATGGCAAAAAAGATTTGTGGAGAACCAGAAAAACCAAAGAGAAATTTTGAAAGGCCTGTGGCAATTATAAAATGGGTTGATGGAACAGTGATTGATACAGTTTTTCAAGTAATGAAAGGGGGAGAAGAGTGAATAAAAAAATTTTAGAAAAAAAAATCTCAGAAGAATGTGGTTGCACAATTACAAAAGCAAATAAATTAATAGATAAGATAATTGAAATTTTAAGAAACAGTATAATTAAAAATGAAAAAATTGAGTTGAGAAATTTTGGTGCCTTTAAGGTTATTAAAGTTAAAAAGAAATTAATAAGGGATTTAAAAGAAAAGAAGATGAAAGAATTACCATCAAAAAAGAAAGTAAAATTTAAATCCTTTATAGAATTGTGAACGACATAGATTTAATAAAAGATGCTGAACCAATTGTAAAAAAATTTCAACACAATTGGTTTTTATCTATTTCTTTATTTATTTTGACTTTTTTTAGCACAACTTTTATGGGTGGTTTGTGGTTTGGAGTTGAAAATTCAAAACCTCTAATAACATATAAGGACTTAATATTTCAATTAACTTCTTTAGAATTCCTTTTGAGGGGAGCAAAATTTTCCATTCCCCTTTTAATCATTTTGCTTGCCCATGAGTTGGGGCATTATTTTGCTTGTAGATACTATAGAGTTGATGCTACTTTGCCCTTTTTTATACCTGTTCCTGTGGGAGTTGGAACTTTTGGTGCCTTTATTAAAATAAAAGAACCAATACCCTCTAAAAGAATTTTATTTGATATTGGTGTGGCTGGACCTTTATCTGGTTTTATTGTTCTCATTCCCTTTGCTATTTATGGAATTTGGACTGCAGAAGTTTCTCCTTTAATTGAAGCAGAAGGGGGAATGGTACTTCAGGATCCTCTTTTTTTTAAAATATTACTTTTTTTAAAATTTGGAACCGTAGAAAATCAAACGGTTTTATTAAATCCCTTTATTTTTGCTTCATGGATAGGAATCCTTGCAACAATGTTAAATTTATTGCCCTTTGGGCAATTGGATGGAGGGCACATTATTTATGCCCTCTTAGGAAAATACCAAAGGAAAATTGTTTTTCCCCTTTATATAATTTTGCTTTTCTTAGGAATAAAATGGCTTCCTTGGTTTTTATGGGCTGGAATAATTTTTATTATGGGACCATTTCACCCCCCATTATGGGATGAAAACTTACCAATTGGTAGAAAAAGAAAAATAATTGGAATTATTATTTTATTTATTTTTATATTATCTTTTATGCCAGTTCCTGTAAAATTTTATTGATTAAATATATATAAATGAAGTAGATAGCATTTAGTAGTTAGCATTAAGGTTTTAAAAACCCAAATGCCAAATTCTGTATGCTATATGCTAAACAGGGGATTGCCAAGCTTTCGGCTCGCAACGGCTTCTCCGGAGGTGCCACGCATACTCCGTTCGCTTTCAATGACAATTGGAGGCGGGCTGACACGAGGTCAGCCGTATCAGCACAAGATAAATCCTGCGGCTACAGCGTTTATTTCAAATAATTCGCAGGATAAAGGTCTGCGGCTGCATCTTGCTGACATGGGCAACGGAAAGGGAAAACAGTCACCTCCCACCTTCCATCACCCTTTAAATAAATTATTTATTTCAAAAGAAAATGATTGAAAAGAGAAATTGTGGTAAAATTATATTATGATAGACCAATCACTTCAAAAAAGTAAGGGCTATACCTTAAAAGGTGCTTTAAATTTTGTTGAAGCAAGGTTTGGAAAAGAAGGGCTTGAAAGGGTTTTAAACATTTTATCAGAGGATTTAAAAAAAGAAATAACAAAAACAATTGCTCCTTCGCAATGGTATCCTTTCAAATACCAAGTAGAAATTTATGAAGCAATAGATAAGACCTTTGGTTCTGGAAATTTTGAGTATTGTAAAGAAATTGGAAAATATACAGCAGAATATGAAATTTCAAATATACATAAGCTCTTTTTAAAGATAGGTTCTCCTGAAACAATATTTAAATTTGGTTCCCTTTTATGGGGCAGGTATTATAACTCTGGAAAGCTTTTGATTTCAACTCCTGTTAAGTTTCAAGCAGAGGCATATGTTAAGGATTGGCACCCTATTTCAAAGGCATTTTGTTTGGATCTCCTTGGTTGGATGGAAAAGACCCTATATCTTGCTGGAGCAAATTCAGTTTATATAAAACACTCTGAGTGTATTTTAGAGAATTTTCCCCATTGTAAATACGAAGGATTTTGGAAATATAAAGATTGAAGACCCTCATAATATTAAATCCCCACGCAAAGGGGGGGCGCCTTTTTTCTCATTTTCATAGGCAGAAGAAAAAATTGGAAGAAATTTTTAAGGAAGTAGAATTTTTTGGTTCTACTCAAGAAAAAGAGGTCTTGAAACTTAAAGAAAGATTAAAGGAAGGTTTTTTTAGTCAAATAATTTCTGCAGGGGGTGATGGGACAAATAATTTTGTATTAAATAATTTGATAATGCCCTTAAATTTAAAAATACCCTTTGGAAATTTGCCTATTGGTACTGGTTCTGATTGGGCAAGGGCTTTGTCAATTCCAAAAAAATTGGAAGATTTTTCAAAATGGTTAAAGGAATCAGAGGTAGTAGATTGTGATTTGGGAGTTGTGGAATATGAGGATAAGGGAATATTAAAAAAGGAATATTTTTTAAACATTGCTTCCTTTGGATTAAGTGGAAAGGTGGCATCTATTGTAAATAATTGGCATATGAGGGGGAAGACCTCTTTTTTTAGAGCTACAATTTTAGCCCTTCTTACATATAAGCCCTCATTTATTGATTTTAAGATAGAAGGAAAGGAGTTTATAAAAGGTAAACTTTATCTTATTGTTTTAGCAAATGGACCTTGTTTTGGTGGAGGGATGTGGATTGCTCCAAAGGCAAAAATAAATGATGGAATGTTGGAAGTTATTGTTGCAAAAAATAGTTCCTTTATGAGTTTTGTTAAAGGACTTTTAAAGGTCTTTAAGGGAAAACATTTAACCCATCCCTCTGTTTTATCTTCAAGGGGAGAGGAATTTTTATTATCTTCAGAAAAATTATTAGATTTTGAGATGGATGGGGAAGATAAAAAAACAAATTTTGCAAAGATTTATTTAATAAAAGATGGAATTAAACTTATTTTAAATCCACAAAAAGCTCCTATGGTTTAAATTTAAGGGAATTTTTTTCTTTTTTTTTGTTAATAAACAAAAATAAAAATAAGGGAGGTTCTATGTATCAAAAAAGTTTTAAGATTTTTTCTGTTTTTTTGTTTATTTTTCTCTTTTCCACTATCTTTGCTGCAAAGAAGAGTTTTTCGGGCAAAGATTTATTTAAAGAAAAATGCAGGGTCTGCCATCAAGAAAAGGAAGGGCAAAAATCGGTATCACCATCTGATTTAATTCAAAAACAATGGGAAACATTTTTTGAAAAGGATTTTGAAAAAATTCATAGAGATTTGAAAACTCCAAAAGATGAAAAACCTTTTTTTGAATTTATTACAAAAGAAGAGCTGGAAGCAATTAAAAAATTTATAATTGAACACGCAGCGGATACTGAAAGACCAGAAACTTGTGGTTAATAAAATTTAAAGGAGGTAAAAATGAAAAAATTTTTTGTATTATTTTTGTTTTTAAGTTTTTATTTGTGGTCAGAGGATAAAAATATTGAAGATGAAATTTCATCAATTAAAAAGAGATTAAATGAAGTTGAAAAAAAATCTGTTTTAGATAAAATAAATTTTGAAGGGGAATATAGATTTGAAGCCAATTCCATAAATGGAGATATTTCATCATACTTTGATGGTTTAAAACTTCAAAATATGGTTGTATCAACAATTTTTTATTACTCTTACACTGGAATGCTCCCCTCTTCCTGGGAAGATGTTTCAAACTACATTGCAACACATTATGGTGATTGGCTTTATTTTTCATCAAACTTGACTTTTGATGACTTGAAGTATTTTACCAACATGTTCCCGCCAGAGATGCAACAAGCCCTTTTTTCTATGTATCTTCCATTAACATATAGAGATGGATATGGATATGAAAATGAAATTTTTTATACAAATCTTTTAAGGTTGTCTTTTAAATCAAATGTCTCTTCAAACATAAGTTTTTCAGGCCGCCTTTCTATGTATAAAGCATGGGGCGACTCAACAGGGGTTCAGGTTTTCAATGGTCAACCAAATTCAATTTCCCTAGATGGAACAACCACAAGGGTTCCAAACAGTGATATTTTAAGAGTTGATAGGGCATATTTTACTTGGAATAATTTTTTGAGTGATAAAACATACCTTTCAATTGGAAGAAGGCCATCTACAGAAGGTCCACCTCTTCATTTAAGAGAAGGGGCACTTCGCGGTGGAACTCCAATGGGGCTTCTTGTGGATTTTCAATTTGATGGAATAACCTTTGGATGGAATATTTCAGATAAATCAACTTTTAGATTGTGTTATGGAGTTGGTTTTGAATCAGGTTTTGGACAAGCACAAGAACTTAAAAACCCTGCTGATCGATTAAAGGATGTCCATATGGGTGGAGTTAACTGGGATTTATATAAAGATGATAACTGGTTTATCCAGACAACTATAATGAGAGCTTTTAATGTAACAGATGGATTTAATGGACTTGCTGTTATGAATTTTAATCCTGTGACAGGGGAGACATATAATGCACCTGTAATTATGAGATATTCCCCATCTGCAAACCTTGGTGATTTAGACCTTGCAGGCTTACTTGTGATGAGAAAAGATGGACCCTTTGATTATTTTTTAAGTTATGGATACATAAAAAGCCATCCAAAAAATATAACAACTCCCTTTGGAGGACTTTTTTCTGACCCCTTTGAAAAACCAGAATCCAAAAATGGATATGCCATATACGGGGGTTTAAGATATGCATTAAAAGAAAATAAGACAATGGTAGGAATTGAGTATAATAAGGGTTCAAAATACTGGTTTAACTTTGGACTTGCAGCAGATGATGTAGTTGCACCAAAACTTTCAGCAAGGGGAGATGTCTTTGAATTATACTTTTTACATAAGTTTTATAAAAATGTATTATTTAAATTGGACTGGCAGAAATATAATTACAAATATAGTGGTTCTGGATGGCATATTGGTGCTCCAAAGGAACTTTCAAGTTCTCCAATTTTACCATTCCCCACATACGATAAGTTTGATATAATATCTCTGAGTTTAATTACAAAATTTTAATAAAAGGGGGCAATTTTGCCCCCTTTTTGAGGAGTATTTATGAAAAATTTTTTTCCTTTATTTATTCTTTTATTTTCTAATTTTTTAATTTCAGATAAGCAATGGTCTCACAGTGAATATTTTGATGAATACGAAGGTACAAAGACCTGCCTCCAATGTCATAGAGAAGAAGCAGAATCATTTTTTTATTCTCAACACTATCAGTGGAAAGGTCAGGCACCAGATCTTTTAAATCATAAAGGGGAAAAACTTGGAAAATTGAATGTAATGAATGATTTTTGCACAAATCCAAAGGGATGCTGGCTTGGAAATTTTAAAAGTTCAAAAGGTGTGACAATTGCAAAGGGATGTGGCGTCTGTCATTCAGGTTTTGGAGAAATTCCAGAGGAAAAAATTTCAGAAAAGCAACTTGAAAATATGGATTGTTTAATATGCCATGCAGAAGGTTACAGAAGAGATGTCTATGAAGAAAATGGAAAATATAAAATAAAACCAATTCTCTGGAAAAATAAAGAGGGCTTAAACTCTGTAGCAAAAAGAATTACCCTTCCCAAAAGGGATATGTGTTTAAGGTGCCATGCAGGTTCTGGTGGTGGGCTAAATTGGAAGAGAGGAGATATTGAACCAATCCTTTCAAATCCCCCAAAAGAACACGATGTGCATATGGGGTCTGGAATGGAGTGTATTGATTGTCATAAAGGAAAAGATCACAGGATTCTTGGAAGAGGTGCTGATATTGTTTCAACTGATAGATTAGATGACAGGTTGGATTGCCAAAGTTGTCATGGAAAAAAAATGCATCCCCTTGAAATTTTAAATAAACATACTCAAAGGGTTGCTTGTGTTACTTGTCACATTCCAACATTTGCAAGGGAAAAGGAAACAGATATGTTTAGGGATTGGTCAAAACTTGTTTTAATTGAGGAAAATGGAAAATATGAACCAGAAATTGAATTTGAAAAAGATGTGAGGCCAGTTTATAAATGGTGGAATGGAAAAACAATTACTTCCTCAATATTGGGTGAACCCGTCACCATAAAAAATGGAAAAGTTCAAATAATGGTTCCTGCTGGTTCAATAGATGATCCAAAAAGCAAAATCTATCCTTTCAAATACCATAGAGCAATAATACCTATTGAAGAAGGGACAAACCTTTTACTTCCAATAAAATGTGTGGAAGCATTTGTCTCTGGGGATTTAATGAAAGCAATAAACTCTGGCGCAGAAATTTATTATGGAAGAAAAGTAAAAAATGTAAAATGGATTGAGTCAGAAAGGTATATGGGAATTTTCCATTCAATTCCACCAAAAGATAAAGCACTGGATTGTTTTTATTGCCATGGGAAAAAAGGGAATTTTAATTTTAAAGAACTTGGTTATAAAGAAGACCCAATTAAGAAGATAATAGAATAAAATAAATTAATATGTGACCTTCTAACTTTAAATAGCAAATAAAAATATAACTTAAAGTAAAGTATTCAGCATTGAGTAGATAGTATTTAGGCATTAAATCCCTTTATGCCAAATGCTCTTTAATTTTAAAGAACTGCTTTTGCTTTAAGTTAATCATTTAATCTTACATAATGATTAGCATTTTAATTTTCTTTTATGGAGGAAATTTAAAATCAAAGACATAAAGATTTTAAAGTTGCAAAGATAAAAACTTGACTTTTTACAAAATTTTATGCATAATTTTAATGTATTTATAATTGATTACTTGAAGAGGAAAAAAATATTTATTATGATATCATTGGCAAAATTAAATAGAAAGATACAAAAATGGAGAAATTAAAAAATGAGCCAATTTACATTTTTTAAAAAAAAAGATAAGAAATTAATTAGTTTAAAAGAGGCAAGCTTCTGGGCTTCTCAATATCTAAATCGCAAAGTTACAATCTCAAATATATCATATCTAATTCAATATGGAAGGATAAAAAAATACGGATATGAAGGAAATCCACTTGTAAATGTAGAAGAATTAAAAGAATATTATGATTCTTTTTCCAAGGAAAAAGACTGGAGAAAGATATTAGGAGAGGATATTAATTGGCATCTCTCATTTGTTCAATATAAAGAGGCGGAAAGAACAAAACATGTCCATAGGCTTCATCCTTACAAGGGTAAATTTATTCCTCAATTGGTAGAGTATTTTCTTGATTCTCATACTGATGAGTTTAAAAAAGAGGTCTACTTTCATAAAGGCGATATAATATTTGACCCGTTTTGTGGAAGTGGAACAACATTAGTTCAAGCAAATGAATTAGGGATGCATGCCATAGGTATAGATATTTCTTCCTTCAATGCTTTGATTTCTAATGTAAAAGTCAAAAAGCATAATTTAATTTTAATTGCAGACACAATTGGTAAATTAACTTCAAAGCTAAAGGACTTTCAAAAGACTAAAAATAATACTATTTTTGAAGAAAATTTACTATCGGAACTTATAAAATTTAATACTAAGTATTTCCCCTCGCCGGAATATAAAAGGAAAGTTGCCAGTGGAAAAATAAATGAGAGTGAATATTCAAAAGAGAAAGAAAAGGAATTTTTTACTATTTATAATGAGTTGATACAAAAGTATCAAATCAAAATAAGACAGGATAAAAGTGAAACTTTTTTAGATAAGTGGTTTTTAGACCCTGTCAGAAAGGAAATAGATTTCTTATCAAAGGAAATAAAAAAGATAGAAAACGCAGATGTGAAGGAAGTTTTAACCATAATTTTAAGTAGAACTGCTCGCTCTTGTAGAGCAACAACTCATGCAGACTTAGCCACCTTAAAAGAACCAGTTACCACCACATACTATTGCAAAAAGCACGGGAAAATCTGTAAACCAATATTTTCTATCACAAAATGGTGGGAATTCTATACAGTAGATACACTAAATCGGCTTAAAGAATTTGATAAGTTAAGGACCAATACTTTTCAAATCTGTCTAACCGGAGATAGCAGAACAATAGATATTTATGAAGAAATTAAAAAGAGAAGCACAAAGTTTGCAGAAATGTTATTAAGACAGAAGATAAGAGGGATATTTTCAAGTCCACCTTATGTTGGACTCATTGATTATCACGAACAACATGCCTATGCGTATGAGATATTTGGATTTGAACGTAATGATGAATTAGAAATAGGGTCTCTATCCAAAGGGCAGAGAGAAGTTCAAAGAAATTCTTATAGTAGAAGCATAGCAGAAGTTCTCGTAAATTGCAAAAAATATCTTCAAAATGATTATGACATCTTTTTAGTGGCTAACGATAAATTTAATCTTTATCCTAAGATTGCAGAATTGGCTGGAATGAAAATTGTCAATCAATTCAAGAGACCTGTCCTCAATAGAGTGGAGAAAGACAGGGATACTCCTTATGCAGAAACAATATTTCACTTAAAGGAAAGATGAATAATGGCTCTTACAAAAGAACAAATAAAAAAAGTTGAAAATACTATTAGAGAAAGTCTAAGGAATAAATTTTTAACATATAAACCAGAAACAAGTAATATGCCATTTCATTATCGCCTACTTGGTCGGGATAGAATGGCATTATTTTCTTTTATCCATTCTTTAAATACCACTTTTGGCTCTTCTATTTTTGAACCCGTAGCTGAAACATTGGCAAGTTTGAGATTTCCTGTTGCACAAAAACAATTTGTGGTAGGTGATACTATAACCGAGCAGGCCCAAACTGAAATTCAACGAATAATGAATGAGCTTACAATTGGGAAAGGACCTAACAAAATAGAGGAAATTGAAAGAATAAGAAAGGTCGCTACTTCGGGCAGAGTAAATAAATTAAAAACTGTAAAAGTAGATTTATTTGTTAGGGGTGGTGATGGAAGTATCCATTTATTTGATTTAAAAACAGCCAAGCCTAATATTAGCAATTTCAAGGATTTTAAGAGAACACTATTAGAATGGGTAGCAATCTATTTATCAAAACACCCAGATGCGAATGTCCATTCTTATGTTGCCATCCCTTACAATCCTTATGAGCCTAAACCTTATGAAAGATGGACACTAAAAGGAATGCTGGATTTAGATAATGAATTAAAGGTTGCAGAGGAATTTTGGGACTTTCTGGGAGGGAAAGGATCTTATTTAGAACTGCTGGATTGTTTTGAAAGGGTAGGAATAGAGTTGAGACCAGAAATAGATGCATATTTTTCAAAATTCAAATAAAGAGAGGAAAATTTTGTCAATGACCAAAGGCGACCAACAGCGTATAACCGAGCATAAAAGGTTAGTCCTGCAAAGCGGGCCTAATCCAAATTTTTGCTTCTTAAAAACTTCTTTTATGCTGGAAACATTATTTCAATAGATTTTTAAAAAATTTTAGTATTGGGTTTGGGTTAAATTAAGGGAATTATTTTCAATTAAAGCAAAACTTTTGAAAGATCAATTTTTTTTCCCAAATTAATCCATATTCTAACCTTTTTTTAAAAGGGCAATTTAAAATAAAATCTAAATTTTTTTAAGTTGGAAAAGCTCTAAAATTTTAAAGTTGCAACGACATAAAAACTTGACTTTTTACAAAATTTTATGCATAATTTTAATGTATTTATGAAACATTGGAATTTTAAGCAAACGGTAAA
>FWPV01006393.1_pt1 | contig 22538 bp, 29 predicted proteins | sample 2228371 | NCBI WGS metagenome assembly FWPV01 (sample SAMEA103939776, study PRJEB20133) | metagenome | reverse complement strand
GTGTAGCTGGTGATCTGGCTGGTGCTGCCGCCGCCCGATCCCTGCCCAAGGAGGAGCGGGAGCAGCATGTCAGCTTACCGTTTCAAAGAGGATCTCGAAGTTCAGGGTGCCAACCGAGGCCACCGCGCCTTGCACCAGCCGCAGGCCCTGGTTCTGCCGCAGCATGATCGGATAGTCCTCGTGGACGAATTCGGCACCGAAGGCGGCAACCAGCGATGCACCGGCGTTGGTCTCTTCGGTGAAAACGTGCCGGATGCCCAGCAGCGCCCCGGCGGTGGCCCCGGCCGTGGGCGCAAGCCGCGCGGTGATGTCCGCGTCCAGCGCGGGGCTGGCGGTATCCAGTTCCGCGAAGGTCGGCGCGGTCAATGTGGTGCCATCAAGCACTGCCGCTGTTCCCCCGGTGCCGACGGCGGTCGTGCGGGTCAGCGCGATTTCGGCACTGACGACCCCCGTCACAGCGGTGTCGATGTCCGGCCGGACCTTGACGGACAGGACCTTCACCAGGATCGCCGGATCGGCGTTGAACATGTCCATGTGGACCTTGTTCGCGCCTACCGTCGAACCCTGGACGATCAGCGTGTAGACCGGGTTTGAGTTCCGCAGTTGCCCGTCCGGGTCGGCAATCATCACCACCTGGTGCTCTTTCGAGGCCACGGTATGCGTTGCGACCGTCGCCCCGCTGCCTGGTGTCACCAGGATGCTGTCATTCGCTTGCGCCATGTCAGGCGTTCCCTTCGGTCTTGGTGACTGTCATGTTGCCCCCGCCGGTGATAAACGGCATAGGCGTCAGGCACCGCCAACGGTGATGGAAAAGGCCGTGATCGTCACCTGCTGCCCGACGGCAAGGACGTTGTTGTTCAGCGTGATGTCGCCACCGCCGCCGTCGATCGTGACCGTCCCCTGGATCTTGCAGTTCACCCCGGCCTTGATCCGGAAGTGGCCAACAGTGCCCGCGGCATCCGCGCTCGAATCCTGCCAGGTGCCGAGCAGCGACTTCGTGCCGGAGCTGGACGCCGTCATCCAGTCGGCCGGAAGCGTCATGCTGGCAAGCAGCGTCCCGGAATCGGCGGCGTCGGGGGTGGCTGGGGGCGCACCGGTGCGCAGTTCAAGGGTGGGGCTGGCCCCGATGGTGCTTTCGATTGCGTTGGCGGCGGCGTCGCGCACGTCGGTAGAAAATTGGAAAGCCATGGTTGTCTGGTCCTCAGATGGAAAGGCGGCTCAGCGCCTCGGTGAAGGTGGTCTGGATCGTTTCGATGGTCTCGTGGTCGGGGGCGGTGGCCAGCGCGGCAAGCGCACGCAGGCGGTGGGTTTCCGTGGCGGCCCCGACGCGCCGGAACAGCTCGGCGCGGTTCAGCCAGACCTGCGCCAGTTGCCAGGCGTCAGGGGCGGTCACCCCGACCTCGCCCGCCAGCAGGGGATATTCGGCCAGGTCCGACGGCGGACCCGCCTGGATGGTCTGGGCGATGTAGGCCCGCGCCTCGGCGCGCTTTTCCAGATAGATCGCCTCCTGCCCCGGAATGTCGGTCACGAATTGCCGCCGCAAGGTGCCTACCCGGGCGTTGATCGCGTCCGCCGCGTCGGCGCGGGCACGCAGCAACTTCCGGGCAGCTATCTCGGCCGAACCTTTGCCGCGCAAGAACTGCATACTGGTTGGACGCCAAACAGCATCTGTGGAGGTCACATCGATCTGGAAAAAGCCATCTTCGGGAAGGTCCGCAGCAGTCGCTTCCCAACGCTCGCCAGTTCCAAGGTCAGTGACGGTGACCATCGCGCTGTCCGGCAACCCGCTCACCCGGTAGCCTGTGCGGGTCAGTTCTGCCGAAGGCAGGACACGGCGCTTTGTCCAAGACCCCTCCCGCATGATCAAGGTGTCCAGCTCGTTGATCGAGCCTTCGTCCGGCAGCAACACCGCGCCTGCTGGCAGCGTCGGGGACAGGCCGGACAGACCAGGAAGGCCTTGATCGTCCAGAAAAGTGTAGGCAACCGTCATCGCATAAGCCGTTGATGTGTTATGGTTGGATTGCCGACGAAGGTAAAACCGCTGCCAGTGCCGTTAACAAACAACTGCAGGCTGAATTCAACATCCTCGAACTGACCTCCCACAAGGATTCCGCCGCCCAGGCCCTGGGTGATGCCACCTGACAATATATTCTCCTGCGCCAGCGTGACATAGGCTGACCAGACTCCGCTGCTCTTGATCCTGCGTCTGAAAAAGACAGTGATTCCGTGCGTCGCCGTGGTTGTCACGGTGCAACCCCAGCTCACGAAATACATGTCCCCGACGGCGATAGCGCCCGTGACGTTGGCACATCGCGGCGTGGAATTGTCAGCAGTGAATGTATTAAAGGAAGCAAGGGTCACTGTCACCTTGTCCGACACAGCGTTCACCCCGATGTCCGGCCGGATGATCAGGTTGGCCGGGCTGGTGGCAGGCACCCAGGTTGTCCATGCCGACGCGCGGTCCACGACCGGGCGCGCCCGCACCTCGTAGACAGTCGAGGCGATGATACCCTCGGTCACTGTCATCGCGCCAGTGGCCACGTCCTGGGTGGAACCGCGCGTCACGACCGCGCCGGTCGCCTGCACCCGGACTTCCCACATGATCCCGCGCACGTCGGCCAGGTCCGGCTCCCAGGTCAGGGACAGGGCGGGGCGGCGGGCGGTCCCGGCAGCGTCCGGGATCGACACGCCCGACACGGCCAGGCCCGGCACCGTCTGCGGTGCGGGGACCACCGGCAGGGTCGAGATCGGCGTCGGCGCGGGCAGGCCGGGATAGCTGTAGTCAGCGGCGTCGCGTTCCTTCAGCATCACGCGCTGCAGGCCGGTCAGGACGTCCTCGGCCACCTGGTCGATCTCGAAGATCTTGGCGGTGTAGCCGTTCCATGTGCTGGTCCAGCCGGTCGCGTCCAGCGGCTCCAAGACCGCGGCATCGGGCGGCAGGGTCAGTTCATGACGGCGGAACCGTCGTTCCTCCTCGACATAGGCATACTGCAGCCGCCGGACCTGTGCCGGATAGGGGCAGGCGACCAGGTTCAGGTCGGCTGTCAGCCGGAAATTGCGGTCCGCCGCCTCGTGGACCGCGTTGTAGTAGGGTTCGGCCTCGGCACTTTCCCACGCCTTTTCGGGATCGGGATAGGTCGCATGCGCCCCGTTGTAGGACCCTGCCATGTTCGGAAACGGCTGGAAATCCTGCGGGCTGGAACTGACGATGTCGCCATCCGTCATCAGGTAGACCGGGGTCCCCGGCGGGCCGACGCGTGTCTTCCACAGGCCACCGATCTCGGCGATGTTGCCCGCGCAGGTCTTCAGCAGCTCGGCGATCACGTCGGCAGGCTCTTCGTCGACGCCTACTTCCAGCCCGGCGCGGAACTGCGGTTCGGTGCCCGCGCCATTGCTGACCGCAAGGTCACACTCGTTCATGCCCGCGAACCAGCTTGCCAGCGGGATGTCCTCGGCGGGGAAGTTGCCGCCATAAACCGATCCGTCGGCCAGCGCGATCCCCCGCAGGACGTTGTAGACCGCGACCTCCGGGTTTACCGACGGCTCCCAGGTGGCCTTGTCGGCCCAGCGGTGCGCGCCCGATCCGCCGACGGTCGAATCCTTGCGGGGATCATATAGCGGAATGCCGTCCAGCTCGAACTTCACCCGGGGCAGACCGGGGAAAAGCTCGCGGTTGAAGCGGAAGGTGCAGATCGCGTAGACCAGGCCGCGTCCGATCATGTCGGCGGTCCAGGGCCGTTCGGGATAAGTGCCATAGCGCGACAGCAGCATCGGATCGGCGCTGACCTGGGTGCCAGTGTAGACCTTGATCCAGGCAAAGCCGTTGTAGGTCCCGGTGACGGGCAGGCCGTAGTCGGGGTGCGCGACGCCGCCAAGGGTCACATACTGGCCGTTGATCATGTAGCGCGACAGGGTCGGCCCCGCGACATCCGACAGCACGATGACATAAGTCAGATAGGCGTTCGGGGTCTTGCCGACCGACCCGTGGGTCATCGGCGGGCAGGCGTGGGTGCCGGCGCTGGCATATTTCAGCAGGGGAAAGGCCTGCGGGTTGGTGCCGCCAGTCTGGGTAACCTTGGTCTTGATCCCCGGCTCGCGCGGCTTGGGCGTCAGGGCGCGCTGCAGGGCCGACAGTGCGACGGCAAGGATCAGCCGCCCCACCACAGTCGTGAAGAAACCCCCGGCAGCAAAGGCCGCGCTGACGCTGCCTGCGATGGCGCCGATGGCCGCAAAAAGCGGTCCGGCATCGGCCGGCGTGGCCAGCGCCAGCATCAGGATGATGGCCAGCGCGATCACAACGGCACCGTCCAGGCCAGGCTTGCCGCGCCGCGCGGCAGATGCCCAAGGCCGGCCGGGGTAAGGCAGGCGATGCACTCACCGGTGAAAATGCCCAGTGCCCATCCCGCGGGCGTCTCGATGCCGGCGATGTCGCCCACCTGCGCAAAGGCCGGGGCCACTGCCGCGAACAGGGTTCCGGCCTGGTCGATGTGATCCTTGAACCCGGCTTTCCGCAACCGTTCAAGTCCACCTTCAAGCGTGCTGTAAGTCCCGCGCCAGGCCGCCGCGGGATCCTGCCCGGTCATCGCCCGGACTGCGCCAGCCGCGAAAAGCGCACAGTCGTTCGACCCGTAGCGGAACCCCTGATGCGCGGTCTCGGCCAGGTAGGCGGTCAGGCGCGGACGCCAGTCCGGAAGGCGGGGCGGGGTCATCGGTCGCTGCCCCTCTGGCCGATGAAGCCGTTCCCGCTTGACCGGGCCGGGGCGGCGGCCACAGCGGCCGCCGTGGCCGGGCGGTTCTCGCCCCAGTAGACATCGACCTCGCCCGACACGTCGACATAGCGCAGGAACCGGTCGTCCAGCCGTCGCCGCTGGGTGGCGTCCGATCGTTTCAGCGGCAGGCTCCGGGTCAGGTAACGGGCCGAGGAGGCGACCGTGACATCGCAGCGCACTTCACCCGTCTTCGGGTCGATCGGCAGGGCCACCTCGTCGATGATGCCCTTGAACAGCCGGTGTGGTTCGGCCACCAGAACGCCGGTCAGCGGGTCGAACAGCGCGCGATGGATTTCGATCCGGGCGAAACGCGCGTCATAGGTGCGGATCAGCGCCGCCACCTCGGGCGACAAGGGTGACAGGCTGAACCGCTGCATCCGCACCGCGATGCCCGCCTGCGACACGATGGGTGAGATTTCCATGATCGACCCGGCCCCGGCATAGACACGCGGGCTGCCACCGATGGTAAAGCTGGCCTCCTGCGCCCCGGTCCAAAGTCCAAGGCTCTCTTCTGCCCCGGTGCCACGATTGCGCGCGACGGCCCAGATCAGGATGCGCGAGTTGATCGCGGTGCGGTTCTGGAACTGGGCAAGCGTGGGTGTGTCAAAGCTGCGCATCGATCACCTCAGGCTCTGGATCCAGTCGAAGCCCAGCCCGTCGCTCAGGCTGCTGCGACCGGTGTTGGGTGTGGTAGACCCGGCGACGATGACCGCCCGGCAATACGGCTTCTTCAGCTCGACGCCCTGGCCGATCGCGGCGGTGGGGCGCAGCGGCGGCGTCACCTCGAACAGTGGGGTCTGGCCCGACCCGTCGGCAACGACCGCGAAGTTGACCACCCGGTGCAGTGCCTGCCGGGTGATCGACAGGAATGCATACGGAAAGGACAGGTAATCCCCCGCCGACAGGGTATATCCGGCAGGCAGGCCCGCCAGCGACATCTCGCGCGGATCGCCACCCAGCGCCAGGATCGTGGGCGTCGCCGCGCCCAGGATGGTCCCGGTCGGATCGAGCAGGGGATAAGGACGCCGCAGGTCGTAGACATCGAAGCTGCGGCCGGCGTGGCGCAGGACCGAAACCAGCACCTCGGGATTGCCAACTTCGTGTTTCTGCATCGGGCCAAGGTCGATCCGACCTGTCCACAGCCTCTCGGCATATTCAGCGGTCAGCTGCTCTCCGCCCGCAGTGCGGGACTGCGCCAGCTGCTCGGGCAGATCGAACGTCAGGTCGCTGACCAGAAGCGTGTCAAGGAAGAAAGCCCGGGACAGGGGATAGGTCAGCGCCATCAGTTCACCCGCTTGCCGTCGCGCGACACGCGCCTGACCGAAGTCGGCAGCGCCTCGCGGTCGTAAAGTGCAAGTCCCTGCTGGACGCCCGCGCGGACCATCTCGCGCACTTCGGTGTTGCCCTGCGCCCCGCGCACGTCGATCACCAGGGTCGACGGCCCGCCCCGGTCGCGCCCGTCGCGGCGCGCTTCCGACACGCGGCCGACCATCCCGCCCGTCGCATAGCCGCGAAGACCACCCGCGTTGATGGCCTCCAGCAGCTGGCGGTTCTGCGCGGTCGCCCTTGCGTTCACCACGAACTCGCCGTTCGACAGCATGGTGGGGATGGAATCCGAGGTTCCCGACCCCGGCCCGTAGACCATCCCGCCATCGGCCTTGCCGCCCAGGGCCGGAAAAATCTGCCCCAGGATCGACTTGCCTCCAAAAAGACTGCCAAAGGGGCCGGACCCGAACAGCGCCGCCTGCAGACCGGCCTGGATCAGCGACTGCGCGATGTTCTTCAACACGTCGTTGAAGGACTCGCCCTTCACGATCAGGGCTTCCAGCGCGTTGTTCCCCAGATCCTCGAAGAATGTGGCGCGGGCCTTCGCCCCCTCCATCAGAAGCTGCTCGCGCTCGCGGGTGGCGATCAGTTCCTCGACCTTCTGTTTCTCGGCATCGGTCGCCCCGGCCAGCGCCTCGCGGCTCTTCAGAAGCTCGCGCTGGATCGGGTCCTGGACGCGCAGCGCCTCGATTTCGCCTTCCAGGCTGGCGATCAAGTCCTGCAGCGCATTGGATTCTTCCCGCGCGGCAGCAACCCGGCCACCACCACTGGCCGCATTGCCCGCAAACGCCGGGTTCGTCAGGGCGTTGGCACGCTTGACCACCTCCGCACTTGGCACGAACCGTCTTGCACCTGTCCCGTCAAACTGCCTGGGATCGCCACCGCGCCCGGAATACTGCTTGTTACCCTGATCGAACTGGTCCTGCGCAGACATCCGGCCTGCGGCACCCAGGGTAGCGATGATACCCTGCGCAACATTCAGAAGCGCATTGGCAGTCGGGAATGCTGTGGCAAAGGCGGCTTGCAGGCGACTGCCATCGGCAGCTTGCAAAGCCCCCGCAATGCCTTGCGCTGCCGTCCTCACGCGTTCAGCGATGGCCTGTGCATTCTCGGTGGCGGCATTCAGCTCGCGCTGCTTTTCAAGGGCGGCGATCTTGGCATCAAGTCCGGCGATCTCGGCATTCAGCACCTCGCGGGAAGCGGCAGCCTGCTCGGCATATGCCGTCGCGCGCCCGCCGATCTCGGTCAGCGAGTTCAGCCGCTCCTGCACGGCCGCTCTTTCCGCTGTCAGCCGATTGATCTCTTCGAGGACAATTTGCTCGTTCTGAGACTGCGCGCCCGACAGCATCATGCCACGCGCAAGGCGCAGCCTCTCGGTCTCATCGATGATGCCTTGCAGCGCGCTCTTCTGCCGCTCCAACTCGGCGGTCACGGCGGCCGCGTCATCATCTGCGGCGGTCAGCCACTGGATGAAGGCCGACCCGGCGGCAATAGCCCCCAGTGTCACCAGGTTGATCGGGCTCAGCATTGCCACGAATGCGCCGCCCAGGGCCTTCACCGCCCCCGCCGCACCCATCGGGCCGATCACCTGGGTGATCTGGGTGCCCTGCTGGACCGCCGTCTGCAGCGGGTTCTGCCCCGCGCCGATCATCATGAACAGGTCGTTGAAGTTCGCGACCAGGTTTCCCGTCGCCCCGGCAGCGCCGTTGTTCGAGCTGGCCAGCGCCCGACTTGCCTGGGCACTCGCCTGCTTGGCGCTGGCTGCTGCCCGGTCCGCTGTCACCCCCCTTGTGGTGGTCGCACCCAGCTTGTCCGTCGCGGTCGCTACACCCTCGATCGCGCTTTTCGCTGCCGGGGCACCCTCGGCCCGCAGCAGCATCGACAGGGTCAGCTGTGCCATGCCTCAGCCTCCCGATCGGCCTTCAGCACCCCGGCCTCGATGCAGCGGACCTCCTGCCACAGCGCGGGCGTCATCGCGACACCTGCCTGACGGAAACCGGCCTCGGCTGCCTGGTAATCCAGGCCGGTGCGCTGCACCAATCCATTCCCATGCGCCACGCTGCGGAACTGGGTGCAGACCTCAAGGAAGGCCAGGACCGCCTTCTCGTTCTCTGGCCAGACCGCGTCCTCGTCGTCATCGTCTTCCCCGAACCCTTCCGGCAGTGCCAGACCCATCCGCGCCGCATCCGCGCGGGCTTCTGCAAAGCGATCGCGTTTCCGGCCAAGCTCGCCCTTTGCCCAAGCGGACCCGGCCCAGATCAGTTTTTTGCGCGCGCGCCCATCATCGCATCCTGGTAGGTGCGCAGCAGCGGCGCGCGACAGAAGGTCAGGCCGAGGATGCGCTCAAACAGCGCCTCGTCGTCCTGGACGGGCTGGCCATCATCCTCGATGACCGCCGGAAAGCCCGCAATGGCGGCGCGCAGGAAGGCGTTCTGGCCTTCCTCGGTCATCAGGTTTTCGTGCAGCCGCAGCGTGTCGGCATCGAGGACCCGGAACCGGGTCTTCAGGATCACCTCCTCGAAACCACCGTCCACCGGCCACTGGACCGGCACGTCGTGTACGAACGTCGCATTCTTCTTCAGCTTGAACATGGGGGTGTGCTCCGGGTTTGGCGGGTCAGGTCCGGGCGCGCAGGCGCGCCCAGGACTTTAGGTCAGGGTCAGCGTCCACTGGTCGTTGCCGGCAACCGGCAGCGGCATCAGGCTCAGCGGCCATTCCTTGATCTTCTGGGCACTTTCCAGCCCCGGCAGGCGCTGGACTTGGGCCGCAGGCACGGCCAGCGTGCTGACCCGCCCCGCACCCGTGCCGTGGATCAGGCTAATCACGTCGGCGGTCTGGTTCTGGGCCTTGGTGAAGGGGTTGAAGGCGGTCAGGGGCTGCGCCTCGACAACACACTTGATCATGTCCTCGCGCTGGGTGATCAGGATTGCCTCGGCCCCGATCAGGAAGCGCGGCTCGACCTGGTTCTTCAGGTCCAGCTCGAAGCTGCGCATCACGAAGGCCACACCGCCGATCGTGAAAGTGGGCGTGTTCGCGGTCGTGGCGACCTGCGGCTTCTGGAACGCGGACAGGGTGACGGGCGACGGCCGTGCGGTCTCCGCAGGGGCCACGAAAAGGCCGGTGAACTCGAACTGCAGGTAGGCGATGCCCTGGGCGTTGACCAGCATTTTCGCCGTTCCGCGCATGCCGCGCGCGACATAGCGGGTGCTGTCGATCCAAAGATACATCGTCCCGGATTCGTGGTTGGTCGAGATCGGGTTGTAGACGCAGGACACGCCCGCGTTCACGACCTGGGCCACACCGCAGGCGCGCAGCAAGGGGGCCCATGCCGGTGCGGTCCCGGCGGTGCCGGACGGCGCAAGCTCGACATCGAAGCTGATCTTTGCGTGCAACTCATTCGGTATCGTGCCCTGCGCGCCCAGATAGGGCAGCTCCAGGTTGCGGCTGACGTCGGTGCCCTCCATCGGCTGGAACTTGACATTGGTCGCCAGGATCGCATCGGCGACAGCCGTGGGCACCGGGTCCACGCCGTATGCCGTCTCGATCTTGAAGAGCAGGATCTTGGAATCCCAATACAGCGGCGCAGGCATGTCAGGCCTCCTTCACGGGGTCGGTCGCAGGGGCTTCGACGACCGCTTCAAGGGCGGCCCGGATGGCTTCGGGTCGGCTGTCGGTCGCCTGCTCCAGACGCAGGGTGCCGTCCTTCTCGCGCACCCAGGCCCCGCCAGACTGGGGCAGGGTCTCGGCGGGAATGGCGGCGGCGGGTGCGGGCGTTTTCATGACGTGATGATCCTCAGCTGGTCGCCGACGGCGAAATCGATCTGGTAGACAAGGGTGCCTGCGCTGAAACTGACCTGCGAGCCGCGTGCCAGGGAAAAGACGCCCAAGGTCCCTTCGGGCGTCCAGCCGCAGACCGCCTCGATGACGGCACGCTTGATCTCCTCGACCCGGTCGAACCCCTTGCGGGCGGTCGGCGTGTTGTTGCGGAAAGTCAGCACGACCCCGAAGACCTCGTCGAAGGCCTGCCGGAAAAGGCCCGCGACCGCGTCGGGGGCCTTGCCGACAAGGCCGACCTGGATGACGTTCGCGGCGGGTGTGACTTCGGGCAGGCGGCCCTGTGCCATCAGGTCGGCCAGGCTCAGCGCCCCCTCGACCCGGTTCGACAGGTCCGGCACCCGCTCCTTCAGCCGCTGGATCAGGTCTTCGACCAGCATCAGATGTAGCCCTTCAGGTTGTCTTCGGTGAAGGGCCTCGCGCGGTCGGTGATCTGGACGCCGGTCGTGCCGGTCGAGGGCGCGTCGACCCCCGCCGAGGTCAGCTTGATCGTGCCGCTGGCCACCTGCTCCAGCGTGCGGATCGCCATCTTGTAGTCGGCCAGCACCTTCTCGGGGGCCTCATAGCGGTGCAGCGTGTAGATCGCGATCGCACCCGCCACGCCGACCAGCAGCGTCTCGGGTGCGGTCAGGGGCAGGGCGTAGCGGTCGCGGATGTAGCCGTCGATCAGCGCGTCGGTCTCGGCCAGGGCGCGGGTGATCACGTCGGTGTCGATCACCCCAAGTGCATCCGGCCCGCGATCGGTGAGGGCGATCAGCATCTCCTCTCCGAAGCGGTCGGTCAGCTGGGCCTGGGTGACGTAGGGCATCTAGAAGGCAGCTCCTCAGGGTTTCCGGTGCCGGTCTCTCCCGGCTGTCACGCCCGTGTTCCGACGTTCACCCCCGGTGCGCGCCGGGGTTCGCCTACTCGGATCATCCGCCGGGGGGGCTCTGGGTGCTCGCCTTTCCCGGTCAGCTTCGCGACTGATCCTTTCGCTCGGGATGGGTCAGGCCTCGCCGACGACGGCGCAGATCAGCTCGGGATCGGCGAAGAGACGCTGCATGTCCTCGGCGGTCAGATCGGACGCGGGGATGTCCACCGGCTCCGGCGTGAAGTGCCGACCAGCGCGCCAGCGTCCCTTTGCGGGCCCGACCACGCGGACGACATGGCCCTTCACGGCGGCGGATGGCGTCTTGACCACGTCGGGGGCCGGGGCTTCGGGGGCGGTGCTGCCCTGGGGAGGTGTCACCTCCGCCCCCGTCGCATCCCCGTCCCCCAACGTGGATTCGGGATTGGGTTCGGCCACTTGCGCTTCAGGTGCTTGCGCCACGGTCTCGGGCGGCGCGGGCTCGTCCGCTTGCGTCTCGGAACTGGAATTGCGGGCCATGGAGAACCTCATTGCACGGGGGGGCTGGTGTGATCGAGAAAGGGGCCGGACCGAAACCGGCCCCTCAGCTGGATCACGCCGTCAGGCGCGGTCGGTCAGGTTCAGGCCAGCCACGGAACGACCAGCAGCTCGGCCGTGCCCTTCCATTCGTTGGTGACGCCGGCGGTGCCGTATTCCGAGTTCACGATCTGGCGGCCGGCGCTTTCCAGACTGGGCGGCACGACCAGAAGGTTCGGCACCAGACCCAGCGGACGGCCACCGTCGCCCTTCATGTTCTGGATCGCGGCGCGGGCGATGGCATAGTTCGCCGGGTTCAGGGTCTGCTTCGATCCCCAGGCCATCTGCGGGAAGCCGTAGCCGACGTTGCAGCGCAGATCGGCACCATAGACATAGCGCCGCTCGTTGAAGACATTGTCGTCAGTCGCCTTGTCCTTCGAGGTGAAAGTCGCGGGCTGGCGCTCCTGGTAGATGATCGGCTTCACCGACTGGTTGGTGGACAGCAGGAACCAGGGGGTGCCCGCGCCGCCGTCGGTGTTGGCGTAGACGCCGGTCGTGCCGTCTTCCAGGACAATCGGGTGGTCGATGTCGAAGAAGAACTGGCCGTCGAAGCAGTTGGTGGTGAAGCCGTTCTTCAGGGCACCCCAGATCAGCTGCTCGGGGTAGGCGCTGGTGGCCTCGCCCATGCGCTTCATCAGCGTCGAATACTGGCCGAGGTTGTCGTCCTCGATGTCGTTCTTGTCGACACCGACGGTCAGCTCGAAATGCTTGTTCAGGATCGCGTAACCGGATTCGGCGATGTTCTGGATGACGCGCGCGCCGATCCATTCCCGCATCCCGGGCATCTGGTTCAGCCAGCCGTAGCGGTTTTCCGCCAGCGTCGACCGGATGGTCATCGCGACCTTGTCGCCCATCTTCGCGGCCATGTCGAGGCCGCTCTGGAAGTCGGTCTTGAAGGCAACGCGCAGGGCGTCGAGGGAGGCTTGGGAAATAATCATGGTCAGGGTCCTTACGACAGCATGGCGCGGGTGAGGGCTTCATCCATCCGGACCCAGACGCCCTGGGCGTCGACGCCGTCGATGATGCCCGCGGGCGAGCGGGTGTTGGTGCCATTCGTCTTGGCGACCGTCTGGTCGTCGACGATGTAGCAGGCGGCCCCGATGTCGGCGGTGACGATCAGGTCACCGGCGGACGAGTTGGCAAAGCGGAAGGTGCCAGGGCGATAGCGCTGCGGGGTCACACCGGCTGTGGTCGACACGCCGTTGTCCTCGGCCCGGCCGACGCCGAAGCTGCCGGTCGCGGTGGCACCCTTGATCAGGTGGCCCGAGGCGTTGCGCATCAGAAGCGAGCCGTTGAAGATCGTCTGGGTCGCGCCCAGCAGGCCCACGCGTTCGCCGGGCAGCAGTTCGGGGGTATTGCGGTCAGCGGTCAGCGCAACCATCAGCGGGCCTCCTCAGCCAGGGTTTTTCTGTATGCTTCGGGCGACTGCCCCAGCGCCACGCAGGCGGCCAGCTGTTCGGCGTTCAGCACGATCTTCCCATCGGCATTCACCGGGGGGACGACGTTGGCGATCACCGCCGAGGGCGTGACCACCGGCTGCGCCTCGATGATGGTCTTTGCCTGGTCGGGCTGCGACATGTGCAGCGTGATCAGGGTCTCGCGGTTGGCGGCGGTGATGCCGGTGCGGCCCTTCTTCATCTCGCCGTCGACATAGGCCTCGGAGGCCGCGCGCTTGCCCGCCGTCTCCAGCGTGTCGAGGCGGGCCTTCAGGCCCGCGTTCTCGGCCTGCAGCGCGACCAAGTCACTGCCAGTACCAGCCTTGACCTTCACCGCCGCGACGATCGCGGCCGGGGTGCCGGTCGGCAGGCCGACCACGGTGCCGATCTCGGTCAACGCCGCCTGCATGGCCATGGCGGGCGCAGACGCCGTGTCGTCATCCGACCCCTTCGCCAGGGCGTCGATCTTCGCCAGGATCTGGTCCAGTGAAGCGTCAGCCGCAAGCCCCAGCTTCTCGGCGATCTTGCTCATGCCTTCCATAAGGCTTCTCTCCTCGGTGTTGAGCGCGGCCAGGCCGCAAAGGTTCGGAACGTTCACCAGACTGGCGCGTGGGATCAGCCTGACCGTGCGCTTGTCTTTCGGATCGACCATCAGCACGGGTGAAATTCCGCGATAGGCCTTGTCTGCAACCAGGGCACGACCGGCGGCGGTCCATTCCACCCGACCCCACAGGCCGCCATCGCGGGCCTGCATCTCGACGATCCAGCCGCGCGCCGGGGCCTCGTGGCCGGGACGCAGGTCGGTTGCGTGGTTCTCGTCGATCGGGATGCCACGCTCCCAGGCCATCGAGGCCTGGATGATCGCGGCGATGTCGGTCACGCGGTAAGGCCCACGACCGTCATAGGTCTGGACCTCGCCCTGCAGCGTCGGCAGAAGCTGAACCCATTGCGGCACAGCACCGTCGCCGCCAATGCCAGGCAACGCGGCGGATGCGGCGAGTGCGATCAGGTCGGACCCGTAGGTGAAGTTGGGGGCATACTGCATGCCACCACACTGGCGGAAGGCAGGGGGCGGAAAAACCTACAAGGGTTTGTAGGCGAGGTGCACCCGGAAGACTTGTCCGTGTGGCCACTGCCGAGGGCCGTCTGCCAAACGCCCGGGCATGCCAGCGAGGGTGGTCAGGCCCGGAACAAGACATCCGGCCCGGCCAGCCTGACCCGCCGCGGCCTGCCGGTCAAGCGTCGCGTTCCGGATGACCAGTGCGATGCGGGTGGGATTGGGGATCAGCCGCTGGCCGCGGCCCGCTGCAGCCATTCCGAAAGCGTGTCCAGGATGCTGGTCTCGTCCTGCGACGACAGACCCAGGAAGGGCCGCGCCGGGATATTGCCCCAAGGGATCGGGCCGTTCCGTGCCGTGCGTCCGAAAGCACCCTGCGCCGCGCCGAACTGCTGGGTCGCCGCATAGATCATCGGGCTGCCCCATTGCAGGCTGTCCGGGCCAGCCTCGTAGAAGATCTGTGAGGAAAGGGCACCCGACGGTCCGAACAGCGGCCGCACGTCGATCCGGTTTGATGCCCGCGCACCGTATTTCGCCAGAGTGACCGGTGATTTCGGTGCCCAGCGGCTGCCATCTGGCGCGAGGCCCTGTCCGAATCGCTGCTTCGTGGAATCGATGACAATCTCGCCGATGTCCCGGAAGACCGGGGTCATGTCGGACAGCGCCGCCGACAGCCGTGTCAGTGCCTCGGTGATCTCGTCGCGAGAAATGACAACCTGTGCCATCAGGCCCCGACTTTCGACTCTCCGGGCTTCGCCGCCGGCATTGGCCGCCTCATGACTTGCCGCGCGACTGCAGCCAGGCCTTCAGTTGCGCGATCTCGGCTTCCTGGGCCTTGATGACGGCCTCGGCGACCTTCCTGATCTCGGGATCGGTGCCATAGTCAAGCTCGACCTTCGCCATTGCGACCGCTGCCTCGTGGTGCGGGATCATCGCGCGGACGAAGTCGGTGTCGGGATCGCCGGTCGGTTTCATCTCCATCGCCGCCATCATCCCGTCCATGGCCGCCTTCAGTCCGGCGGCGGCAGCCCCCATGTCGGACGCCTGCATCTCGATTCCCGGCATGCCAGTCTCCTTTGCTTTCCCGGCCTTCTTCACCTTGATCTCGGCCGCCAGTGCCTCGGCCAGCGCGTCGGGCAGGGCGTCCAGCTTCGCCTTGACCGCCTCGGCCACCTGATCTGTGACCGTCTCGCCCGGGGCATAGGCCCAGCCCTTGTCGATGCCCTTCGGCGCGCCGGTCCGAGGATCGGGTGTCTGCCAGCCGTCCGGCAATTCCTTGTCCGGCTTGCCACCGACCCGCTTCGCGCCCTCGCGGCTCCGCGCTCCGGTGATGTAGCAGCTGCAGCCCCAGCCGTTCGGCGGCGCATGGGTCGCCCAGAACGGGTGGTCGGCTTCCAGGACCAGGCCATCCCAGGCCAGGTGCTGGACGCGCGGCTCCAGGCTGTTCCCGTGATTGTAGACGAAGAAGTCGAAACCGCCGTCGCGCAGTTGCGCCAGCCGACCGGCGGCATAGCTGGTGGCAAGGTTGGTCTTGTAGATGACCTTCGTCCGCCAGGCCTCGCCCTTCTTCGTGCCCTCGCCCGCCCAGCCGTGCCAGCCCTGCCGCTCGACGATCGCGCGGAAATCCTTGCGGAAACTCTCCAGGGTGCCGCCGTCCGTGATCGCCTTGTCGACCGCCGCCGCCAGGTCGGCCAAGAGCTCGGCCTTCAGCGCACCGGCCACCGTGAAGGCGCGGTCGTGCTGCGCCTGCCAAAGGTCATCCCAGACGGCGGTGGTGATCTGGTTGCCCAGACGGATGCGCCAGGCTGCCAACTGCCAGGCGAACGGTTTCCCGAAGATCGCGGTCAGGTCGGACATGGTTATCCCGCCGCCTCCTCCTCGGCCGCGACCCTGCCGCCAAGGGTCGCCGCGAGAAAGCCGGTCGCCAGCACCTGCTGCAGCGTGGCGCTGTCCACATCGGGAAAGCCGTTCAGCAGCATCTCGCGCAGTTCCGGCAGCGAGGTAGCCCTGGTCATCATCGCCTCGATCCGCGCCAGCATCGCCTCCATCGCCGGGGCGGCTTCAAGCTGCATCCGGTCGGCCAGGACGCCATCCGGTGTAGAGGCCGTTTTCCGGGCCGTAGAGGGGCCTTCCGCGTTGAGGGCGGTCTCGATACCCGGACGGGCCTCGACCCGTTTAATTTCGCCGGGATTGCCTTTAAATTTCGAATTCGGATCGGTGGGGTCCGTCACACCTGCATCGGGAGGCGGATTCGGCCCTGGATCAGGGCTCGCGGCGGGATTGGAACCCCGCATCAGCTTCGCCCCCGACTTCGGGGCCGACAGGCCGAACTTGTCCCTGATCTCGGCCTGGTCCACTTCAAGCCCGCGGTCGATCATCGGACCCAGTGCGTCGGCCATCGCCTTCAGGTCTTCCGATTCCTCCCGCGCAATGACCAGGCGGGGATAGGTCTTCTGCGGACCGAAGTTCAGCTGCATCCATGGCTGGATCAGATCCCGGTTGATGATGGCGCCAAGCGCCTTGGCATCGGCCCGTTCGATATCCTCCTGCACCTGGCGGTGCTCGGTCCCGGATCCCAGGCCCCCGGTCTTGGCATCCGTCGTGGCGGTCTGGCCCAGCACCAGCTTCGACACCTGCTCGTCCAGCCACGCCGCCCGCTCCTTGTAAAGCGCATGGGCCGCACCGACGTTCGGCGCGGTGACGAACTCGATCAGCATCGATTCCGGCACGATGGCAGCGCAGTCCCCGGCGATGTTCGACACCGCGCGCAGCAGCGTGCGCTTGTCCTCCTCCGATGCGTTCGGCCCGAACCTGCCCAGGCGCAGCGGCTGGCCATAAGTCTGGGTGAAGATCGCCCAGTCGCGTTCGGTGAACTTCTTGAACAGATAGGGCCACATCGCGATCCGCGCGAGGCCCGCGCGGATCGGCAGGCCCGACTTGGCCTTGATCGTGGCGAAGATGAACTTGAAGGCAGGCATCGGCTGCTCTTGCCCGGCCACATCCAGCAGCTGCGGTGTGGTCAGGTCATGGCGGTGAAACCGGAACCAGCGCGGATCGCGCAGCTCCAGCTTTCGTGGCATCCACTGGCCTTCGGATGTGTCCCACAGGATTTCGGTGGCGCTGTAGCCTTTTCCCAGCGTGTCGAGGATGTCGAAAAGCTCGTCCGACAGCTCGTCCCGGTCCAGCCAGTCCTCGACCATCTTCGCCTTGTCGACATCCTCGGCGGCGTCCGACGCCGGCTTCACCGTGGGTGTCAGTTGTGCGACCGAAAGGCGACGCGTGCGCAACACGCCGGAATAATGCGGGTCGCGCTCCTCGATCGTCTCGGCCAGTTCCAGGTAGCGGATCGCATCGCCCGCATCGGCTGCCTTCAGGATCGATCCCAGACTTGACGGGGTCAGCCCGTCGCCGGGATAACCCGTGGTCGGGGACCGCACACCACTGGTGGTCGCGGCGGCAACCTCGGCCTTCAGGTCGGCCTTCCGGACGGGCTCGCCGCGGTGGTCCAGCAGCTGGGGGCTTTTCATCAGATCGCTCCTCTCAAGCCGGTGCCAAGCGGCGGACGGTAGGGATCGCGGGCGTCGTCTTCATCCTGGGCGAACCAGCCACTGCCCCCGCCGCCCGACCGCACCGGGCGGTAGTCGTATTCCGCCACGCCCAGCTCGGCGGCCGTCGCGGCCAGGGCAGCGGCCCAGAAGCGGTCGGCGTGGCCGTCGGTCTCGCCGTCGGCGATCAGGCGACGCTGGCCGGTGACGCCGACCTGGCTCTTGATCGCATGCAGGTCCGACCGCAGCACGACGTCCCCGGCCGGGATGCGCTTCTTGCGGTCCTGGAAACGTTCCTTCAGGACTGTGGCCATGCCCAGCTTGTTGGCGGCGCTAAAGAGGACGCCTTCCACCCGGCTTGTCCCATATTTGCGCTGCGCGTCCTCGACAGGCTTTTCGCCCATGCCGGTCTGGTCGATCTTGGCCCGCACGACGCGGTAACGGTTGAAGACCCCTGCCAAAAGCTGGTCCTGCTCGGCAAAGCTGACGCGGCGGCGGGCGATGATCTCGCGCGTCCAAAGGACATCGCCCACCAGCTCGTCGACCCAGATCACGAAGAGGTCGTTCCGCGCCGCGATGTCGACGCCGACAAAGCACGGCCCGCCCTGGTAGTTCTCGGGGCGTCCCGCGCCCTCGGCCTCGCAGGAACTGATCAGGTCGTAATCCAGCCAGGCGCTCGCCTCGTCCAGCCACTTCAGCTCGTATTCCTGCGCCCAGGCATCCTCGTCGGCCATGCCCTTGCGCAGCATGTCGACGTCGCGTTCAAGGCCCTGTTCAACGGCCTCGTAAATGTCGATGACATGGCGCGACCAGACCGAGTCTTCGGCGGTCATCAGCTCGTAGAACTTGTTGCCCTTGCCGTTCGGGGTGCTGATGACCCGCAGCTTCTGCTGGCCCTTCGAGATGACGGGGAAAAGGGCCGCCCAGATCTCGCGCGACTTCGCATGAAAGGCGAACTCGTCCAGGATCACGTTGGCTGAAAAGCCCCGTGCGGTATCGGGGTTCGCGGGCAGGGCGGTGATCCGGCTGCCGTTCGGGAAGGCCACTTCCAGCTGCTTGTAGACCGCGTCCGGTCCCTTTTCCTGCGGGGCGCGGAACTCGTTCTCCTCGAACTTCGGTTCGCCACCTTTGACGATGGTGTTGTAGACCTCGTAAAGCGCCTTGGTGAACGGCTTGATCACTTCGGTCATCATCTCGGCCGCCTGGCGCTCGCCCCGGCTCAGGATGACCCAGCGGGCACGGCGATCCTCGGCCCAGCCCCGGAAGCAGTCGTCGGAACACTCACCCCCGGTCGAAAAGGTCTTCCCGGTCTGGCGGGCGAACATGCCGATCTTGAACCGGCTTTCGTCGGCGATCCACGCCCGCTGGTAGGGCAGGAATTTGATGACCGGGCGGACGAGGGCACTCATCAGCCGTCTTCGGGCCGGCGCACCCGGCCCGGCTGGAACACCGCCCGGTTCACCGCCATGAACCCCTGCTCGATCTGGGTGCGCCCCACGGCCAGCCAGCGCTTGTCGATGTCAGGACGTGCCGCGAGAAGGTCGAGAACACGCAGAACGCCTTCCTCGATCTCCTTGTTGCCGCTGACCAGTCGCACCGCCTCGTCGCCCTGCGGCTTGTATCCCGGCACCGGCAGGCCTTCATGCTTCGCTTCGGTCATTCTGCAAACCCCATGATGCGGCGCGCCTTTGCGGCGGCCTCGGCGTCGATGTCACCGTTGGCGACGGCGGCGTCCAGCTTTGCCACCTGCTCCTTCTTGTCCTTCTCGCGCATGGCCTGGACGATACCCGAGGACGTCATCACGTCCTTCATCATCCGCGCCAGGAAGTGCAGGTTCTGCGGGCTGATCTCGGCCCCGTCCTTGGCGACCTCGGCCTGCATGACCTTGAAGGCCAGCGTGGTCAGCATCTGGAACAGGACGTTCTGGCGCTGCGCCTGGTCGTCGAGACCCATCTCGCCCAGCCATTCCCGGGCCCAGCCGCTCGCCTGCTCCTGCAGCTTGACGAACTCGGCATATTCCGAACCGAAGTTGTGCAGCGCCGACTTCCGGATGCGCAGGTCAAGGCCCGCCTCTTCCAGGCGCAGGTTCAGCGCCTCGGACAGGGCCTCGTAATCGGCGAACCCCCGGGCGCGCAATTCCTCCTGCAGCCATTGGCGCAACTCGGACGGCAGAAGGTCGACCTTGCGGGGCAGCGGCATGGGCGGCCTACCTCGGGCTCGGGCGCTGGACGTCCGGATGCGTGGCGATGCCCCGGGCGATCTCGGCACCCCGGGTGGTCGCGGTCACGACCATGAAACTGTCGCCCTGGGTGGTCACAAAGCCCTGCTCGCGCAGCCAGGCGATTTCGGTCGTGACCTGGTCGCCTGTCGAGGGCAGGCCGACACCGCTCAGCACATCCTTCAGGATCGAGGCGTTCGACGTGTATTCCGGCAGCGCCTCCAGATGCCGCAGGATCGCAAGGCGGCGGTGTTTGCGCAGGGTTTCGGCGTAGTCGGTCATTTGCGCCCCGATTGCAGAAGATGGTCCTCGTGCCGGGTCAGGATCGCCTCTACCCGGCTGGCATTGTCGGCATGCGCCTTCATCGCCTGGCCAAGCGTTCCCATTTCACCCTTGAGCCGTTCCATCGACATCTCCAGCTCGTGGATGTCGTCCTTGGACGGCAGCGCGCGTTGGGTCAGCTCGATGGCGGCGACGCGCTCCTGCACCGAAGTCATCGTCGCCGCCATAGCATCCAGCCGGATGCCGTTCTGCTTCGACGGTCCACTGAAGATGTTCCAGATGACCGTGCCGAAGTTGATCAGGGTCGACAGCGCAAGCGCCCACACGATAAGGGCCTGAATCGTCGTATCTTCCGGTGTCACTTCCCGGCTCCCGATGACTTCGAGGCCAACGCCTTCAGGGTGTGGCCACCCATGTAAAGGCCCATGTAAAGCCCGCTGAAATAGATCAGCTGGTCCCACGGCATCGGCGGCAGCGCGATCCTGAAGATCGCATTCAGGACATGCAGACCGATGACCTGCCAGAACCACAGGAAAAGCACGAACCACATCCCCGCCGGACGCCAGGCAGCCTTCCAGCCGCCTTCGGCCATCTCGGCCTGCAGCAGGGTGAACTGCTGTTCAAGTCCCTTGGTATACAGGGCGATCAGCTCCGGCGTCATCGGCTCCACCTCGCGCATGGCGTCGATGATCTTGCCGGGACTCTCCGTCGCGACAGTTTCCAGCTCGTCGGGCTTCACTCCGGCACGCGCGGCGATCGTGCCGATCACATCGGCAGCCAGACCGCCTCCGGCATCACCCAGCTTGCGTTCGAGGATCGCCCGGATCGATGGCATGCCGGCTTGCAGGGCCAGATTGATCAGCAGGGGTATCATCTCAGGTCTCCGATCCGGCAGGGGTTCTTTCCAGTGTCGTCCATCCGACGCCAGAGGCGACCATGCAGGCCCGCCCATCCGGGCCGGTGACGACGATGGTCCATGTCTTGCCCTCGGGGTGCACGAAGGTCAGCAGTTCCTGCCCGTCCGGCCCCGTTCCGCGCGCGATCAGCTCTTCCTGATATTGCGCCGCCAGAAAGGCCGTGACCTGCTCGATCGACGCGCACCGCGTTGCCTGGGCCATCAGCTGCGACGCGCCGACGATCAGGAAGCCAACCAGCATGACAAGGACCGCAAGCCGTTTCATCAGACGCTCCTCAGAATGGCCGCAAGGCGCGGCAGGGTGCCCTGAACCTTGACCGCCACCACATCGCGGTAGCGCCATGCGACATAAACGGCGAACAGTGTGGCCGCCGTGATCAGCAGCCATTGCGTTCCGGATGGCAGGTTGAAGGCGTCGAACCCGCCCGATGCCGACCCGGCCCCGGTTGCCGCGGGCACCGCGACGGCAGGCTTGGCCTTGGCGCTGGCATCAAGGCGGCGCTGCAAAGTGGACAGGGTGGCGCGCCCGATGATGCCGTCCGCCTTGAGGTCGTGATCCGCCTGAAATCGCACCGCCGCCGACATGATCACACCCGCGGTATCCGGCCCCGGATCGTAGCCCAGCCTGGCAAATCCATCACGGATGCGGGCGATCTCGTCGCCGTCCACAGCCAGGCCCCAGCGCGCCAGGGCGGATCCCGACCGGTCGGACGGCTTCAGGACCAGGGCAGTGTCCACGCCGGCATACCGGCCTTCCAGCAGCAGCGCGGCCTCTTCCGCCCGGCGGCGTTTCAGGCCCGGCAGGACACGCCCGCCGCCCTTGGTCCAGGCCATCAGTCCCGCCCGGATCAGCTCCGCCTTCGCCTTCGCGCGCCACCGCTTGACCCAGGTGGCCTTGTGGATCGCCCCCGTGTTCCAGTCGAAGCTGACGCCGGCGTCACATTCGTTCTGCGCGGCTCCGGGCATCGCCTTCGCCACGCGTGGCTCGTAATTCCGGCGCAGCGCCTCCCTCAACAGGCGGCTGGCCTCTTCCCTGGTGATGATCATGCCCGGCTTGACCGTGATCACGCCCGAGGCGCTGGTCAGCCCCGCGCCGATGGTCCAGACCCCGACAGGATCACGGTAGGCCTTCAGGACGACGCCCTCATGCGCTTCCAGAAACGCGAGACCCTTGTCGCTCAGCTGCATGTAAAGCTCCGGCCTTGGGGGATGGGCCGGAAAGACCGGCCCCGCCGGTCCAATGTGCCCGCTCGCGTGCGGGAAATTCACCTACAACGGTTTGTAGGGTGGGCCGCGTCCGGAGAACCTTTCAGTGGAAGGACTTCAGCGGCGAACACCAAAGCACGCCTACGAGGGCTGGTGCTAGAACAGGCTCGCCTGCCGGTCGTCCCGGGGTCGTGGGGCCGGTCGCAGCCAGCCTGCGACGGTCACGTTGCTGACATGCAGGCTGGTTGCGATTTTCGCTTCGGTCAAGCCTTGTGATTTCCAGACCTGGGCGATCCAGGGTTTGCCGATGGGCAGCCGTCGGGGCAGATGCGTCCGCTGCGCCAGATCGGCCAGTGCGCGGGCCGATTCCAGGCCCAGTTCCTGCACCAGCCGCGATTGTCCCTTAGGATCGCGCGGAATTGACAGGAAGGTGCCGCCGAAGGCCAGGAACAGCTTGATCGCACCCTCGACGCCCAGGGCGCTGACATAGGGTTCCAGATGGGCGGGGGGCGGCGGGGCGGTGGGG
>FWPV01006392.1_pt1 | contig 22540 bp, 17 predicted proteins | sample 2228371 | NCBI WGS metagenome assembly FWPV01 (sample SAMEA103939776, study PRJEB20133) | metagenome | reverse complement strand
ATCCGGCTTGGCCGGAAGCGGGGAGACCGGAGGCGGTGGCGGCTGGGGGGGCGGAGCAGACGGCAAAGACGGTGTCCGCGGCACCAGAGGGGGGCTGATGTGTTTTTTTTCCCAAGGTGCAAACGGTTGTTCCGGCAAAGGCGGCGGAAGGGTTTTTTTAGGACCGCACCCCCCAGCAGCCCAAAAAAACACAGCGACCGTCATGATGGAAATATATAGGGTTTTCTTATTTCCCCATCCCCCATATTTTTTTAAACAAGACATCAAATTGACTCTCCTCTCCATGCGCATTGCAGAATACGTCAGGTGCTTGATCTTTTAAAAAATATTCTTCCATGACCTCAGGGCAACCGGCCTTGGCCATCATCCCGGTCTGGGTGCAGATTTTAAGTTTTGTAATGCCTTCCGGCACCTTAAACCATTTTTCCGATACATATTGGGGAATGTGGTCCATGAAATCCGCCCATATGGGAACGCAGGCCATGGCGCCGGACAGCCCCACGGGATCGCCGTTGTCAAACCCCACCCACACAAGGGCCAAAATATCCGGCGTGTATCCCACAAACCAGGCGTCTTTATAATCATTGGTGGTACCGGTCTTGCCCGCCACTGGAAAATAAATCCCTTTATCCCTCAGAGATTTTGCCGTGCCTCCGTCCACCACGCTCCGGAGCATGTCGGTGACCAAAAATGCTTTTTCCGGCGATGTGGCGTAAACAATATTCATATGGCGCTGTTCCAACACCGTTCCGGATTCATCCGTGACTTTTTTTAACGAAAGGGGATAAGGGAGCACGCCGTCTGCGGCAAACACGCAATAAGCCCGGGCGATTTCCAAGGGAATCATTTCAAAGGCCCCCAGGGCCATGGAGGGATAAGGATGGATGGGCGTGGTAAATTCAAAGTCCGCCGCCACATCCAGAATATGCGACAATCCGGTCTTCATGGCCAGATCCACCGTGGCCCGGTTATAGGATTGCTGGATGGCGCGGCGCATGGTGACATCAAGTTCCGATGTTTCCGAATAATTTTTGGGCATCCATTTCTGATGATCATATGTATAGACTTTGGGGCCGTTAAACAAGCGGGTGGTCGGCGGAAATTGATCCAGGGCCGCCAGGGCCACAAAAGGTTTAAACAGGCTTCCCGCCTGGCGCTTGGCTGCAACCGCCCTGTTATACTGACTTTTTCCATAATCCCGTCCCCCCACCAGGGCTAAAATATGGCCGGTTTTGGGCGACATGACCACGGCCGCCCCCTGAAGTTGCCGGCCGGGATCTTTTTTCTTTAGATTCGGATATAATCTTTCAAGCCGGTTAAGACCGTTTTCCAAAGCGGTTTCCACGGCCATCTGCACCTGGGGATCCAAGGTGGTATAAATGGACAATCCCAGGCTGGCCAAATCCTCCGGCGAATACATCTGGGCAAGCTGATCCGCCACATAATCCACAAAATAAGGCGCTTTTCTGAAAGCCGGCCGATATTCCGCAGTTTTTATGGGAAGAGACTGATATTTTTTTAAATCTTCCAACGAAAGCCAGCCCAATTCATGCATGGATGCCATCACCCAGTTCCGCCGGACACGGCTTCGTTCTGGATGGATATAGGGTGAGTACACATTGGGCGCCTTGATCATCCCGGCCAGGGTGGCGGACTCCGGCAGTGTCAAGTCCTTTACGGATTTGGCAAAATAAAAAGACGCGGCTTCCCCCACGCCGTTGATGGAAATAGATCCTTTTTGGCCGAAATAAATTTCATTTAAATAAATTTCCAGAATGTCGTTTTTTGAAAAACGGGCTTCTATGGCCAATGCCATGAGGAGCTCCTTGAATTTTCGGGTAAATGTCCGATCCGGCGTTAAAAAATAATTTTTCGCCAACTGCTGGGTGAGCGTGGAACCGCCTTGTCGGATGCCGGCGCTGCGGATATTGATCCAAAGCGCCCGCAAAATCCCCAAGGGATCCACCCCATGATGCTGATAAAATCGGCTGTCTTCAGCCGCCAGCACCGCCTGCTTGAGATGCTCCGGAACTTCGGCCAGGGAAACCAGCTGCCGTTTTTCCCGCTGAGGTCCGAAAAAAAACGAAATGACCTCCGGCTCCAGCTCCAGCAAGGTAAGCGGCTCCTGGGTGTCTTGGCGGATAATTTCCTGGATTCTGTCGCCGTCCCAATAAATGCTTACCGGAAACCCTTCCCGGAGCTTTCGGGGAAACTTCCAGTCATGTAAAAAAATGTCCACCCTGTCTTCTCGAATCCGCATTTTGCCTTTGCCAAACACCCCCTGGGGGTCTTCTTGATATTCAAGATGTTTCAAATGCCGAAGAAACAACGGCTTGTCCACGCGTTGACCCGGATATACCAAGGTTCCATCGGAATACACCGTGGACGGAATGCTCCACCGACGGGAGGCGAAACGGGACTCAATGCGCCAAGAAAGAAAAACCAAATAAACAGAAATACAGGCGATCCCCAAAAACATCAGGCCCAGAACGCATTTAAAAAACCGACGTTTTCCTTTGGAACGCATGGATTTTTTTGATTTTTTGTTGGATATTTTTTTTGCCATACATCCTGCCGCAAATATATCATGCACTTTTACCTGATCATTTCATGGCATACTTTGCCACGGGGTTCAATGAGGATGATTTAAAAATTTTTCAAAAGCAGGTTGCCTGATATCGGCGCCGGTGATATATACAGACACACTCATGTCCTATATGTTTGCATTGAAAAAAAGGCGCTGGAAGTGAAACGAACCAAAATTATCGAATTGCTCCATGACAAGGTCTTGCCTGGCCCCGTTTGGGTGAAAGGATGGGTCAAAACCCGCCGGGACTCCAAAACTTTTTCATTTATTGAACTCAACGACGGGTCCTGTCTGAAAAACATCCAGGTGGTTGCGGATCAGAGCCTGAAAAACTATGACCGGATCAAAAGCCTCTCCACCGGATCATCTGTTTCCGTGCGCGGCGAGTTGCGGGAATCCCCGGGAAAGGGGCAGCAATGGGAAATCGCCGCATCCGCTGTGGAGATTTATGATGTGGCGCCGGACACCTATCCCTTGCAGAAAAAGCGCCATTCCGACGAATTTTTAAGAACCATCGGTCATTTAAGGGCCAGAACCAATAAATACGGCGCGGTATTCCGCATCCGATCGGAGCTGAGTTATGCGGTCCATCAATTTTTTCACGATCAGGGGTTTGTCTATATTCACACGCCCATTTTAACCGGATCCGATTGCGAAGGCGCCGGCGAATTGTTTCATGTGACCGCACTGGATCTGGAAAATCTTCCAGTCATCCATGGAAAAATCGACTATTCAAAGGATTTTTTCGGAAAGCCGGCCAATCTGACGGTGTCCGGTCAACTGGAAGCAGAGTTGCTGGCCTTGGCCCTGGGGGATGTGTATACGTTCGGCCCCACTTTTCGCGCGGAAAACTCCAACACGGCACGGCACATGGCGGAATTCTGGATGATCGAGCCGGAAATGGCGTTTTGCGATCTGAAAGAAGACATGGACCATGCGGAAACATTCATCAAACACCTCATTGCCCATGCCATGGACCACTGCGCAGAAGACCTGGAGCTGTTTGCCCAACATGTGGATCAGGGCTTGATGCAGACCCTTGAACACATCGTATCTGCGGATTTCGCCCGGATCCCCTATGCAGATGCGGTGGATATTTTGAAAAAATCCAACCGCTCCTTTGAATATGAAATGGAATTCGGCAAAGATCTTCAGACCGAGCACGAGCGGTATCTTGCCGAAGTATATTTTCAAAAACCGGTGATCCTCTATAATTATCCCAAAACCATCAAACCGTTTTATATGCGGGTCAATGACGACGCCACTACGGTGGCGGCCATGGATGTGCTGGTGCCGCGAATCGGCGAGATCATCGGCGGCAGCCAGCGGGAGGAACGCCTGGCCGTTTTGGAGCAACGCATGGAGGAGGCCGGCATGAACACCCAGGATTACTGGTGGTATCTGGATTCCCGGCGATATGGCACGGCGGTGCACAGTGGATACGGCATGGGGTTTGAGCGACTCCTTATGCTTGTCACTGGAATCCCCAACATCCGGGACGTGATCCCTTTTCCCAGAACGCCGGGGAATATCGAATTCTAATTTTTGACTGATGATCCGTCGAAAGGAACTGCCATGGCTGTCAAGACCGGAAAACAATATTTAGAATCCCTTCAATCGTTACATCTGGAAGCCCATATCCTGGGGGAAAAACAAACCCACCTGCCGGAGCACCCGCTGGTTCAGCCCTCGGCCGCGGCGGTGGCCGCTACATTTGATGCCGCCCATTCCGAGGATGAAACCATTCGACATATTTTTCAGGTCCATTCCCCCTTGTGCGGTGAACCCATCAACCGATTCACGCATCTGCACCAGAGCCCCCAGGATTTAATCCACAAGGTCTTGATGCAACGATATTGCGGCAATCTCACCGGTTGCTGCTTTCAGAGATGCGTGGGCATGGATGCGGCCAATGCCGTGTTTTCCGTGACCTTTGAATGCGACCGGAAGCATCACACCTTGTACCATGAACGGTTTACTGAATACTGGCGCTGGGTTCAAACAAAGGATCTGGTGGTGGACGGGGCCATGACCGATCCCAAGGGAGACCGCAGCAAACGTCCCAAAGACCAAAAAGATCCGGACATGTATCTTCGGGTGGTACAGAGAAAAAGCGACGGCATCGTGGTGCGCGGGGCCAAGCTGCATCAAACCGGCATGCTCAATTCTCATGAATTGATCGTCATGCCCACCATCAGTTTGCGACCCGGCGAAGAAGAGTTCTGTCTCTGTTTTGCCCTGCCCACGAACACGCCGGGCATCCATTATATTTACGGCCGGCAGACCAGCGATACCCGCAAACAGGAAGATTTCAAAATAGACGTCGGGAATCCGCGTTTCGGGGGCCAGGAAGTCATGACCGTATTTGACGATGTGTTTGTGCCCCAGGACCGGATATTTCTAAACGGCGAAACCGACTTTTCCGGCATGATGGTGGAGCGGTTTGCGGCCTACCACCGCCAGAGTTACGGCGGATGCAAGGTGGGCGTGGGGGATATCCTCATCGGAGCCGCGGCCTTGATCGCCCGGCTAAACGGCGTGGAAAACGCCTCCCATATCAAAGAAAAAATCATCGAAATGATCCATCTTAATGAAACCATGTTCTCCTGCGGCATTGCCTGTTCCGCCTTGGGACATCCAACGCCGGCCGGCAATTATGAAATCGACATGCTCCTGGCCAATGTGTGCAAGCTGAACGTGACCCGTTTTCCCTATGAAATGGCGCGGCTTGCCACGGACATTGCCGGGGGGCTCCTGGGAACCCTGCCGTCTGCCGCGGACCTTTCGGATCCCGTGGCCGGTCCCTATATCCGAAAGTATCTGGCTGCTGCAGACGGCGTAGATCCGGTGGATCGCATCAAGGTGTTCCGGCTCATCGAAAACATAGTGGCAGGCGCGGGGTCTGTGGCATACCTCATCGAATCCATGCACGGCGCAGGCCCGCCGGCGGCCCAGCGGATCATGATCGGCCGTCAGGGAAACATTGAGGCTAAAATACAAAAAGTCAAATCCTTGCTCAACATTCATTCGTGACCATAACGATCATCAAATAAAAAGGAATTCGCCCGTGAAAATCGTCACCATTTATGCCATGGATATTCCGGATGCGTGGTTTCAATGCGTATCCAATATCTTGGAACATGGATTCAAATACGTCATCGAGCACGGCTCGTTTGTGGGACAAACCCGCATGGAATTTGATTTTGTGGTGGTTCATATCAAACATCCTTATGCAGAACCCTATGATCTCATGCTTCCCCAAATCCCCCCCCATTTGAATATCCCCAATCCCGTGGCAAACGGCTATGTGGAGCAATACGCCCCGTACTTAATGACCGGCGAAAAACTCGACGGCGAAGATTATACTTATGGCGAGCGGATCTGCAAGGCGGCAGTCCCGCCGGCGCTTCGACAAGACAGCGAAAAGCCCTATGTGGATCAGGTGGAACACTGGATCACGGTGTTACAGAAAACACCCCACACCAACCAGGCCATTCTTCAGGTGGGCATGCCTTCGGACTGCCTGCTCACAGATCCCCCGTGTTTAAGGCATATTGATATGCGGATTAAAGACAACAAACTTATATTTTATCCCTATTTTCGATCCTGGGATTTATGGGGCGGGTTTCCCGCGAATCTGGCCGGTATTGCCGTGCTTCAGCATTACATGGCAGAACGCATCGGCGTGGATTCCGGAGACATCATTGCAAGCTCAAAAGGTCTTCATATTTACGGATATGTGGAGGAACTGGCCAAAATCAGAACGAATAAATAATCTATGGGGAATCCAGCACCTGACGCACCTTTGCCAGAAACTCATGAAGCGAAAAAGGTTTTTGGATAAAATGCAGTCCTGGATCCAGCACCCCGTGATGGCTGATCACATCCTCGGGATAGCCGGACATAAACAGGGTTTTGATCTTGGGATGGGTTTGGGCCAGTTGTTGCTGGAGTTCCTTTCCATTCATGTCCGGCATAATCACATCCGTAATCAGCAGATCAATGGGCCCGTCATGGGATTTGACGATTTCAATGGCCTGCCGGCCGCTATGGGTATCCAACACTTGATAGCCGTGGAGTTTTAGGATTTCACAGGAAATGCCGCGGACCTGGGCGTCATCTTCCACCACCAGCAGGGTTTCATGGCCTTCCACCGATGCTTGGTGCGAATCTCGGTTAATGTGTTGATCCACGAGCGTGTTAATCTGTGGAAAATATATCTTAAATGAGGTGCCGGTGCCGGGTTCGCTGTACACATGGATATACCCGCCGTGCTGCTTGACAATGCCGTATACCGTGGAAAGACCCAACCCTGTGCCTTTGCCCACTTCTTTGGTGGTGTAAAACGGATCAAATATTTTTTCAAGAACATCCCGGGTCATGCCCACACCTGTATCGCTGATGGCCAGCATCACATAACGGCCGGGCGTTATTTCATTTCGATGGCCGGCATCGTCCTGATCCACATCCACAGAGGCGGTTTCAATGGACAGGGTGCCGCCGTTGGGCATGGCGTCCTGGGCGTTGATGGCAATATTTAATATAATTTGCTCCACCTGCCCCATATCTCCTTGAAAAAAGCAGGGGTCGGACGACAAATGGATCTTTAGGTAGATATTTTCATGCAAGGTCCGGCGGAGCATTTTTTCAAATCCCACCACAACCTGATTTAATTCCAGCTGACTCATGTTCAATGTTTGTTTTCGGGCAAATGCCAAAAGCTGGCGGGTTAAATCCCGGGCCCGCTCGGCCGCCTTGAGGATTTCTTTGGTTTTTTCCCGAACCGGACTGGTTTCCGGCAAATCTTTTAATAAAATATCGGCGTATCCGATGATAATGGCGAGCATATTGTTAAAATCATGGGCCACGCCGCCGGCCAGCCGGCCGATGGATTCGAGTTTCTGCGCCTGCTGGAGTTGCTCTTCCAGTTTGTGCATTTGGGCTTCCACCTGGATGCGGGACGTGATATTCTTCATGGCCCCAAACATCCGAACCGCCTTCCCGGTCCCATCTGCCAGAAATCCGCCGATATCTTCCACATGGATGTATTGTCCGTCTTTGCATTGAAAGCGGTATATCATGTTAAAATCTTTTAGATTTTTCATTGACTCCGCCAATGCCTGCACAGTGGCCGGACGGTCTTGGGGATGAATTTTGCCCTCCCACCCGGCAATATCCACATGGGCGAATTCTTCCGGCGTAAACCCGGTGATGGCTTCAATGGCGCCGGCCCAATGAATTTTTCCGGTTTCAATCTCATAATCGTAAATCAGATGGCCTGTGGCCAAGGCGGCTCCGCGATACCGGGCCTCGCTTTCTTGTAACTGTTTCTGGGCCATCACCTGGGCGGTAATGTCTAGGGAAACATTGGCCAACCAAAGGATTTTGCCGGTTTTCTGATCTTTGATGGGAAATGTCATGGCGCGCGCATCCATCAATCGGCCGGTTTTTAAATTCCGATACTGCAAGAAGCCTTCCCAGGGAGTTCCGGATCGCAATGCAGGGAGCATTTCATTCTTAACTATGTCCCAATGGGATTCCGGGATCACGTCCAGGACATGATGATGTGTGACGTCTGGTGGATCAATGCCCAACATCCGCCCCCCGGCCTGATTTAAAAAAACCATCTGACCCTCAAGGGTGGCCAGATTGACCAATTCACTGCTGTGATGAATGACCATGGCCAGTTTTTGAAGCTCTTCTTCATCTTTTTTACGCTGGGTGACATCCCGGGCAATGCCTTGAACCGCATAGGGTTTGCCCTCCTGAAATACCAGGGACGCCTTTGCCTCCAGATAAACAAAATGACCGTACTTGTGTTTGACCCGAAATTCCGCGGCCTGTTTTTGATACCCGGTTTCCATCAGTTCCTTGAACAAAGAAACCGCCAGGGCCAAATCCTCTTTGGGAAGCAGGGATGAGAGTTTATATTTTTTCAAATCGTTTCTGTCATATCCCAAGACCTGGAGGGCCGTATCATTGGCGTCTATGAAATTGCCTTTAAAATCATGAATATAAACGCATTCCAGGGACCGGTCGAAAAGCGCCCGATAGCGTTCCTCGCTTTCCTTTAATTTATCCTCGGCATGTTTTTGCTCGGTGATGTCCTCGCAAAAGACCAAAATCTGGCCGGTTTCCAATTCAAACGGAATAAAATTGACAAATTTGGTAGAACCGTCCCGACGGATGACGCAAAAGGTTTTGGGCCGTTTGTCCGGGCTGTGGATATTGCGGATCTCATTTTGCCATACGGATATGACATGACGTCTATAATTGGAGTCCGGATATGCTTTTTTATACCATGTCCATATATCCGGGACATCGGTTAAATCATAACCGAAGATGATTTTAAACGCCGGATTCATATATTCAAATCCGCCTTGTTTATTTCCCACCACAATGCCAAAAGGCGCGCTTTCGACAAAGAGCTTGAATTTTTCCTGTTCTTTACGGAGAACGGCTTCGGCCTGTTTTCGCTCCGAAATATCGCGCACAATGGCTTGAAGGTATGTTTTCCCTTCTAAATCAATGGCCCGGGCGCTGATTTCCACCGGCACCCGGGTCCCGTCCTTCCGCAAATGAATGCCTTCGCTTAAGAAAACCCCTTTTTCCCGGATGATCCGCATCCGATCCTGATACCCATTTTCATCCTCGGGCGCCACCAGTCGGGATACCGGCATGCCCATCATTTCCTCCCGGCCATAGCCGTAGGTCTCTATGGCCCGGTCATTGACCTCCACGATATGCAATGCATCATCGATCAACAAGATGATGTCATTGGCGTATTTCACCAAATATTCATAATGTCTCACCAAGGCGAGCCGTTGGACTTCCGCGCGATAAATTTCTTTGTAATATGTTTTGCGCAGATACTGCCACACCAGACCTGCGCCGGCCAATGTGGCGGCCGTCAACCCGATCACTAAGGAAAGGAGCAGCCATTTATTGACTTGGATTTGTTCAAATGCCTCGGCTGAATCGATCTTTGCCACCAAAAACCAGGGGGATTCCGCAACGGGCACGAGCACGGAAATCACGTCTTGGCCCCGGTAGTCTTTGCCCAAAAACACGCCGGTCCTGCCCAACACCGCCTGAACCGCTGGTGTGTCCAATTGCGTTAAGGGGATTTTCAAACGACATGCCGAAAGGCTCCGGTGCCGCAATTCATTTAAAAACAACACGTCATTTCCTTCTCGGCGCACCAGCAGGGTCTCTGCGGTTCGGCTGGGAACCGGCCAGGATTGAATCATGGGATATAAAAATTGAGCTGGATCAATTTGCAATACCACCGCGGCGATAGGAACACGCGCGTCGGTCCGGGGATCATACAGGGGAGCGATCACGTCAATGACCGGGGAATCAGAATCCAGGGGAAAATGCAGATCCGTTAAAAACGCTTTGGGCTCATTGGCTGCTCGTTCGGCTGTTAATTTCGCCGTATCCTCCGGGGTGATGCGGGTGATGGTTTTTTTGAAACTCAGGATCACCCGGCCGTTGAAGTCCACCAGCAACACATTATGGTAATGATGATATTCACAGATGCCGGAAAACCGGGTCATCAATCGATCGTAAGATGCCTGGGATCGGCTTTCCATCCACTCCATCACACCCTGGCCAAAAAACGGGCTTTTCACAATTTCATTTACATCCGCCAGGCATTGGGCCCGCCATTTCACGATCTGATCCGATTTTAACCAGGCGATGGTTTCAAGTTCATTGGTGATATTTTGCTGAACCTGCCGGGCATGAAATTGATAAAGCCAGTGGCCGCTGTAAAGGATTGCGCCGACGATCATGGCTAAAACAGCCGCCAGCCATCGGGGAAATCCATTATGGGGGCTGGTTTTTGGATTTAATTTGACCATTTTGTATGCTATTGTAATAAAAAATGTTTATGTTGATGTGTATCCGAAAAAACGGCCAAAGGCAACCATCGAATAAAACCCTATTAAAAAGAAGGTGTTGAACATGATTTTAGTGGCCGACAATCTGACCGTCACCGATCCGGTCATCGCCAAAGCCATCGACGCCCATGATCCCGGGCCCATCCAGAACCGGGTGTTTCAGTGCGAACGCGCTGGCGCCCAAGCCGTTGACATCAACCCCGGCTTCCTGACCAAAGCCCCTGAAGAAAAAATGACGTTTCTGGTGGCCGCGGTTCAATCCGTGACCGCACTGCCCCTGGTTTTAGACACCGCCAATCCAAAGGCCCTGGAGGCGGGCCTGCGCGCCAGCCTCAATCCGGTCATCATCAACGGGTTCTCCCTGGAACCCAAAAAACTGGAATACATCCTGCCCCTGGCAAAACATTATGACACGGATATCATCGGCTATTTGTTATATCCAAACGGCCAAGTGCCTATCGAAGAGGCGGACATGATCCAGATTGCACTGGATCTTTACAAGGAATTTAAAAAAACCGGATTGGAGGACCGCCGCCTGATCCTGGATCCGGTGGTGGCGCCCCTGATGTGGGAAAACGGTTTGCGCCACAATCAAAACATGCTTTCCGTCATACGCCATCTTCCAGATCTGCTCGGGTTTGCCGTGAAAACCATCGCCGGTATTTCAAACCTCACGTCAGGCCCCGGCCCTGTGGAAAAAAAGCGCGTGGCCCAGCAGGCCTTTATTCCCATGCTGGCGGCCGCCGGACTGACATTTGCGCTGATAAATGTGCTCACCCCCGAGACAGTAAAGATCGCACATATGAGTCATGCGCTCTTACATACGGATGTATTTTCCTGGTAAACAGCAATGGATTAATCGCTCACCTGAAAAAACGTCTCATCAAATTCCGGCTTGTCCTTGTATTTGGCCATGAAAAACCCCGGCAATTGATCCATATTGTCAAACATGGATTTGTCAATGGGAATGCCGGCTTTATGAAATGCGTTCACCACATCATCGCCTTTGGGCGGACATCCTTTGACCGCAATCATTTCCTGAATATCGGGATTGTTTTTATGGGCCTGATACATGCATTTTCCCAAAAGGATGGTTTTCTTCTTGCCCGGCGTGGGGTTCATGGCCTTGCCGGTGAGGACCTCCACGTCGTCAAAGGGAGTGCCTTTCCATGCATAGCGGATGGCGGTTAAAATCAGTCCGTTGATCCCGGAGCAATAAGTGCACATGGACAAATCGTATTTCCGATAGGAGATTCCGGAAATGCCTTGTTTGGCCAAAGGAACGGGCATCCAGGAACCGTCCGGGGCCTGGGCGTATTCAAAATCATATTCATGGAACCGGGCCACATCTTCTATTTTTTCACCCACCACTTCGCTATCGGACAAATCCATGGGCCGGCCATGATTGGCGGCCGCGTAAACCAGGTGCGGCACGTTTTTGGGATCATGGCCCAACACCCGCGCCCCCACCATGTCTGCGGATAAAACATCCGCTGAAGCCACCAGCACGTTGGTGCGATGCATCCGCCCGTCAAACGCCGGCCCGCGCTCATTGGTGTAAATGCCGTCCAAAAGCGCAAATACCGGCGGCAATGGATCCGCCAGCCGGGCGATCATGAAATTTAAATTTTTGTGTAGATCCGCGCTGTGGCATTTTTTGCGAGAATTGATGTCAATGACGCCTTTTAAATTTTTAATGCCCAAACTGACCACGGTCTGATTGTGGGCCTTCATGACGGGAATATCCACCACAAAATCGCTGTGCAGAATGTCTGTGTTGAAATTCAAATGGATGTCGTCTCCCAGATCCACTTTTTCAAAGGGCCGCTCCATGATATTAACCACTTTGACCCCGTATCGTTTTTTCAGCGTTTCATATCCTAGGGTTTTAAAGGCATGAGCCGCTGTTTCCGTGTCCTTAGGGTCTCCGGTGACAATGCCCTCGCCGATGGTGATATCCGAAACCCCCCGCTCCTTGAGCAGAATCACCATGTCTTCGATGGTGCGGGATGTGGTGATCACCCCCCATTTGGGAAAGGCCACGGCTCTGGTCCAAAACACGATGTTGGGCTTGATGAAGACTTTCGCGTTTGCCGGAAGGTTTTTAAGCCCGTTGCAGAGATCAACCGCCCTGCGAACGGATTCCAGCGGTTGTTCATATTTCACAATGGCGACAGTGTGCTTTTTCATAAATTCTCCTTGGACCACTTATTTTAAAATTGTCAGGACAGAAATCCTATGGTAAGCATGTGTTTCAGGTGTTAACATATTTTGCTTCTGTTTCAAAGGAATTTATCATATAAAATCAAGTAATCCCTGTTCTTAACATGCAAAGGTATATATGCGATGGATTCCAAATTTGTCATTATTGCCAATGCCAAATGCCCCATTTATCAAGTGGGGGATGAATTTACACTCACGGGCCGCAGCCTGACCCTCATGGGCAAACCCGCCTGCTTAACCCTTATGGATGATGTGATTCAGGCCGTGGAAACCTATATGAGCCCCAAAAGCATATTGTCCGGCCAGACGCCAAACGAGCTGCTTAATTGCAGCGGTCCGTTTACAGGCTGTGCCGGATCCATACGGCTGCGGTTCTTTGCGGAAACATCTTTCTCGAAAACCGCGCTGAAAAAAATCGAGGACGAAATTGCGGCTGCTGCTGGAAATCTTCGTAATTTTTCGATTTTTAAATCACTTAATGAAGATGAAATCAAAGACATCATCACCCATTTCCGTATCAAAACCTATCCCAAAGGCGAGGTTGTTTTAAAAAAAGGCGAACCCGGCATCAAACTTTTTATTATTCTCTCGGGTCAAGTGGAAGTGGTGGGCGATTTTGATGTGGTCATTGCCACCCTGGGACAAGGCGATGTTTTCGGCGAGATGAGTCTACTGTCCGGAAATCCGGTCAATTCCACCATACGGGTCAGCCAAACCGCAAAGATCATGTGTATGAACGGAAATCATTTCCGAATGATGCTCCACCGGTTCCCCTCCATCCAGATGTATTTTTCCAAACTCCTGGTGGATCGGCTGGCCAAGTCCAATGTGGAAAGAACCCATCAACTGGCCAAAGGCATGGCTGGCAGTTTTTCTGAAATCTCGCCACCGGAATTGTTTCAGGCGCTCAACATGGCTCAAAAAACCGGAAAACTGATTTTAAATCTGGCCAACGGCCGGGCCATGATTTCTTTTCGAGACGGCGATGTGGTGTGGGCCGAATATAATGAGTTGACTGGTGCTGACGCTTTTTTTGAAATTGTCAAGCAGGTGCGCGGCAATTTCAAGTTTGATCCGGCTCTGCCCAAAGATCAGGAAAAAGCGCCTGTGCTCGGGGATTTCATGTATTTGCTCATGGAAGGCCTCAACCGCCTGGACCAGGAATCCTTCCGGGCAAGCGGTCGATAAAGCAAGCTTTATATCTCTTCCGGACTTAAGAAAACGCACACTTATTAAGAGTGCAACGACACGCGAATTTCTTCAGGTGCCTCCGGCGAATCGGCTCAAAAAACTTGGCGATTACCGAAAGGTTCATCGGATCCTCTGGATAAAGAGGTATTGGCTCCGCGGATGTAAGAACGTGTGGATGGGCTTCATTTTGCCAAGATAAGTTAACACAATATAAAGGACTACATGCAGCCGAAGGTGAAGCTGATTAATTAATAATTCGTGCAGTTCGATTCGAAGCCAATACCTGAAGACTTAATGCTTTATCAAATATAATTGATTTGATTCTCTTAACCACAATCCTGACATGAACAGGATTTTCCCCTCGACTTATCAAAGGCTTCTTTGCCTTCCTGAAAAGAAAAGAATGCAATGACGACGGCGCCCATGGAATCAACCCATCCAATCTTGGTCAGTTCAAATCCAAGACTTGAAAACAGCAGGACAAGGGACAGATAGAGGCAGGTCTTGGTGCACTGGGCGTCTGCGATAATCGCATCTGAATGAAGCGCCCTTCCCACCTTGAGTTTGAAATAAATCAGCAACCACATGGTGAAAATGGAGATAAGAGAAATCACAATGCCCCAGAACGTGGTTTCCGGACGCTGGCCGGTGGATAAATTGATTGCGGCCGTGGCGACCAGACCCGCGGCTAACACATAAAATGCGGTCCCCGTAATATGAAGTGCGGTGCGTTCAAACTCATCCGGGTTGCTGCTGGGTTGGCGCATGATCCGGGATATCATATGCCAGATGCCGATGCCGGAAATCACCTCCACAAAAGAATCCACGCCGAATCCAAACAGCGACAGGGTTTCATCTGCAGCTCCGAAATATAGCGATGCCATGCCTTCGGCGATATTGTAAAACACCGTGATCCGCGCCAGCAAAAGGGCCGTGGCATACAGTCTGCCAGGGGATTGTGGATGCATCATTTCGGTTATAAAAAAGCCAAAAAATCCAGATAGATTTTTGCGGATTTTTCCGGGATTTCGATCATGGGCGCATGACCGATGCCTTCAAAAATAATTTTTTGACTGCCGGGAATCAGTTGTTCAAACAGCGTGGCATTTTTGACGTTGATGACGCGATCCTTATCCCCCCAAAAGATCAGAGTGGGCGCTTTGATGTTCTGAATGGCGTCTTCGAATTCAAATCCCCGGCCCGCGCTCTCCTGCATATCTGCAAACATCTTTTGGTTGATGGCCTGGTTTTCAACCGCCTTTTCCGCCAACACCCTGGAAACCGGCCAGGGAATATACGGTTTTTTCTCCAGGGCAAAATCCATGAGTTTTTCAAAATCATCAGGCGCTTTAACAATCAATGGATTTTGCCCTTGTTTTATCAATTTTGCCAATTCACTTTCATAACGGAAAATGCCGGCCGGGTCTATCAGGAGCAGAGATTTCACCTGCTCCGGATGGGCCACGGCATAGAGACAGGCAATGGCGCCGCCCATGGAGTTTCCGGCCATGTGAAATGTTTCTATTTTTAACAATCCCAGAATTTCATGAAGATAACGGACATGATCCTCATAGGTGTATTTTAAATTTAAATCTTTAACGCTTTCCCCATGCCCCGGCAGATCCGGGATCACCACATGATATTCGGACACCAAATAACGGGCAAAACGCACCCAGTTTTCTTTGTTGGCCGCAAACCCATGCACCAACACAAGGGTTGGTTTTTTGCCGTCATTGTAATTTTCAAGATACGATATCGGTTTCCCGTTCCACTCCAGGGTTTTTGCATACACCCCTGCTTTCCAATGCTCGTGCTTGAGCGCTGTGTCATAAAGCGCGTAACGCGTGGCAGTGCATCCGGAAAGCAAGAAAAAACAAAAAAGAATAAAACCGCTGATGAAACAGAACGGATAAACATTTCGATCCATAGTCAATTCCTTTATAAAGTTAAGCCCACGTTTTTCTGTTTTTTACGGTTGTATCCAGGTTGCGGACTTGATAATCACGGCCGTCACCGGCACGTCCCCGCCGATATGTTTGGCGGTGGTGGGCTGCTTTTCAATGGCATCCACGGTATCCATTCCCTCCACCACTTTGCCGAACACACAGTATCCCCAACCCTTTGGCGTTTTGGCCGTAAAATCTAAAAATGCATTATCCACGGTATTGATAAAAAACTGGGCGGTGGCGGAATGGGGATCCGGCGTCCGGGCCATGGCAATGGTTCCCCGGACATTTTTCAGCCCGTTGTCGGCTTCATTGGGGATGGGCGGTTGGGTGGGTTTTTGCTGTAAATCCTCGGTAAACCCGCCGCCCTGGATCATAAAACCTTTGATCACCCGATGAAAAATCGTGCCGTTATAAAATCCAGCCTTCACATAAGACAGGAAATTTTCGACGGTTTTAGGCGCAGCCTTGGGGTTTAACTCCACCACAATATTGCCCAGCGTGGTTTCCAAACGGACGCGGGGCAACACCTGTCCCTTTTCTTCCGCGCTTGCCACCGCCATGTGCCAATTGACCAGAATTAAAACAAAAACAACATAAAAAATCCGTTTCATGAAACATCTCCTTATTAAAATTTTCCTAAATGTTACAATTTTTAAAAAACGTTTCTTCTGCAGCCTGCCGGTATTGCGATGATTCATTAATCCTGAACCTCAGACAACACCTGTCCTCTGGAAGTAAAAGATATTCCTTGCTGGGATCGGGTGCCGATCATAATGGATTCGATAATCGGCGAATGAACCGCCTGATCCGCCTTCCATGTCACGATAAAATTGGCGCCCGAACCTCCGGACTCATCGGACTCCTTGACCACAAACCGGGTGGATGCCATGGGACCGAGGGATATGGGTTTATCCAGATATTTTTTTATTAGTTTTCCGTTGGTATCAAAATAAGTTACAGAAAGAATGGTCAGCGCATTTTTAGGATCCGTGTTGCGGATGCTCAACGTCACGGCCAGCATGAATTTATATTCCGTATCCCCGCTGTAAATATGGGAATAAGCCGGCACATACACGGTCTGGCCCTTGGACAGATCAATGGCGCTTTGGGCCCGGGCGGATGAGAAAAAAATCAACTCTCCGAGGATCAGGAAGGGGATTAAGAAGCGATAGTTAATCATGATTTTACCTCTCCGGTATTGGGTGTTTTAAATTTTGCGGTTAGAAATCCCTTGTCCGATATTCATCGCTTTTTTATTTTTCTCCTAAAAGTGCAATGATCTTATCTGCCACCTGTTCCGGCGTCAAATGGTCTGTATCAATTTCATAATGCGCCGCCGTCTGATATTTTGGGGTTCTTTTTTCCAACACCTCTGCCACTTCCTCGGTAAAGGTTTTTCCTTGAACCAGTGCCGGACGCTGGGTATCGGCTTGAATTCGCGAAACAATGGTGTCAACAGATGCTTTTAACCAGAAAACCCGGGCGTTTTGAGAGAGTATGGGCATATTTTCAGGCCGCTCGATGATGCCGCCGCCGGTGTCAATGACCAAATTGTCTTTTCCGCAAAGGGTTTTCACCACAGCGGTTTCCCGATCCCGAAACCCAGACCAGCCGAATGTTTCAACCATTTCAGGAATGGTCATGCGCGCGTTTTGAACAATGTGGGCGTCCATGCCCACATAGGTCATGCCCAACCGTCGGGCCAGCAAGCGGCCCACCTCGCTTTTGCCCGTGCCACGGTATCCGATCAATACGATATTCATAATGGTTCATTGGTTTCGGCCAATAAAAATTCCAGCGGGATATGCACGCGTTTGCGCCACGCCCGCTCGGAATGTTCTTCGCCGTCAAATTTTAAGGTCACCCAATCCATGCCTTCTTTAAATCCCCGCAACCGCATGACATGATCCACCTGGCGCTGATAGGGCTCATACAAAGCATCCATGGTTTCGGTTCCATAATCAAAATAAATCCGGTGGGTTTTCGGGTCTGGAAGATTCATGGATAAATACGGGATCATGGCGCCTTTGGCAGCCGGCCAGTGGGTGGACAGACATGCGGCGCCTTTGAAAATATCCGGGTACTCACAAACAGCATATAGAGAAATCAGCCCGCCGAAACTTGAACCCGCAATATATGCCTGGTCGGCAAGGGTCGGATATCGGCTGTCTATAATAGGCTTGAGTTCTTTGACGATAAATTTCAAATAATCATCGGATATGGGTTTGCCGAAATGTTCCAAAAAAAGTTTTTTTTCTTCTTTAGTGGCATATTTTAAAATGGCTTTGCCCGGAGCATATTCCCTGCCCCGGGCGGTCGCGCTCCAGATACCCACCACCATGGCCGGCCCCACGCGGTTTTCTTTTATCAATAACGCCATGGCCTCGTGACCCCCCCACGCCACGCCGATAAAGGCGGTTTGGGGATTAAATAGATTCTGGCCGTCGTGCATATAAATCACGGGATATCTCACCCCTTGTGGCGTTCCGGGTTTTTCAGGAATCCACACATCCACCCGGCGGGGCGGGATGAGTTTTGAATAAAACGGAGTATACGCCTCAAAATACCCCATGGCCGTTTCAATCCGTGCCGCCCCTCCAGAGGTATTTGTTTGTGATGGGAGTTTTGATTTTATTCCACGGCCTGTCCGTTTAAGATTTTTAAGGCTTCGTCCACATCCACCCATTCTTCCACGGAAATGGTGACATCGGGAACACCCAAAAAAGAATCATATCTTTTTTTGATATATTCAGATGCTTGTTCTTGTTTGGATTTGTCAAACTCAAATAGTGTGCAGGTTTTTATCCGTTCTTCTGCTTTTCCGGAAACCCAGGGGCCTTTCATGATAATAAAATTCGGGGGTGCCGGCAATTTTTTAAAAGTTTCCACAGTATCACTGACGCTGGTCATGGGAAACGATAATGTAACGATTCTTACCATGTGCGACCTCCTTTTTTACGTGTGATGTTTTAAGCCTCAGCCATTCATCAATGCCTATGCATCAAACAACCTGTTTCAGGATTAAATATCCAACACGCTCACTTCAAGGGCGTTGTTTTGGATGAAGTTTCTTCGGGGCTCCACTTCATCGCCCATGAGAACAGAAAAAATATCATCGGTCTCTACAATATTTTCCACTTTCACCTGAAGCAGATGACGGGTTTCCGGGTTCATGGTGGTTTCCCATAACTGCTCTGGATTCATCTCCCCCAGTCCTTTATATCTTTGGATGGTCAATCCTTTTTTGCCCTCTTCCACAAAATAAGAAATAAGTGAGTGGGTGTCCTGGATGTGAACCGGAGGTCCATCTCCTTCTTTGGAATAGACAGAAAAGGGCGGCTGGTTGTATTTTAATATTTTTTTATACAACATCAGGGCTTTCTGATAATCGGCGGAATAAATCAAGCCGCGGCCGATTTTAATGGGTGTTTTGCTTTTTCCAAAAGCGCCTTTAAACATATTGTTTAATACATCAATTTCCGTTGACACGGCCATGATTTCAAAAACACCCCGTTCTTCATTCCAGGTGACATCGCCGGCTTCATAGCCTCTTTGGTTTAAGAATATTTGAAGATTTTTCATTTTATCTGCGTCTGTGAGGAATTTTTTGTCTTCTACCCCTATTTCCAAGAGTATTTCCACCAGATCCGCGTTAATACCCCGCTTGTCTAATTGTTTTAAAACAGAGTAATATTCAGCCAAATTGGAAATAAAAATAAAAAGCGTATGGCCGGAAATTTCCACTTCCGGATCTTGGGTTTTTAAAAGCTTTTGATCGCAGGCGCGTTTTAACACCATTTCTGAATATTCTTTTTCATCCTTTAAATAAAATTCACTTTTTCCTTTACCCACCTTAAACAGCGGCGGCTGAGCAATATATAAATATCCTTTATCGATAATTTCCGGCAATTGACGATAAAAAAACGTCAGCAGCAGGGTGCGGATATGGGCGCCGTCCACGTCCGCGTCCGTCATAATAATGACTTTGTGATATTTGATTTTATTAATATCATATTCTTCCCGGCCGATGCCGGTGCCCAAAGCCGTGATCAGGTTTTTAATTTCCTCGCTTTGCAGGAGTTTGTCAAACCGGGCTTTTTCCACATTTAAAATTTTTCCTTTCAGCGGCAGGATGGCCTGGGTTCTTCTGTCACGGCCCTGTTTGGCGGATCCGCCGGCGGAATCGCCTTCCACAATAAACAATTCGCGCTCCGCCGGATCTGTGGCTTGGCAGTCAGCCAATTTTCCGGGCAACGTTGCATCCATCATGGCGCCTTTGCTTCTGGCTAAATCCCGGGCCCTTCGGGCCGCATCCCGTACCCTGGCCGCATCCACGGCTTTGGCGATGATTTTCTTGGCAACCGACGGATTTTCCTCAAAATAAATACTGAGTTTTTCATTTAACAGCGATTCCACAACCCCTTTCACATCGCTGTTGCCCAGTTTGGTTTTGGTTTGACCTTCAAATTGGGGGGACATGATGCGCACGCTTACGATGGCGGTGAGGCCTTCCCGCACATCATCTCCGGATATTTTTACTTTAAGGTTTTTTCCAATGTCAGAGTTGGATGCATATTGATTGATGGCCCGGGTCAGTCCGGTTTTAAATCCAACCAAATGAAATCCACCCTCAATTGTATTGATATTATTGGCAAATGAAAAAAGTTTTTCATTATAGGTTTCATTGTATTGGATGGCGATTTCCACCTGGATATCATTTTTTTCGCCTTCGATGACAATGGGTTCATGAAGGGGGATCTGCCGTTGATTTAAATATTTGACAAATGCGGCCAGCCCGCCGGTGTATTTAAATTCCTCTTTTTGATCCGACCTTTCGTCTTCAATGGTGATCTTGAGTCCTTTGTTTAAAAAGGCCAGTTCCCGCAACCGGCGTGACAAAATGTCATAATTAAACTCATCGGTGGTCATGATGGTGGTGTCGGGTTTGAACCGGATTTTGGTGCCGCGTTTTTGGGTGTGGCCCTTCACCGTTAATTCACAGGTTTTATTTCCTTTGGAATAGGTTTGATAATAAATTTTTCCATTAAGATATACTTCCACCTCTAAAAATTCAGATAAGGCATTAACCACGGATACGCCCACGCCATGCAGTCCGCCGGATACTTTATAAGAACTATGGTCGAACTTTCCGCCGGCATGGAGTTTGGTGAGCACCACCTCCAATGCCGGGATGTTTTCTGTTTTATGAATCCCCACTGGAATTCCCCGGCCATTATCTTCCACTGTGACACTTTTATCGGTATGAATGATCACATGGATGGTATCGCAATATCCGGCCATGGCCTCATCAATACTGTTATCCACAATTTCATACACCAAATGATGAAGGCCTTCCACATCCACATTGCCGATATACATGGCGGGCCGCATCCGGACCGCTTCCAAGCCTTTCAGGACATTGATATTGTTTTCGTCATATGTTGCGTTCGGGTTGGTGATGTGTTGATTCATAAATCTTAAACCTTGATTTAATATATTGTTTTTTAAAAAATTATAATTTCATATGCATAATAATGTTAAGATAATTCATCTGGTCTTTGCCGCGAATGATTGCTGGGGTTTTTTTATGTTTGATGTTGATCAAGACTTTTTCATCTTCAATAAATCCAATGGCATCTATGAAATATTTGGGGTTAAAAGCTGTTTCCACAGGCTCCCGGTTATAATCAATTTTTAAAATTTCTTTTGCCTCCCCCACCGTGGGGTTCACCGCCCGAAGGGTTAATTCATTATCGGCAAATTTAAATATCACTCCACGGTATTCCTCGGATGTGATAATCAACATGCGCCGTAATGTCATCAACAGTAAATCTTTATCAAATTCAATATCATTAGTTACGTCGAAAATAAGCAGTTCATGGATATCCGGAAATTCCCCTTCCAAAAGATTGGTGATAATGGTTTCATTTTCTTTTTTGACGATGAAATGGTTTCCTTTAACACCGATTAAAACATCTCCTTTGGATTCCAGAAACTTATTGACTTCTGCCAAGCCTTTTTTGGGAATAATCACCCGGAGTCCAGGATTGAAATCAACGGAAGGGTCGCAGATATAATCAATTTTAGCCAGCCGTTTGATGTCTGTGGATACCATGCGGATGATGTTATCATTTCCCTGGATGATATATTCCAAAAGAACGCCGATCATATGTTCTCTTTTTTCATCCCCCGGCACACTGATGCTGACGGATTTTTCGATCATACCTTTAAAATAAGCTGAATTTATTTTTAAAAATTCAACTTCGGATATTTTGGGAATTTCTGGAAAGTCCTCGGCATTCATGCCCACCAAATGAAACTCGGCATTGCCGGAGGAGATTTCTATCCATCGGTTTTCAATTTCCTGAAATTTTAATTGTTCCATGGGAGCGGTGCGCACAATTTCATTTAACCGCCGGGCATTCACCGCCGCAACGCCGTCTATTTCCACAGACGCTGGATAAACCCCTTCAAAACCGGTTTCCAAATCTGTTGCGGATAATGTGATGGTGTTTGCGCTTGCCCGAATTAAAACGTTTTCCGTGATTGCCAGAGAGGATTTTCGACCGGTAATTCCTTGCAGCCCGTTTAATGCTTCCATAATTTCATTTTTTTCAACAATAAATTTCATATATTTTTCCTTTTATAAATTTAAATAAAGAATATATAAATTAAGCCTTGTTGAT
>FWPV01006391.1_pt1 | contig 22542 bp, 19 predicted proteins | sample 2228371 | NCBI WGS metagenome assembly FWPV01 (sample SAMEA103939776, study PRJEB20133) | metagenome | reverse complement strand
GATTGCTTCGTCGCTTCGCTCCTCGCAATGACGGAAAAGAAAGGCTCGCAATGACGAAAAGGGTCGCAATGACGGAGAAAGGAAAAGTTCGCAATGAGAAAAGGAAAAGCATTATGCTATCTTTGACATTAATGAAAATCGGAGTATAAGTTAACGGTGCGGAGAGCGTTTTATAAGGAGGCATTTTGAAAAGGAGTCTGCGGATTTTTTTTATAGTTGTCGGCGTCTTTGCCCTTTTTGCTATTTTTATCGCTCTTAACCGGAAGAAGCCGGCATCGGGTATTAAGTGCGAGACAAAAAGGGTTGCTTATGGTTCAATCCTTTCCAAGGTTTCGGCTACCGGGACCTTGCGGGCGGTGAATCAGGTGAATCTGCAGGCACAGGTGATGGGCGTGGTGAAGAGGTTGCGGGTCAAAGAGGGCGACCGGGTTCGGCGCGGTGACACCCTTCTGGAGCTTGACCGTCAGAGTTTTGCGGCGCAACTGGTCTTGACTCGCGCCCAGTTCATTTCAACCAAACTCAAGCACGCGCGAAATGAGAGCCTTTATCAGCGGGGGTTAATTTCCGCTGAACAGTTTGAGGCATCAAAAGCGGCTTATGAGTCCGCAGAGGCGCAGTTCCTTCAAGCCCAGGACCAGTTTAACAAGACGGTAATCTGCTCACCGATTTCCGGGAGGGTAACTCAGGTGAACATTAAGGAAGGCGAAACGGTAATTATCGGAACAATGAACTACCCGGGAACGGTTTTAATGGTCGTCGCCGACCTTTCTAAAATGCAGGCGCTGGTTGAGGTTGACGAAACCGACCTTCTCGCTGTAAAGATTGGTCAGGAGGCGATAGTTCGGGTTGACGCCCTGCCCGATACCACCTTTCCCGGGAAGGTAACAAAAATTGGTTATATGCCGGTCACGAAGAGTGTTGCCACCGAGCAAACCGCGACCAACTTTGAGGTGGAAGTTACCCTTGACAGCACCGCACCGGAACTGCGACCCGGTATGACCGTGCATACCGAAATCATCACCGCCCAATTAGATTCGGTGCTGGTGGTGCCAATTCAGGCGGTAGGCAGGCGGACTATTAAAGGCAGGGAACGGGAAACCGTGTTTCTCGTTAAGGAGGGTCGGGCGGTGCTCACCCCGATTCGCACCGGCAACTCCAGCGATACCGATGTTGAGGTGATTGAAGGGCTCAACCCCGATGATGAGGTGATTGTTGGTCCTTACAAAGTCCTCACCAAACTCACTGACGGCGCCCGGGTGAAGCCCGAACCGGTTGACACCGAGAAAACTACCCCGGCAACCGCCGGGGGAAAGTAGCGCCGTGCTCATCCAGACCGAAAGTCTGACCAAGGTCTATTCCTTAGGGAAGGTCTCAATCCGAGCGCTGGCGGGTATCTCATTGACGATTGCTCAAGGTGAATATGTTGCCCTGATGGGACCATCTGGTTCCGGCAAATCAACCTTGATGCACATCCTCGGCTGTCTTGACCGACCGACAAGCGGAAGGTATTTTTTTAACGGAAAGGAAGTTAGTTCACTTAATGACACTGAACTCGCCCGTTTGCGCAACCGGGAGTTCGGGTTTGTGTTTCAGAACTTCAACCTTTTGCCCCGCCTCTCCGCCTTAGCCAATGTCCAGTTGCCGATGCTCTACGCCGGGGTTGGTCGCAAAGAAAGGACCGCTCGGGCGATTGAACTTTTGAATTTAGTCGGCTTGGGTGACCGGCTTCACCACCGACCGAATGAGCTCTCCGGCGGTGAGATGCAAAGGGTGGCGATTGCCCGTGCCCTTGCCAACCGACCAACCGTCCTTCTTGCTGACGAACCCACCGGCAACCTTGACTCCAAAACCGGTGGCGAAATTATGGGCATCTTTGACCGCCTGGCGCAGGATAATCACACGATTGTCCTGGTCACCCATGACCTCAATGTCGCCAGTCACGCCCGGCGCCTCATTAAACTCCAGGACGGCAAGGTCATTGAGGATTAGTTATGCCCATCTGGGAACTTATCAAGCTTGCCCTGGGCACCTTCCGCACCCATCGCCTGCGCTCCTTTCTTACGGTCTTGGGTATCATCATCGGGGTAATGACGGTCATTGCCATCGTCTCACTGATTCAGGGGTTGAATTATGAGGTGGAACGCCAAATCGCCTCGCTCGGCTCCAATGTTATTTATCTCCAGAAGGTTAGTTGGGGAATGGGCAATATTGACTGGGACGAAATCACCCGGCGCCCCGACCTGACACACGAAGATGCGCTCGCCCTTACCCGCCTGCCGATAGTGGCGAAGGTGGCCGCGGTGCGGAGTCGGATGATTGGTCGGCTCAACTACCGCAATCGCAAAGTAACCAACATTGAACTGAACGGCATCACTCCGCTTTATGGCGAAATCGCCAACTATCAGATAGAGAGCGGACGGTTCATCAACTCCGATGATAGTTTGCGGAAAAGACCGGTGTGTGTCATTGGCGGGTATATCGTTGATAACCTGTTCCCCGAAGAGGCACCAATAGGCAAAAAACTCATCCTGGAAGGCAAAACCTTCACCGTAATTGGCACCCTAATTCGGAAAGGGAGTTTTCTTGGTCAACCGATGGACAATGTCATTTTCATTCCCCTCTCCACCTTTGAAAAGAGTTTTCCCCCTAAGGGCGGTTATGGTCAAATCGCCCACAGTTTAAGTATCTTGATTGAGCCGAAAAAGGGCGTTTCTCCAGAGCGGGCGATTGACCAAATCCGGGAACTGATGCGCCGGCGCCATGGATTGGGCTATGACAAACCGGATGACTTCGGTATTAACACCCAAGAGACATTACGACAAATTTACCATAACATCACCCGAATCGCCTTCATTGTGATGATTGCGGTCGCGGCAATCTCGCTTTTGGTCGGGGGCATCGGGATTATGAACATAATGCTGGTCGCGGTTGCGGAAAGAACCCGGGAGATTGGTTTGAGAAAGGCGCTGGGCGCAACGACCAAAGACATCCTGTATCAGTTTCTGTTTGAATCGGTCTTCCTCGCCTTGATGGGGGGTGCCATTGGCATCACCATCGGCTTAGGCATCGCCAAAATTGTAGAAATCACCGCCCACCTCCACGCCGCGGCGCCATTGTGGACAATCATTCTCGGTTTCGGCTTCTCGGCGGTAGTCGGTATCTTCTTTGGCATCTATCCCGCCTCCCGCGCCGCCCGTTTAGACCCAATCCAGGCGCTCCGCTACGAATAAATCAAACTTTACGCTAAATTACGAAAAGATGGTTTACCGTCGGAGGGAAGCTTTGGAGAATAAGCCGGGTGGGATTGGGGCATCAAACTTCAGCTCCTCAATAATAAACTCGGTGCCCCCACCAGATTTTAGGACATCCCGAAAAACCGCCTTTGTTGCCACCCACCTGCCCTCAATTTTTTTAACCCCCAAAACCTCACCGGTCTTGAGCAATTTTCCCCCCTTAGAGTAGCGCTCCTCCCTTAATACCAAAGAACGCTCCTCATCCACCCATAAGCGTCTAATCTGATACGCCACATCAGGCTTCTTTGCTTTAAGTTCCAATACCCAGACCGGTCTGCCTCCTAAGGAGTCCTGAGCAATCACTACTGCGGTGTAAAGGTTACTCAGTTTCGGGTCTTCCATCATATCCTCATAAGACAAATCAGAGCCGGAAACTGACTGGCGGAGCATATGCCCAGAAATGCGAATCGCCCGGTCGGACTCAGGTGTGTAAATCCAAAGGTCTTTGCCTAATTTCAAGAGTTTTGTCCCCTTTTCCCGTTCGGGCGATAGGTATTCGGTAAAGGAACTGTCTACCCCTTGAAGATAGGTCCGAACCCGGATTCGGCGGGTTCCCCTTCGTCCGGCAATCCGCATCTCTGCGGTAATTATTTTACTGCCGGAAGTGATGTTTTCATCAACCCGCTTCAATATTAAATTGCCATCGGGCATTTCTGCTCCCAAAAGAATTAAAAGGAATAAGAGGCTCATTCCGAAAACTCCTTTGCCAGTTGGGCGGTCTGCCGTCTAAAAACCCCCACTCCAGAAATCGCCGTGCCGATAACTATTGCGCCAACTCCGGGCAGAAAGCCAATCACAAAACTCTGCGGCGCGATGCGGGCGCGAATCACATCATCTATTACCACGGTCGCATTTTTCATCATTCCACCGATGTTTAAGCCCACCTTTTCAAGATAAAACCCAAAACCAAGTCCAACCAGAGTCCCAACCACCGCCCCGAAAATACCGATAAAGAACGCCTCAATGAGTAAGGAACGATAAACCGCAAATTTGGATTCACCCAACGCCAGCCGGATACCAATCTCGCCATACCGACGCAAGGAGTTCATCAAACCGGCATTCCAAAGGACCACCGCCATTGATAGAATAAATATTGCGGTGATTAGCCCGGTGGCTATGGAAATAATATCTATGACTGAACTCAGCCCGCTGGCATCTCGCAACGCCTCCATATAAGGGCTAAACTCATCACCCGGATTTCTCTCCCGACGGTTGAACTCCCGGGCAAGAAGCACCGCCGGTCGGTCCTGGTAAATCCCATCCTTAAAAAATCCGACTATTTCCGTTGCCGCATCCTCCATTTCTAAGAATGGTCTGACCCCGTCAATCCTAACAATAATCAAACCCCGGTCCATCGCCGTGACCCCGAACCTGATGGTGCCACTGAGGACAAAGTCACCAATTGCCATTCCGCCGTTCATTGTTGCTGAAAGTAGGGTCAAATGGGCACCAGGGGCAATTTGGAGTTGTTGAGCAAGCTCTTCGCTCAAGAGGACCTGGTTTGGTGTCTGAGGCAACCGACCTCTAATTAGCGCCTTTTCCAGCCGGAGTAGCCGTCGCTCAATGTTCTCTTCAGCCAGGTCAACCGCCAATCCGGTAATCGGCACCTGGATACTCTTGAGCCCGGTAGAATCAGGCAGGTCAATCAATCCGCTAAATCGGATTCGCTCACTCCAGTTAAGAGACGGATAGGATTGCTCCAACTTTTTGCGGAGATTACTAACATCAATCAGCGCCAATTCGTTTGAACCGGACCCGCCCGCTTGTGCCATTGCCCGGGTGGTTACTTTGAGATGCCCGGTGATAAATCGGGCAGTGGCATCAAATATACTGTCCTGTACCCCGCGTAAATAGGCGTCAAGAAAAACTGTCAGCGCAACACCAATCGCCACGGTAAGAAATGGAAAAAGACTCCGACTCCGGTCGCGTAAAATCCCCTTGAGCAGAAAACCGGTCATAGCCCCTTTCCTCGTAAGGCATCGGTTGGCTTGAGTTTGGCAATCCGCCGGGTTGGCAACCAAGAAACAAAAGTTGCGGTAATTAGGACTAAAAGGGTCGTGCCGAAAATTAACCCAAAAGTATAGGAAGGATAGAGCTTCTCTTCTAAGGCAAAACCCCAAGAGCTCCCACCCGGGAAGGTGATGCCGTTGGCGCTCAGGTAAATAAACAGTGGCGCCCCATACACCAAACCTAAAACCGTGGCTAAAAAGCCGTAAAGCACTCCTTCCACCGTAAACATCGCAATCACTTGACTCCGGGTCATTCCCAGGGCAATGAGCATTCCAATCTCGCGCCGGCGGCGGAAAATCGCGAAGACCTGGGTGTCAAATATCGCCAACATCGCCAAGAGAAACAGGACAATAAAAAATATTGACTGCCCAACGCTCTTGGTCTTTATCATATCCCGCAGGTCTTTCAACAAAAACCCGGGGCTGCGAAACTCCCAGTCCGGGACTCGGGGAAGGTGGGTAATCCCTTTTTTAACTGTTATTACGGTTGCCTCATTCTTCAGACCGGTTATCTCCTCAAGCCAATTGAGCGGAACCCAGACTTGCCCCTGGTCAACAGTACCAACACTGGTCTCCATTATTTGAACCACCACCCCTTCCCGGGCATCATAGGCACCTTGGGCATCACGCCATTGGATAGTAATATCGTCTCCTACTTTTACCCCAGCCATCCGCGCCATTCGGCTACCAAGTAAGATTGGCAACTCTTTACTTGTATCAGCGAGAACCACACTCGGAATCTTCAGGACTTGTTGTTGGGGAGGAATGCCTTTAATCAGCACCGGCTTCATTTGCCCAGCGGAATAGACGGTTCCTTGAATTATAAGGATGGGGACGGCCAGCCCAGACCGAACCAGTGCCGCAAGGGTCTCGGGTATCACGCCGTGCGCCTTTTCTATTGTTAACAGGTCATACGGGTCATACCCTTTATGCCAGAACTGACCACCACCAACCTCAAACGCAATTGAGGCGTCTTCTGCCTGCTGGTTTACCCCTTTAAGTAAACCCTGTCCCAGGATAATTGCCACAAACGCCAAAGACAGCGCAAAGGCGTTGAGCCAAGTTCTGATACCACCACCGTGCAGGTTCCGCCAAGCCAACTTAATCGCGGTTACCAACTTCTTTCTCCGGGGTAGTTAATTCATCGGCTACTACCGCACCGTCAATAAGTTTAATCCGGCGCCGGAGATAGCGAATGACCTTCTCATCATGGGTAGAGAAGATAAATGTTGTCTTTAATTCCCGGTTAATCTTTACCATCGTATCAAGGATATGATAAGAGTTTTCGGCATCTAAGTTTGCGGTAGGTTCATCAGCAAGAACAATTTCTGGCTTTTTTACTATCGCCCGAGCAATTGCTACCCTTTGGCTTTCCCCCCCAGATAGTTGATTGGGTTTAGATTTTGCTCGGTCTGCCAACCCCACCCATTCTAAGGCTGACATCACCATTTTTCGGCGCTCTGGTGAAGGTAATCCCAAAAGGAGTAACGGAAACTCAACATTCTCATACACAGTATAAACCGGAAAGAGGTTGAATGTCTGAAAGATGAACCCGATATGTTTACTCCGCAGTTGCGCCGCCCGACCTGGGGAAAGGGTATCAACCGGCTCACCTAATACCCGCACCGAACCCCCGCTGGGTAAATCAAGAGTGCCAATGATATTTAATAAGGTGGTCTTGCCCGAACCTGATGGTCCAATCACACCACTAAACTCACCCCGCTCAAACCTTAAACTTATCCCCTTGAGCGCAATCAGGGTATGACGCCCCATTGGATACTCTTTCACGAGATTAACCGTTTCAATCACATACCGGTCTTCTATCAACTTTTCCCCCTAATCAATGGTTAAATATTATCCTGACCGCCATCGCCTTTCCTGGTAAAACCGGTTCTTCTGTTTCGCTAAAACCCCAAAAAGCGGATAAAACTAACCGCCAGTTATCCCAAAGGTGTTGCCAGCCAAAATAAATATAGGGATTTCGTTTTTGCCAGTCAAAAAAGGTAATTACCGTAAGGTTATCATTAAAAGTTAAAGGATAGTTCAATGATAACGCTGAATTATAATACCACCCGGTATCAACCCGAGTCGCCATAACTTCATTCAAAAATGTTAGCCCACCACCAATCCCGAAGGTGTAATCAATTCCGCCCATCACCTGCTCCTGCCAGTTCTTCCCGGTGTGCACCAGTAACCCTTCAAACCAAATACCAACGCCAATGTCCCACCTCCCATCAAGCCCAATTTTGTTTTCTGGAATATCTACCGGCAAGAGCGAATCAGCAATTTCGGTACTTCGATGATGGAAACTCAGCCCCACCTCACCTTTGGGAAGTGCCAGCTCAAGCCGACCGCCACCTTCTGGTTGCCATCTTGGTGTTGGGGTCGTCTCTAACCCCTTAGGTTTACTATTCCCAATCAAACCCCAACCCCAAATACTGTTGTTGGCAAAATACCCCCGCCCTAACAAACCATATACCCCTTCGGTAGTTTCCAGCGGGTCACGCGGGTCAATCCGGTCAAACCAGCGTAAAGGTCGCAGGATTACCGCAGAACCAAAGTTTATCTGCTGTAAACCCGCCCGAATTTCGTAACTCCCCTTTCCATAGCGAAGAAATAACCGGTAAGGAGCAATTCTGGGCTCCCAATCCCCACTATCTTTATACCAGTATTTCCCATTTGCCATAAGGCGTGCTGAAGCCTCAAGGTTCAAAGAGCCGTTTGCAACCGTTTGTTCCACAATTATTTTTGGGCGATACTCTATCCCAACAGCCCCTTTTATCTGTCTCCCGGAATCACCAACGACGATATTTCCGCTCACCTGCCCGTTGAATTCAAAAAGGGCGGTGGTTAAGCAGAGCCAAACAAAAATCACCCTTTTAATCAGGGCTGGGCTGAGGAGTAACGATTGATACCACGAATCATCAACTTCATCTTAGAAATCTGGTCTCTTGGTTTGGGCGCGATGAACTTTATCCACTGCTCCTGATTGGATTCCAGCATCACCTGATGCCAACCCCAGGGGTCATCAATCTGCACCCCATTCTGGTCGTAAAAGAGCATCTTCACCTTGCCGCCAATTGGCATATGCCAGCCGTTTTTTAAAAGCACGCTAACTATCAGATTCCCATCGCGCTCTTCCTCCTTCACATCTAAGACCCGGATATCGCTGGCAAGAACCGGATTGTTAATTACCCAGCGTTTGGCGCCGGTTTCCCGGTTAATCCAGAGTGAGTTAATTGTCGTCGCACAGGCGACAAAAAGCAAACTAATTAGGAGTAAAAAACGCTTCATATTTACCTCCAGTTTAATATTTATAAAACTCTTCCGCTAAACCGGCAATAATAAAAAATGTCCCGGCAGAAAAAATTGCCCGCCGATTTTCGCCGTAAAGCGGATATCCACAAAATCCCAACAACTCACCCGCGTGGTTATAAAAAAATAATTTGACTTTTTCGGCACTTCTTGGGATTTTTACTCGGGCAAGAGAGAAGTGTAACGGTGCATATCCCCAAGCCCGGGTGTCTTTATTTTCCTCCTCTTTCCCCAGGAAAATGTCTCCAATCTCATCGGCAAGTTGCCCGCCTTTTCCCTGCTTGCCTTCGCTTAACAGCCACCTACCCAAAAGCCGTAGTCCTAATCGGGTCGCCTTTGCCAGTGCCTCCTGCGCTACCTTCCGATTCGCCTCAGCCGGGGTGAGTTTCACATCAAAGATATCACTTATCTCTGGCAGGGTGACGATAGTCCTGAAAGAGTCTAAACAGACCTCAGTTTTTCCGATTGAACCGATTGTCTGATGGTCAACCTGGACAACCAGTTCCACTGAATCTAAAGAAGAGATATATCCGCGGTCGCGTAGAAGTTCAAGATTATGAACCAGTCCGCTTCCTTTACCATCCATCCCCTCAAGCCCGCGGTATTCAATCAGCGCATCGTCATATTTACCCATCCTTTCGTAAACAAAACCCATATAGAAATTGACAATCGGCAATCTGGAGGCGTCCTGGTCAAACTGCCGCAACTTCTTAAACTCAACCAGCGCCTCTTCAAGATTATTTTCTAACAGATAACACAGCCCCAGGTAGAAATGGAGTAACTCCCTTTCCCGTTTTTTCAATTTATAAACCGTCCTTGAATCCACCACCAGCCAGTCATAAAGTTTTGCCGCCTCGGGTCGCTCACCCGCATCCACCCGATATGCGGCCATAAACGCCCTTTTTGCCTCATTTATATTCTGCGCATAGAAACTGGTAATGCCGTAAGTCAATAGTGAGAGGACATAAGAGTGGTCCTTTTGTCTAAACTTCTCCTCAACAACTCGCCGATATTTTTCCACGGCGCTATCGTAGCAAAGGTTAGAAAAATAGCCCGCTTTTGCCGGTCGGGAGACAATTCGGGCACTTGGGACGCAGGATAGTGTTAAAAAACCTAAACCCAAGAAAACAACGGCACTGCGGGAGTTCATTAGCAAACCGCAGGCTGTTATTCGTACCAGGCTTTTTTACTTTTCTTTTTCAACTCCTGCTCATCCGCCCAAACAATCTCTGAGGTCTGGACATCCACTAATCGCATTGTTAACTTATAATACGCCAGGGCGGTGGCGCCTTTGGTCTTTTCAATACTCATCACATCGCCGGTTAAGAAGTAGTCGGCGCCAATCAACTGCCCCAACTTCACCGCCCCCTCAACATCAATCCGCTGGCTCTCCTGCAGGGCAATCTCCTTTGCCTGCTGTTTTAAGAGTTCCCGGTCAACAATCCGAAACTTACCCAACTTCAAAAGCGCCACCATTATCTTTTCCGCAATACCCTCGGTGTCAATGTGCTGGGAGGTACGGTTACCGATGTTTAAAAAGGCGATGGTCGGTTTTCCCGTATCGGAATGTGTCGGGAGTTTAAACTCGGCAAGGGACATAACCATCTTCTCCGCCAAAAGTTTCATATCGGTATCGGTATAGGTGTAATCCCATTCGGTTACCTCATCGGGACGGACATAATGGGATGTGGCGCAGGCAAGGAAAATTAAAAACGCCGGCACCAATCGGATAAACCTTTCCATTTTGCTCCTTTCTTACGGTTTTAAATTCTCAATTAACAACTCCACAAAATCCCGGGCAATGGTCAATGGCTTTTGGCTGGAGTCTGGCTCATAAACCGCCCAAAGGAGAATCTTATCCTCCGGAATATCAATCAGTGAAAACGATACCAGCCTAATTTCCTCATCGGAACACCCTTTCTTACCGCGGCAGGCGCGACACCTTCCCACTACTGTGCCGGTAATTAAACAGTTGGCACCCGCCCTTTTAGCAAACTCAATCGGCTGAAAAATCCTCTTTCGCTCCCGACCGAGCTCCTTTTCTAAGGGATAGACAAGTCTGATGCTTTCTGCCAGCAGGTTAACCGCGATGCCATCCTCAATAATCTGAGCGTTCAACCGGTCATCGCCTTCAATTATCACCGCCAGGTTACCAATTATTGGCAGTTTGCCTTTGGCATCAGAATGGACAAAAACCGCGGATGGGTTTAAACCCTCTTTCTCTTTGGCAATAACCACACAGAAAAAGAGGAGGAAAAAAGCGATAACACTTTTTATCTTCATATTCTGATTATCTCTATTCCCTTGTTTTTGTCAACCGCGACTATTTGACAAGCATAGCCTTATAGTTATTGACCCGATTAGAAGGCTCAGTTACCCGAATAATATACACCCCGCTTGCCAGCGCTGGTAGCGGAACCAAGTTCTTTCCGGGGTTGAGACCCAGGTTAAGAAATTCGCCCACCTTCTTACCGGTGAGGTCAAAGACTTTCACCTGATATTTGCCGGCAACCGGCGCCTGAAGAATAAGCGCACCTTGAGAAATAAAAACGGGGGCATTTTCTCTTGCCGGTCTCTTTCCTTCGGCAACCCCGGTGATTGGTGAAAACTTGGCGATGAGCAGGTCATTAGGATATGAACCCAAGTCAGTAGCACCAGCACAAATCGGGTTACCGGTTTCGTCAAGGGAGATGTCGGCAAACATCTCCAAGCCCCCATGGTTATAACAAAACTCCCAAACAAGTCCGCCATCGGGGTTGAGTTTTAATAGCCGGCAGTCGCCATCATCAAAAAAGCCGGTGGTAAAGATAAACCCTTCACTGCCACACACAACACCAATCCCCTCGTCATCCTCAGTGTAGTCAAAACGGCGCGACCAGAGCGTCTCGCCAGAGGGGTTGGTTTTTAGAACCAGGAGGTCAACATTTTTCTGTGTCCCACATAACCCACTGGCGACGAGATTACCATCCCGGTCAACATCAACCCCAATCAGCCAGGTGATTGAGTCAAGGGAAAAAGTCTTTAACCAGAGGGTTTCACCTACAGGGTTGATTTTGGTCAGAATCCCGTTGTAAGTATAGGTAAGAAAGTCAAACTGAAAACCACCAGCAACGAGGTTACCATTTTGGTCTATTACTCCACGCAAAAGCGTTTCCCAGAATGCGGTATTAAATGTGCGCACCCAGGCGGTGTCACCATCAGGTAAGAACTTCGCCACCGCCAGGTCGTATTCAAAGCCATTATAGAAATTGCCGGAGGCATAACAGTTACCAGCGCTATCAACCGCAACCCCAATCCCCTGAAATGACGGTCTCACATGTAGCCACTCCGTCCCTCCGGCTGAATCCAACTTGGCGATAATTACATAATAGGTCTGTTGGGACGAATTACTCGGGAAGACCGTTTTCTTTTTAGAAAATCCTCCAAATAGACTTTCAACCTCGCCTCTACCCGTGAGATAGATATTCCCTTCACTGTCAATTGCCGCATCAGTGAGCCATTCGTCACCGCCAAGGTCAAAAATTCTTGTCCAGAGCGTCTCACCCTGCTGGTTGAACTTTACCAACAGCCCCTCATAGTCGTAATTCACACTGTCCCGAATTGCACCAACACCAACAACTGTCTGTTCCCGGCTGGCGATGCCGTTAAACCCCTCATCGGAGCCCAAATCATACTGACGGACCCAGAGCGTCTCCTGGGCAAAAACTGGGCTTATTAATAAAGTGACAACGCCCAATGTTAAACCGAAAAACCGGAACATAATAAACCTCCTTTTTAATTAATATAATTAAAATTCATTCAAATTCAACCACTTTTATTCTAATTTTCCGCACCACCCCCAAAACCTCCGCCTGTTTTCCCAATTCACCTTCAGCGAGTTTTAAGTGCCAGACGCTACTGGGAAACTCGCCAAATGTCGCATCCACCGGAATCCAGTTTCCTAAATAAACCTCATTCCAGGCGTGATAATAAAAAAATGGTTCCTGATAAACCAGACCGACCACCACCTTTGCCGGAATTCCGCTCGCCCGGAGGAGTGCTGCGTAAAGAACCGAATGCTCATTACAATCACCCTTCATATTTTTCAGCACATCCAAGGCATTAGGAAATGAAGCAATCGCCTCTTTCTTTAAAGAGGTATGGGTCCAGTATAAGAGTTTTCGTGCCGCCAGTGTTCCATCTCTTGTGCCACCAACAATCTCTTTTGCCTTATCTCTTATCTCCTTAGCGTCGGACTGGATTGAAACTGATGGTTTCAGATACTCCGATTCGGTCAAAATTGGCAGTTCTAACTTCTCCGGCAGGGGTGGGAGAGAAATCTCCAGACGCAGGGGTGAGGAACTAACAATTCTCTGGTTTGAACCGGTGAGTTTAAACTCGGCAGTATCAATACCAGTAATCTCCAAAACCACCCGTTTCACCTTTTGCGGATTAGGAATAATGGTATCAATTGGCACGGCAAATAACCGTAGGACATCCGGTGGATAACCCGCTTCTCCCGCAAGCGCCTCCTTCTCGGTAACTCGGCGGGAGTTCATTCCAATTGAAGAGACCTCTTTCAGCGTCATCCCGTATTTATCTAAGAAGGTGATAACATCGAACTTTGCCCGTCTCACCCTGACCCTCAAACCGGTAACGGTGTCGCCATCCATCTTCACCACCTCCCTTCCCAACACCTCAATCTCCGTTGGCAAGGTGTCCATAACCGCACCATCAAAAGTGAGGTAGTTGAAAATCGCCCCTGGGTCCGGGTTGGCTTGAACAATTAACTTTCCCAAAGCCTCAATTGGATAGAGGCTACGGGTTAATTTCCAGACCTGCCTTTTTTCCCTGGTATTAACAATCAAATCCCCTTTTTTGACCTCACCATTAGCCTGAAAAGAGCCATCTTGGGAGGTGAGTTCAAACTCAAAGGCGTGGAGGGTGAAGTCCGGTTGAGTGATAACCCTGGATCGCGCCCGGACCAACTGGGTCTTTCCCATCATCCCTAACTTCAACTGATTGAAGTTGTCAAAACGAAACCCAGTACTGAGACGGGAAAATCTTAAGACCGAATAACCGACCTTTTGACCTAAGAGTTCGGTTGTCAGCCAGACCTCCTCGGAATCACTCTTAACCGCAGAGTTTAAAACCGACCTCTTTTCCACCGGTCTTCCGCAAAAAAGGGTTAAAAAAATTAAGAAGGCAATAGGTAATCTTATCATCACTTTAAAGTTATCTTTCTTGTCTTAACTGTCAAATTCGGTTCTTGACTTCATCCCTTTCTTCCTTAAAATAATCCGCAATTAAGCGTAAGCCGAAGTGGCGGAATTGGCAGACGCAGCGGACTCAAAATCCGCCGCCCAGCGATGGGCTTGTGGGTTCAACTCCCTCCTTCGGCATAAATATTTTTACAATGAATATAATTCTCTTCTTCCTCTTTGCCATCCTCTTCGAGCCGATTGAATCCCGGGTGTTTGAGTTTAGACTCAAAAATGGTCTTTTGGTTCTTGGGTATGTTGACTCCTCAGCACCGGTAGTCTCGGTAAATGTCTATTACCGAGTCGGTTCTTATGATGAACAGCCTGGTTATACCGGCATCTCCCATATGGTGGAGCATATGAGTTTCAAGCGCACCGATATCTACCAACCGGGCGACTTTGACCGAATTCTGGACTCGGTCGGTGCCTATAACAACGGCTTCACCTCAACCTACTACACCGGTTATTATGAGGAGATTGCCAAAGACCGCTGGGAGTTGGCGTTAAAACTTGAGGCGGCGCGGATGGCAAGATGTATCTTTCCTGACTCTGAGTTTGAAAGTGAACATCAGGTCGTTACTGAGGAGCGGCGCCTTGGTGATAACCGCCCTAATACGGTACTCTGGGAGCAGTTTGAGGCGACCTCTTTTCTGGTCAACCCCCAGCGCAACCCCACTATTGGCTGGTCCGAGGATGTCGCCAATTTCTCAGCAGAAATGGTTCGGGATTGGTATCAGCGCTATTACAATCCGGCAAATGCGGTTTTAGTAATTACCGGTGACATAAAACCGGAAGAGGTAAAGGCGAAGGTAGAAAAATACTTTGGCAAAATTAAAGGGAAGCCACTCACCCGTGCCGACTACTACAACATTGAACCGCCTTTAAGAGGCGAACGGAAACTAACCATTCGCAAGCGGGTCTCGGTGCCAACGCTTTTAATCGGATTTCCTACCCCGGGAATTAGAGATTCCCTTTATTTCCTGGGCGATGTTATTGCCAGCATTCTTGGTGCCGGTCGCAACTCCCGCCTCTATCGGCGATTGGTCATTGACTCCGGGTTTGCGGTTAGGGTATCGGTATGGAACTCGGTCCAACGCGACCCTGGGCTTTTAGAAATTATGGTTACCCCGAAGGCGGAAAGCCTCATCCCGAAGATAGAAAATGTTATCTATTGGGAATTGAGCAAACTCCAGCGCGAATTGGTTACCGAACAGGAGCTTGCCCGGGTTAAAAATCAGGCTTTTGCCAGTTATATCTTTGAGCGGGATGACATCTCTGACATCGCCTGGCTCCTCGCCACCTCCCAGATTACCGCCGACAACTGGCGCCACTTTCTTACCCACATTGAACGCATTCAAGCGACCACCCCGCAACAGATTCAGGAATTTACCCAGAAATACCTTAATCCGGAAAATCGCCTCGTCGGCGCGCTTCTGCCGGAAGTGGAAAAACAATGAAAATAAAAACCAATACCCATTTTTACCTTTACCTCAACCTTTGTCTTTCTTTTACCATCGCCTTCCCCCTGCCACTCTACCGCGACTCGCTGCCCAACGGTCTTATCATCTTGACCTATGAAGACCACCGTTTGCCAATGGTGGACATCTCCTTTAATTGTCGCAGTGGCGCTACCTACGACCCAGAAGGCAAAGCCGGCACCGCCAGCCTCTGCGCCCAGATGCTTCTGCGCGGCACCAGAAAACTCTCCGCCGACTCAATCGCCAGTACCCTTGACTTTCTTGGCGCCAATTACCACTCTGGCGCCGATTACGACCGCTCCTACCTTTACCTCCGCCTTTTAAGCAAAGACCTGACAACCGGTCTTGACCTTTTGACCGATATGGTCCGTTACCCCTCTTTCCCTGAAGCCGAGTTCTTTAGGGTCCGGGAAGAACTGCTAACCTCAGCCCGCCGCAACTATGACTATCCCAACGCCCTGGTAAGTATCGAGTTTGACCGGCTGATGTTTGGTAATCATCGCTACGCCCTGCCGGTCAATGGCGACACCAATACCATCCCCTTGATAAAAAGGGAAGACCTAATCCAATTTCATAAAAACAACTTCGTTGCCAATAACTGCTTTATTGTCTTTGTCGGCGATGTTGACCATAAAAGCATCAAACAGGAACTTGCCCAGCGGTTTGGCGACTGGCAAACCGCTCCGGTCCCGCCACCTTTACCGCCCAAACTCAACTTTCCGGGAAAAACCAAAGTGAAACTCATTACCCGCACGGATATGAACCAGACCTACATCCAGTTCGGTCATCCGGGAATTTCGGTCTTTGATGATGATATGCTCGCCACCCGAGTAATGTCCTACATCCTCGGCGGTCCGCCCCTATCATCAAGAATGGGACTGGCGGTAAGGGAGTATGCTGGACTTGCCTATGATGTCCGGTGCTGGTTTGACCGCCGCTCCCTTCCCGGCGCATTCCGTGCCACAGTCCAGACCGCAAAACCCAAAGAGGCGATTCAGAAGATGTTTCTTGAAATAAAAAGGATGTCCGAAGCCGGCGCCAACCAGAATGAACTCCTCAAGGCGCACAACTACTTTACCGGTAGTTTTCCCCTCACCTACAGCTCCAATCGGGGAAAGGTTGACCGGGTAACCGAAATTGAACTCTACCGTCTCGGCATAGATTGGCTTGAGACCTTCCCGGACAAAATCCGCGCAATCACCCTTGAGCAGGTCAAAACCACCGCTCGCAACCGTTTGCGCCCCGGACATTATTTTATGGTCATAATGGGCAATGTTAAAAAAGAAGAGCTTGAACTAACTGATGTAGAATGGATTGAGTAAGACCGCATTCACCATTGGCACCGGCACCAGGGCAATTGAACAATTTATCTCCCTATTAAAGGCACATCAGATAAAAAATCTAATTGATGTCCGCCGCTTTCCCACTAGCCGGTTACAACATTTCCAAAAGGAAAACTTAAGAAAACACCTTACCCAGGAGAAAATTATTTATTTTTATTTAGGTAGGGAGTTAGGTGGTTATCGCCCTGGTGGCTACGAATCTTACACCTTAACCCCCCAGTATCAGGCTGGGATTGAACTCTTGGAACAAATCTGCGCCCTTGCCCCGAGTGCAATTATGTGTGCCGAAATTTATCCCTACCGCTGCCACCGCCGATTTATCTCCACTACCCTCAAATCTCGAGGCTGGGAGATAATAGATATAATTTAAACCCCTCTCATCCCAACTGGTGACCGAAAGGAAGAACCCACCTCTTACCTTCTATTCTTCAATCAGGGCGACATCAACAACCGCATCGCCCTTTTCCACCGCCATCACCTTCACACCGGTGGTTGCCCGCCCGCACTTCCTAATCTCCGAACACTTCACCCGAATCACCGCCCCCTGCCTTGAGGTTACAATAATCTCCGAAGAGTCGCTAACCGCCTTGGCGCAGGCGAGTTTACCTGACTTCTCCACCGGCTTTGCCGCAATCACCCCCTTACCACCACGGCGCTGGAGCGGAAATAGCTCAAAGTCGGTCCTTTTCCCAAACCCGTTGTCAAATATGGTTAAAAGCGAGGTGTTTTCCCGGGCAACGACCGCGCCAATCACCTCATCGTCCTGCTGGAGTTTTATTCCCCGGACCCCGGCTGCGGTCCTGCCCATCTCCCGGACATCGGTCTCCTTAAACTTTATCCCCACCCCCTGCCGGGTAACCAGCAAAATCTCGTCATCCCCTGAGGTCAAAAGGGTGGCAATGAGCGCATCCTTTTCTCCAACGTTCATCCCAATGATCCCCTTCCGCCTGGGGTTGGAAAACGCCTCCAAACTCGTCCGCTTCACCACCCCCTGCCGGGTAACAAAGAAGACATACTTATCCTTAGCAAACTCCCGCACCGCCACATAAGAACTCATCACCTCATCTTTTTCCATCTCCACCAGATTGGCGATAGAACGCCCCTTTGAGGCATAAGAGCCTTCAGGAATCTCATAAACCTTCTGCCAGTAGCACCTTCCCTTATCAGTGAAAAACATCATATAGTCATGGGTTGAGGCGATAAACAGCCCTTCAACAAAATCCTCCTCCGCCACCGGCACCCCGGTTCTACCCTGCCCGCCTCGGCCTTGACGCCGATAAACGCTCACCGGCATCCTTTTGATATAACCCCGATGGGTAACCGTAACCGCCATATCCTCTTCCTTGATTAAATCCTCAATTGCGACCTCTTTCGGTGCCTCAGCGAGAATCTCGGTGCGCCTTTCGTCCGCAAACCGCTCCTTCAATATTAAAAGTTCCTTACGAATCTCGCCCATCATCAACCTCTTTGACTCAAGCAGGCTCTTCAAACGGGCAATCTCCTTTATCACCTCTTTATATTCGGCATCGATCTTCTCCCTTTCCAGACCGGTGAGCCGTGCCAGCCGCATCTCTAAGATCGCCTCCGCCTGCCGCTGGGAGAGTTTAAACCGCTCTATCAGACCATTTTTGGCGGTCTCGGCATCCTTGGACTTCTTGATTAACTCAATCACCGCATCAATATTCTTAAGTGCGACCTTCAACCCCTCCAAGATATGCGCCCGCTCCTCCGCCCGAGCCAGTTCAAACCTGCTTCGCCGGGTGAGCGTCTCCAGCCGGAACTCCAAAAACTTCTCTAACAGCCCCTTCAGATTCAAAACCTTGGGCTCCTTCTCCACTAACACCAGAAGAATGGCGCCAAAGTTCTGCTCTAAGGGCGTCCATTTGTAAAGTTGATTTAAAACCACCTCTTTCGGCGTCTCTTTCTTCAATTCCAAGACAATCCGCATCCCCTCCCGGTCCGACTCATCGCGCAAATCCGCCACCCCTTGAATCTTCTTCTCCCTGACCAGTTCCGCAATCCGCTCAATCAGATTGGTCTTATTAACCTGATAAGGAATCTCGGTAATCACCAGCCGGTCCTTCCCCGCTTTCACCTCTTCAAAAACCACCTTACCGCGAACGGTAAAACTGCCCCTTCCGGTCTCATACATCTCCTTCACCCCATCAATCCCAGCTATCATCCCACCAGTGGGAAAGTCCGGCCCCTTAATAAACTTCATCAAATCCGCAATACCAATATCCGGCTCATCAATCAGCGCCACCAGCCCATCAATCAACTCACCCAAATTGTGGGGTGGGATATTGGTCATCATCCCGACCGCAATCCCGGTTGCGCCATTCGCCAGAAGGTTCGGAAACGCCGCCGGCAGAACCACCGGCTCCTTCAACCGACCATCAAAGTTCGGCTGAAAGTCAACCGTATCCTTATCTAAGTCCTTCAGTAGTTCTAAGGCTAATGGCGTTAGCCGCGCCTCGGTATAACGATACGCTGCCGGTGAGTCACCATCAATTGAACCAAAATTTCCCTGCCCCTGGACTAACGGATAGCGCAGAGAAAAGTCCTGCGCCATTCGCACCAAGGCATCATAAACCGCCATATCACCATGCGGGTGATACTTCCCCAAAACATCACCCACTACCGCCGCCGACTTCCGGAATGGACGATTCGGAAAAAGCCCCATCTCCTGCATCGTCCAAAGAATCCGGCGCTGCACCGGCTTCAACCCATCTTTGGAATCGGGCAAAGCCCGGGCGACAATCACCGACATCGCATAGTCCAGAAAGGACTTTCTAACCTCATCCTCAATGTAAACTGGGATTACCGAATCTTCTCTCACACTAAAACTCTACCCGCTAAATCAAAAAAGTCAAGCCTACCGCCACCAGTAGAATGGTGACTCCGGGTAGAAGTAAAAAACGCCTTCCCGCAACTCCAGCCACCCCTCCTTCCCCTGATAACTGAACCGGCAAACCGGTCCGCTCAAACGCTGGGCTCTATCTTTTAACCTTAAAAGATGCCACTCACCATCCTGCAGTGCCGCAAAACTCTCCTTTGGACCACCCGCTCTTACTCCAGGCACAAAATAGCCATAACCAACTAAAGTATCACCAACATTAAAAAGTTTTAGCCTTCCCATCGCTAACACCTCATTGCGGCTAAACCACTCCCCATAAGGAAAAGGGTTGGTGGTAACTGCAAAAGAGTCCTCACCCGCGTAAAAAACCACCGCATAAAGGCTCGGCTTTAACCCCTGATGTTCACCCGAGAGAACCACCGGCACCCCAAAATAATCATCAAGCCGGCAAGGACCCAAAAGCGAAAACTCCAGCCCCCTCCCCTCCTCCGGAATTGCCAAAAACCCACTTCTTGGCTCCAGCCCTTCTGTCCCCAACCGCCAAAGCCTCACCCCATCATACCCACTACCCAAAGAGTCGCTTATTTGCTCCAAAGTAACCAACTCGCCAATAGAGTCTGAGTCAATATCACCCCAGGCAACCCCTTTAAGGCTCTTTGTCGGGATAAACCAAGACTCACTGAATATTGAGTCCGGACCAAAATGGTAAATTTGAACCGAGTCGCCCTGCGCAATTATCAACTCCAAAAGCGAATCCCCATCAACATCACCCCCACTCCAAAAGTGCGGACTCAAACCTATCCTCTCCGCACCACTCCCCAGCATCAGAGAAGAACGCCAGACCATCTCCCAGCCCCGTGAGGTTAACCTCAACAACACCAGTCGGAAAACCTCAACCACCGTTTTCTTACCATCGGTCAAAGAAAGCCTCATTCCGCCCAAACTCTCAACCACCAATCCCTGCTCCCACTCCCCTTCAAGAAACCTTCCTCCTACCACTTCTGAAACCGCCTCCACCGGACAGCGACCAAGCACCAGCACCGAATCCGACAACTGCCCCAAAGTTAAAGCCAGCAAAAGACCAATCATCACCGACAAGATAATTACTTAAAAAATGATGTCAAACCTCCCCCTCATTGCGAGCCGCTTTCATCCTGTCATTGCGAGCGAGCAAAGCGAGCGTGGCAATTTCACCGCCCCTCTGTAAGGGAAAAAGGGGTTGGTGATTAAGTGATTGAGACCTCCTCCCTTCATCCCTTCTTTGAGTTCCCTCGCTCCGCTCGGGACGGAGCCTCCCTCCGCTCGGAACATTGACACCACCCCAACTTTCCCTTATTCTTCCTTACCCTTTCACCCGGAGAGGTGCCGGAGTGGACGAACGGGCATGCCTGGAGAGCATGTGTACCTCGCAAGGGTACCGTGGGTTCGAATCCCACCCTCTCCGTTTTTTTCTTGACACCACCAATTACAAAAATACCCTTTTACCAAAGGCTTTTAAATGAAAATCCTCCCCTTAACTGTTACCCTCCAGACAGTTCAACCGGTTCGTCTACCTCCCTACCCGGGCACAATTCTCCGTGGCGGATTCGGACTCGCCTTTCGCCGTATCGCCTGCCCATTCCCGAAAAAAGAGTGTCCGGACTGCCTCCTCCGCCACCAGTGCGTCTGGTCCTATGTCTTTGACACCCCGCGCCCGAAAGAGACGAAAATTATGCGCAAAGCGGAAACGGTCCCCCACCCATTTGTAATTGAACCACCGGACCAAAAAATTACCGAATACCCGCCCGATGCCGAACTCATCTTTGGCTTAACCCTGATTGGCAAAGCGATTGACTATCTCCCCTACTTCATCCTAACCTTTGAGCAGATGGCTGAACAGGGTTTAGGTCCGGGTCGGGGCAAACTAAAACTCAAATTGGTAACCCAGAACCGCAAACAAATCTACGACCCGCAAACCAAAACCCTCCGCACACCACTACGCCCACAGCACCTCACCTTCCTTCCCCCGCCACCCGCCTCCTGCACCCAACTCACCCTCCACTTCCTCACCCCAACCCGCATCATCCGCCAGGGAAAGATGGTGAAAAAACCGGAATTCCCCATCCTTCTCCGCTCCCTCTTCCGCCGGATTACCCTCCTTGCCTACTTCCACGACCAACCAATAACCACCGACTTCACCACCCTTATCCGCCAAAGTGAGGCGATAAAGACCGTTTCGGAAGATTTAACCGAACTCCACTGGCGTCGCTTTTCCCGGCGCCAGGAGGGTGAAATCCCGATGTCCGGGATTATCGGCACAATAACCTACCGGGGTGAAATCGCCCCATTTCTGCCCTATCTCCGGGCAGGTGAAATCCTCCACATCGGCAAAAACACATCCTTCGGGATGGGAAAATATAAAATGGAGGTGCAATGAATAAAGAAAATGAAAGAGAGCATCAGACCCTGCTCCTTTCCGCCCTGCTCCACGACATCGGCAAGTTTTATCACCGAACCGGTGAGCAGAAAGGCAAAAAACATCCAGAACTTAGCGCCTGGTTTGTCCGCGAATCACTGGGCGAAAACTGGTCAGAGGTTGAAGAGACGGTTAACTATCATCACCTTGAGGAGGCAAAGAATGCCCGTAACCAGTATCTTGCTTTATCCCTCGTCCTTGCTGACTGGCTCTCATCCGGCGAAAGACGAGAACTTCCGCCTGATGAGACTGGTGAACCAACTGAAGATGCCCTAATCTCCATCTTCTCGCTTCTTTCCAACTCAAAAGAGGAAACATACTTCCCGCTCCAGCAACTACCTCCTGACGGTGAAATAAAGCCGGCAAAAGACATCAAAACGACCCCCAAAGAGTACAAAAATCTTTGGGACATTTTCATCTCTGAGGCAAAAATAGTAGCGGGTGCCGACTTTAACCTTTTATTTAATCAACTCCTCGCCCTTTTGGAAAAATACACAATTTTTATCCCTTCTGCCACCTATAAGTCTAAAAGCGACATATCTCTTTACCACC
>FWPV01006389.1_pt1 | contig 22547 bp, 18 predicted proteins | sample 2228371 | NCBI WGS metagenome assembly FWPV01 (sample SAMEA103939776, study PRJEB20133) | metagenome | reverse complement strand
TCCCCGACCGGAAAAGAACGGATCGACGAGGGCTCGGTAGTGGCGGTGCTCGGGAGGGTTGCTCGACAGCGGTGTGGCGAGCGAGGTGGCGTGATCGGTCAGCACTTGGACCGCCCGCGGGCTGCGGAACCGGCCCGTGCCGGTGGGGAACACGTCCTGGTGGCGAAGCACGTGCACGATGTCGTGGTAGCGGGTGACCACGTACATCGACGTGCCGGGCACCCGGTACACCGGGGCGTGGTCGCGCAGGTGGCGATAGGCCTCGAACGGGTCGTTCTGGGTGACCGGATCGAACAGGTCGACGTCGGCAGCGTCCACGGCTCACCTACCACGATGGATCGACGTGACGCCGTGACCGTAGTCAAGGTCATCGACCCCGGCGGTGTCAGCGATGCGGACCGGGCACGGGTGGCGACACGAGCACGCGACCTTCCTACGCTGGGTCGATGGTCACCTGTCTGGCCCACATCGTGGTCCGCCACGGCCTCGAGCGCGAGTTCGAGGAGCTGATCCGCCACCTGCACACGGCCACGCACAGCACCGAGTCGGCAGTGCGCCGCTATGAGTACTGGCGCGGAGCCGAGCCGCGCACGTACTACGCGCTCTTGGCGTTCGACGACTACGCCGGGTTCGTGACCCATCAGGCGAGCGATCACCACGAGCGGGCAGCAGGCGAGCTCGGGCGGGTCATCGAGTCGATCCGATTGGAGTGGGTCGACCCCGTCCCCGGTGCGGGTGAGCTCGGACCGACCGTTGGCGGGCCCATCCCCGACGACGCTGGCCCGGTGGCTCGTCGCTATGCCGAGCGAATGCCGGTGCAGGTGGCGCCATGGTGGGGGGAGCTCGACCGCCGGTGAGTCGACTGCGATGTCGCCGGCGGTGCATCACGGCGATCTGGGTGGGTCACGGCGAGGTCCTCGGTGACGTCGCTCGCGCAGCCAGTCCCACAGGGCCTTCAGGCCGACGGCGACCAGCACGAACGGCGTCAGCAGCCAGAACACCACGGTCCAGGTGAGCAGGTCCTCACGCCACCAGAACTCGAGGGCAGGTCGCATGGCGGTGCTGGTTGACGGCTCGGTCGGCGGTGTTCAGGCCGCCGCGCATCTTGGGGGATCGGGGAGATAGCCGATCGCTCCTCGGGCGCGAACGGCCACTGCGGAGGCCAGGCTGCGGGCACGGGCGACGAACTCGACGGCGATGTCGGCACGGCGCAGCCGGTCGAGCGCGACGAGGAAGATGCGATCGCCGCTGCCGATCACGACGCGGCGGAACCGACCGGTGGCGGCTGCCCAGTCGGCGGCCTCGAGCAGGGCGAGATCGGCGCCGTCGCGACCCCGGCGCCGGCAGTGTTGGGCCTGGGGCCAGGCCAGTTCGACCGCCAAGACGTGGGGCGCGTGGTGCCCGGTGGCGACCACGGCGAGATCACCCTCGGCGTAGCAGGCCACCCGGCGGTAGCTGCGGATCACCAGATCGATGTGACCCGGGTCGGTCGTGGTGGGATCGTCGAGCAGGTTGTCGATGTCGACGAGGTGCAGCGTCCTCGGTGTCGTCGTGGCCGGTGGTGTCGTCGGCCGGTTGGGTCGGTGCAGCGACGGGTGGTTGGGGCTGATCGGGGGACGGCGGTTGTGTGGCATGGAGCACCTCCTCGACGATGAGTCTGGACAAGGGGTGTCACAGGGATCCGGGACCGCCAGAGGTCGCTCACCGGCCATCGGGAGGAGGGTGCCGATCGACCACCACCGAGGCCGGGCGTGCGACCCACGCGATCGCGCAAGGACGTTCGACCCTTGCGTCGCGGTCAGATCAGCGCATCGTGAGGATGAGAGACCGGAACGCAGTGCCCGAGGTCCGGGCGCGGGTGCCGGTGGTACACACGGAAAGGAGTCGACGTGCGTCGCACGAAAGCAGCCACGGCCGTCGTCGTGGCATGTGCGCTGATCGGCGCGTGCGGCGGCGGGTCGTCCCAGGACGGCACGACCGTCGCGACCACGGTGGCTCCCACCGGGGCGCCGACGACCCCAGCGCCCACGACCGCGCCGGCGACGACCGTGACGCCGACGACCACAACCCCGACCACGGTGGCGCCCACGACGGTGCCGGAGATGCCGTATGCCGCAGTCTGGCCGGCGAGTGACGTGGTCTTCACCACGCCCGAAGCCGCCGCCCGCGACTTCCTCGCGAACGTGTTCGGTGGCGGCCCGATCATCGGTGAGTTCATGGCCGGTGACGCGCGCAGCGGTGAGATCGAGGTGTTCGCCTCGGTCGATGGTGCGCCCATCGGCGAGCCACGCAGCCTGCTGGTGCTCCGCCAGCTCGGTCCCGACGGCGGCTGGTTCGTCCTGTCGGCCATGAGCAACGTGGCGACGATCACCTCGCCCGAGCCGATGGCCACCGTGCCTGCTGCCCCGCTGACCGTCGAAGGTCTGGGCACCGGGTTCGAGGCGACGATCGTGGTCAGCGCGTTCGTCGCCGGCGAGGCGGGCCGGGAGTTCGACCGCGAGGTCACGATGGCGGGCAACCTCGGCGAGGCCCTGCCCTACTCGGTGACGCTCGACCTGAGCGCAGCGAGCAAGGGTGACGTCGTGGTGCTGCTGGTCCGCGGTGGTACGGGCCTGGAGACCGACCCGGGTGACTTCGCGGCGATCCCCGTCGTCATCGGATGAGGTGAGCCAGGCCACCGGACCATGGCCTCCTCGGTACGCTCGATTCGAACGAGAGGTTGAGCGATCGAGGGGTCCGCATGGGCGAGTGAGGTGACGGTGGATCCGCCAGGGGAGCGGCGGGATCGACGTGGAGTCGATCCGGCGCCACGCTTCGCCAGCGGTCCTCCAGCGTGCGATCGGAGCGCTCGTCGGTGCGGCGGTCGCCGATGCCCTCGGGGCTCGGTACGAGTTCGGCCCGGCCGGCCAGTTCTCGGCCGAGTTCCCGCACGACGTGTGGGGTGGCGTCGGCGAGATGCGAGGCGGTGGCGCCTTCGGGTGGGCGCCGGGGGAGTTCACCGACGACACGCAGATGGCGCTGGTGCTCGCGGAGTCAGTGCTGGCCAACGGTGGGTTGGATCTCGACGACCTGTTCGGGCGATTCCGCACGTGGGCGGCGACCGCCAACGACGTCGGTGTGAACACGCGCTGGGCCCTTGGTCATCACAGCCGCCACGACGCCGCCGAGGCAGCTCGTCGGGGCCACGCCAGCGCTGGCAACGGGGCGCTGATGCGAGTCGCCCCGCTCGCGCTCGCCTGCCTCGGCTCGGACACCGACGCCACGATGGCCGCCGCCGTGGACCAGGCCGGGACCACCCACCATGACCCAGCTGCCGGCTGGGGTGCGACGATCCAGGCCGAGCTGGTGCGGCGCACGATCCTCGGCGCCGACCCGTTGGACGAGCTCGACGACGTGGTCGACCGCCTGCCCGTGCCCCATCGAGGGCGGTTCGCCGAGCTGCTTGGGCCGGGATTCGACCCGTCGGTGGCCGGCGGTCCCGGCAACGGGAGCGTGTGGACGTGCCTGGCCCAGGCGATCTGGGCCAACCGCACGGGCGACACCTACGCCGACGTCGTCCGACGAGCGATCGACCTCGGTGGGGACACCGACACGGTCGCCACGGTCGCCGGCGCCCTCGCCGGCGCCCGCTTCGGACCCGCGGGCATCCCCAGCCGCTGGTCGACGTACGTGAACGGCACCGTCACCCGCCCCGACGGTGCGCGCCCCTATCGGCTCGCCGACCTCCACGACGTCGCTCGTCGGCTGATCGGCTTGGTCCCGATCTCCGAGACCCCACCCGAGCCCGCCGTCGGCCCCACCGAGATCGCGCCAGGCCTGCACGCCGCCAACCTTGCGGGCGCGGCCTCCGTGCCCACCGACTGGGCGGTGGTGTCGCTGTGCCGCCCAGGTGGCCGCTTCGACCGGCACCCCGTGCGGCGTGAGCTCTACCTCCTCGACGATCACACCAACCTCGATGCCCGAGCCGCCGTCGCTGACGCGGTCGCCAGCATTGATGCCTTCCTCGCCGAGGGTCGCCAGGTCGTGGTGCACTGCCACGGAGGCCGCAGCCGCACGGGGCTGGTCGCCAAGGCGTGGGCGATGCGCCGCCACGGTTACACCGAGTCCGAGGCCCACGCCTGGCTCTCGGAACGTTGGCGGCTCTACGACCCGTACAACGAGGAGTTCGTCCGGCTGCTCGCCGAGGGGTGGTCGGCGGCGACCGGGTGAGGAGCGGCTCGCCGACTCGCGGGCTCAGCGGTGGTCGACAAGCCGGATCGCTCCGGACGGGCACACCGCGACCAGGCGCTGGGCGGTGACGGCGTCGATCGTGACCGTCGGGTCACGAAGATGAGCGATGCCGAGTTCGTCGACCGAGATGAGCTCGGGAGCCAAGGCGCAACACTCGCCCATCCCCTGGCACTTGTTGGGATCGATGCCGATCCGAGTCACGGTCGGGATCCTCTGGTCCGGTGGTGGATGGTGGCGGGTAGCCCGCCTCGCAGTCCGACGCTCAGATGGAACTGGTGCCGGGGAACCCATCCTGGCGCGGGTTGGACGTGGAATTGCCGAACGATCTTGGTGAGTGCGAACTGGGCCTCGAGATAGGCGAGCCCCGAGCCGATGCAGTGACGTGGACCGCCTCCGAACATGATGAACTGGTACTTGTGCATGGTGGCTCGGGCCTCGCCGAGGAACCGTGAGGGGTCGAAGCGGTCCGGCTCGCGCCAGAACCGCGGATGGCGGTTCAAGGTGTAGGCCGAGTAGCCGACCATCGTGCCAGCAGCGACGTGATGACCGGCGATGTCGCAGTCGGCTACGGCATCGCGGGTGAGCAGCAGAGCCCCTTGGAAGCGTTGGCCCTCGTCGAAGACCGCTTTGGCGTACGGCAGGTGGGCGAGATCGGCCATGGACGCGAACTCACCCTCGTACGCGTCGGCCTCGGCCCGCAGGGTTCGGAGCGCCTCGGGGTGTTGGGCCAACAGGGCCAAGGTCCAGGCCAGCGCCGAGGCCGTGGTGTCGTAGCCGCCGAACCACAGACCGAGCAGCTCATCGTGCACTTCGTCGTCACTGAGTGCCGATCCGTACTCGTCTCGTGCGTCGAGCAGCAGGTTGAGCAGATCGACGTCATCGGTGGGGTGTCGACGCCGATCTTCGATGGCCTGGTGGATCCTGGTGCTGATGAGCCTGCGAGCACGCAGACCCGTTCGTTGCCTCGGAGTCGGGACCCACGCTGGTGCCCAGAACGTCAACATCAATCCGCCCATCCACCGGCGGAGCTGGTCGAAGGCGTCCACGAGTCGGGGGAGTTCGTGATCGCTCACCGTCGAGGAGAACATCGTCCGCTGCAAGACCTGCATGGTGATGAGGCCGAGTTCGCGCTCGACATTGACGATGGACCCCTCGTCGGCGAGCTGTGACCAGCGTGCCAGCGAATCGTCGATCGAGGCGGCCACCGACGTCGCCAAGCTGTCAAGGTTGCGTCGGGCGAACATCGGGTTCATCGCCGTTCGGCTCCGTCGCCAGCGCTCACCATCGGAGACGGGGATCCCGTAGCCGAGCGCTGGTTCGAGCGCCCGGCTCATCTCGCCCTTGGTGAATCGCTGGTAGTCCGTCAACCACTCACCGATGTGCTCGGGGTCGTTGATCACCAGGATGCCGGGGCCGAGCGGCAGCCGATAGAAGTCGCCGTAACGGCGACTGCATTCGAGGAGAAACTCGAACGGGTTGCGGGCGAGGCCGTACAGCGTGCGCTGCAACGAGGGCCCGTCGGTCCGGACGATCGCGCCAGCAGACGACGGTGTCATGTCGAATCTCCCTGGTCGAGGTCGTTTTCGTGAGCGACGATCTCGACGACACCTGTCTGGCCGTCGAGACGGACGAGCGCGCCATCGGGAATCACCGAGGTGCCAACCTCGGTGTTGATGACGCAGGGAACACCGAGTTCGCGCGCAACGATGGCAGCGTGGCTCATGGCGCCGCCGATGTCGACGACCATCCCGCCGGCGCTCGCGAACAGCGTCACCCAGCTCGGATCCGTCGTCCGAGCGACCAGGATCTCGTCCGGTCCCACGGGTGACTCCACCCTTGCCGGGTCGGTGATGACCCGTGCAGTGCCCACGGCCACGCCAGCGGACACCCCGAGCCCTTCGAGCCGAGAGCTCGGACGGTCGGATACAGCGAGCGGTAGTCGCTCGGGATTGCCGTGCCAGTACGGCGGCACATCGGTCGTTTCGTAGTCCGAGCGGAGTTCACGGCGCTCACGAACCAGGTCGACGAGGTCGGTGCGCGGTGGCTGGAGCACCTCGTCGAAGGTGAGGTAGAAGACATCATCGGGTGATTCGAGGACTCCGTCGGTGGCCCAAATCGCGCCGATTCGTCTCGCTGCGGCCCGCCCGAGGTCGAGCATCATGAGGAACGACGCCTTGCCGCGTTCGCGTGCCGCCATGAGCTCTGCCGTACGAGCGGCGAGGTGAACAAGGCGCCGTTTCGTCAGCGGGTTCGTGCGGCGTCCGAGGTCGGCCATCAGCTGGCATCGTTGGTCGCGTCGTCGTCGCAGGATCTCGGACGGGTTGTCCAGTTCACCGGAACGGTACGTGTCGAGCAGTGCGAGCACCGGCTCGGGCTGCTCGCGCCAGGAGTGGGAGGACAGCTCTCCCTCGCTCGGGCCGTGGTAACCGTGACGGTCGAGGAACACGGCGATGTCCAGGTCGCCGTGCGCACACGCCCACAAATCCTGCGCAAGACCCACTTCCTCGAGGTGACCGTCGCCCGAACTGAGCGTCATCTCGGAACCGGGTTCGCCCAAACTGGCACAGACGCGAGCGAGCTGGTGGTACGAGCGTTGAGCGAGCTGCGAGGTGAAGCCGTGTACCTCCATCACCGAGGCGAACCCTTCACGGGCATGGCGCAGCGCGGCTCGTGCTTCATCGAGACCGGCGTCGGGGAGCCGTGCGACCAGGTTCGCCCAGTCAGTTCTGGCTCGTGGGTAGCGCTCCTCGACCAGCGTCCGAGTCCGACGTACGGTCCTGAGCCCTCCCACGATGGCGAACACCGCGCGCCGTCGGCTCTTGCGAGCGGCTGCGGCCGGGTCGACCACGCCGAAGAAGTCGCGTTCGAAGGCGGCGGGGTCTTGGCCAGGGGTCCGCGCAACCGCTTGGCTCAGCAGGTCGAGGTTGCCGGCGTAGCGGCCGAAGAACAACGCCGAGGGCATGGTTCCCTCGGCGCGCATGGTCGAGATCTCCCGCCGGGAGAACAAGCCCGTGGCACCAAAGGCGTACCACGCTCCCCGCTCGGTTGCTTCCTGCCAGAAGCTCCAGGACAACGGCGTTGGCACCCCGGGCAATGCCTCGGAGTAGTTGCGAGTCGTCCAGCGGAGGTTCGGTGGTGACTCGTAGTGGAGTGCGTTGACCTGGCGCATGAGCGTCAACCCAACGGTCGGTCCCATCGATCGGTGATCGATGGCGGCGCGGCCGATCGCAGCGCGTGGAACGGCCAGGTCTCGTGATCTTCACCCCACAGCTCGCGACCGTCGAGGTCCCATCGCATGACCGACGCATAGCAGAGGTAACCAGGGAACGCGGTGATGGCGAGGCAGCTCTGGGACGTGCCTCGGACGATGGAGCGGCGTCCGGTGTCATCGTCGAGCTCGAGCTGCACTTCGATAGGCCGACCGTCCGCGCCTCGCTGCACGCAGCGTCGTCGGAAGGCCGTCAGTGCTCGTGGAACGCCGTCCGAGGCAACGGTGCCGCCGAAGTGCTCGGGAACGAGTCCGGTGGAGTCGTACACCGCGAGTGCGTGGACGAGACTGGAACGGTCGTCTCCCACCCCCCAGACGTAGCAGTTCTTCCGCTGCTGGGGATTGCGGTCAGGTCGTTCGCTCCACGTCCGGTCGCGAAACGCTGGACCGTCCACGCGAAACTCATCGCCGGCGACGGTGAGCAGGCCTCTCGCCCACAACGCTTGGTCCAGGTGCCCGGTGCGGTCGCCGACACCGAGTGGCCGAGGCGGGAGCACCGCCTCGAACTCCAAAGAGAGCGTGATGTGGTCGTCGTCCTGATAGCGGATGCGGTGCCGGGCGAAGGGTTCGAGGCACTCGAGCTCGAAGCCGTACTCGTGCAGACCTACGCTCGTGAGGTCCATGCCGGGCGGTATCACCACCTGGTTGAACTGACGGCCATAGGGTGCAGCGAAGGGGTACAGGCTGGAGCGATCCCACACCCACACACCGAGACTGGCCATGCCGATCTTGGGCCGGACCTGGAGGTAGATCCAGCCTCCCGCGCCGGTGCTCGGGATCGTGAAACCCCACCACGATGTTTCGGTCCAGTAGGCCGTGCCGCCCGCATCGGGATGGAGCCGTTCGTCGTCATCGGTCAGTTCGCGCGCGCTGACCGTGGCCAGGTCGGCGAGCGGTGGCCGGCCTCGAGCCTCGGGCGTCATGGTGTGACTCCCATGGGCTGCACACGCCTGGACACGGTCACCGGGAGGCCGCCGTCGAGCACGAGTGAGTAGCGGTTCACACAACGACGCCTCCAGCCTGGCGCCAGAGCGAGGTCCCAGCGTCGGAGCAGTTCGGCCAGGATGATGAGTGCTTCGAGGTAGGCGAGGTTCATCCCGAGGCACAGCCGAGGACCACCTCCGAACGAGAGCATCTGAAAGGCGTGCAGCGAGCCGCTCGGGGCGTCCAAGAATCGCTCGGCAACGAACGTGTCGGGGTCGACCCAGAAATCCGGGCGCCGGTGGATCACGAGGGTTGCTGCGCACACCTGGGTGCCGGCCGCCAGGACGTAACCTCCGAACTCGTCGTCGTGTTCGAGTTGGCGCGGCACCATCAAGTTGCCCTGGAGGCGGAGGGCTTCGTTGAACGCCGCCTTGGTCAGACGCAGCTCGTCGAGGCGTTCATCGGTCGGTCGATCTGAGCCGAGCACGGTGTCGATCTCGTGACGCAGGCGCGCGAGCAGCTCAGGACGCTCCAGGATGAACGACAGGGCCCACGCGGTCGCCCACTGCGTGGTCTCTCGGCCACCGAAGAACAGAACAGTCAGTTGATCGCGGATCTCGTCGTCGGTGAAGCCGACGCCGTGCTCGTCGACGGCGTCCACGAGTCGGCGAACGATGTCGTCGTCGCCGAACTCACCCGAACGGCGACGTCGGATCGATCGATAGATCATGCGGTCGAGCTCTTCGACCGCTTGCTGTCCAGCCGCCTGGTGCGCAGCCGGAGACCCCGGCGGCCGCCACAGTTGCGCTTGCAGCTCGGACTTGTAGAGCGCCACCTGGTCGAGATGACGGGCAGCGGTCGCGATCTCATCGGCGGAGAACTCGTCGGAGAAGAAGCAGCGGAACAGCACGCGCATGGTGGTGTCACCCAGCACACCGGCCAGATCGACCGTGCGACCGTGAGGAGCCAAGTCGGCGAGGCTCCCGAGGGTCTCCTCGACGGCCTCACACATCCGCAGAACCAGCGAACGCAAGTACCGTCGGCCGAACATCGGGGACATCAGTTCGCGGCTGCGCCTCCACTCCCCACCGTGCTGCGCGGTGATGCCACGACCCTGAGCGGGGATCGTGGCGCGTACGAGGTCTCCGTGGTCGAGGTGGCTCACGAGCAGCTTGCGTGCGAGCTCGGGATGCGCGAGGAACACCCACGGACCAGACGGTGTGGGGATCTGCCAGACGTCACCGAATTCTCGCCACCACGACAGTTGGGTCTGGACCGGATCGGCCATCATCCGGCCGAAGAGCTCGTCGAACGTGCCCTCCGGTCCCGGAAGCCGCTGCGGATCGTCGGATTGCAAGGGCTGGCTCCTCTCGTCACCTCGGCGTTCCGTTCAGCCAGGACGGACGGACCTAGCCGTGGCTCATCGGCGCTCGGACGATGACCACACCCGAGTCGCCATCGACTTCGACCTCAGCGCCGTCCGGGATGGTGGCGGTGCCGTGGCCGGTGCCGATCACACACGGCAAACCCATCTCCCGAGCGACGATCGCGCCGTGGGACAGCGCGCTGCCCACGTCGATCACGACGGCACCCGCGACCGCGAACAGCGGGGTCCAGGACGGATCGGTGAGCTTGCAGACCAAGACGTCGCCCGGCCGCAGACGCTCGTAGTCGTCCGGCCGCTCGACGATGCGGGCGGTTCCTCGGTGGCGACCGCTGCTCGCGGGGATCCCATCGAGCGTCGCCTCGGTGGCGGCCCGGACCCGAGGCGCGCCGGTGACTTCTGGCTGACCTACCCACTGCAGCGGCAGATCGAGTGCTTCGAGTTCGCTGCGGCGGCGCCGCCGTGCTTCGACGCGCCCATGGTCGATGCCGCCCTTCGCGATCTCGTCCAGTGTCAAGAACGCGATGTCTCCAGGGTCCGCGAGTCGACCCGACCGAGCCAGGATGCGGCCGGCAGCGTGGATGGCATGACGACCGACATCGAGACACTGCAGGAATGCCGTCTTGCCGGTCTCCCGCAGAGGAACGAACGTGTCGACCCCTCGCAGCGCCACTCGGGCGCGGGCTCGACCGGCGGGTCCGAGGCGGCTGAAGAGCAGCGACATCGCCGCAGTCCGACGTGCGGCCACCTCGCCGGCAGCGGATGGGGGGCTTGTGGCGATTCGTTCGATCATGGCGCGCAGCGGTGCAACGTCTTGCCTCCACGAGTGGGACGACACTTCCCCCTCGTTCGGACCGTGGAACCCGTAGCGTGCGACCACCTCCTGGAGGCCGAGCCGCCCCGCTGCCACAGCGCGTAGATCGTCGGCCATCTGGGTCTCTTCGAGCCCCGCGCCGCGTGCGGCCAATTGCAGCTCGAGTCCCGGGTGACCGATGTCAGCGGCCAGCGTGGCGAGCTGTTGGTAGAAGGTTTGACCCACCATGCTGGCGAATCCGTGCTCGGTCATGGCGAGCGTGAACTTCTCTCGAGCAGCGTGGGCGAGTGCCACGGCTTCGGTGAGCTCGGTCGGTTCGACCGCAACGCTCGTGCGCCAGAACGACTCGCTCATGCGTCGCACGCCACGGACGCGACGGGGTGCGGCAGCCAGGTTCGTCGGCGCCCAGACCAGTGGGCGCAAGCGTCGCTCGGGTCGGCGGGTCGATGACGTCACCTTGCCGAAGAACTGTCGCTCGAAGGCGTCGAGGTCGCTACCAGGGATCCTCGACACTGCACGCGCCATCAGATCCAAGTTGGCCGCAGCCCGCCCGTAGAACAGCACGGTCATGGTGTCAGCCAGCGTGTCGGTGAGTTCGTGCGGGCTGAACACGCCGAGGCGCTGCGACATGATCCGTCTGGTGGATTCCTCGCTGCAGGTTCCCCAGAACGACCACGAGATCGGGGTGACGACCCCCGGCATGGCTTCTTGGAAGTTGGTCCTGCTCCAGCGCAGCTCGTTGGGCCCGTCATAGTGAAGGGTGTCCGGGTCGATCTCGATCATCGGCGTGGCTCGACCGAAGGCGGTATCTCGAAGAGCCCGTCGGTGATGGCACCGCCGAGGTAGCGCTGAGGTGCCGACCGGCCCAGTCGGGGGTTGACGATCTGGTTGAGTGCAGCAAAGCCGCTGCGGCGTTCGCCGTCGATGGTCACCGAGCAGTCAGACAGCGTGTCGGTCGCGATCACGTCCGGCCGGACTCGTTGGTCCAAGAAGTGCGCGCCCGAACCAGAAGCGTGGACCGTGACGTCGCGACCAGACTCCGTGGTCAGCCACGTGGTCCAACCTCGAACGGTCAACAGATCTTCGTCGAGGACCGTGTGGGTCCGAGTCGCAGTGCACGCGTGAGCCCTGCCGTCGAGGAACACGTAGGCGCTCCGGAACGTGCCGGCTCCAGGGATCGTGCAGATGAGCTCTGACCAGGACAGCTCGGGACCAACGGTGCCGACGGACCAGTGGTAGTCGCTGACCGGTACGTCGGCGCGCCGGTCACCCCACGAGCGATCGCGGTGGAACCACCCCTGCACGGTGGTGGTCTGCCCGTCGAGCACGATCGTCCCCACCGCTGTTCCCGACGACTCGAGGTGGTCCGGTGCCACGGTCTCCAGGATCGCCATGAGCTCGGGGTTGGGAAATGGCGTCATGGGGTAGTAGTCGGTGAGCGTGAGGTCGATGGCGACCTCGTCGCCGTGGCTGGCTCGGATGCGATGACAGCCGTCCCCGATGCGGACGAACTCCACACCGCCGGCGGCCAACCGATCGGGCGACCGGCCATCGACCTCGAGTGAGAACGGCGCGCGTGTCTGCTGGAACCCGCGGCGGCGCGGCACGTCAGCGGCCGCGATGTAGGTGATGGCTTCGCCGCGGTTGGGCCACTGACCCATGCCGATCACACCGCCGACGCCGGTCGGGTCGAACCAGTAGATCGCCAGGTTGTCGGCAAAGTCCTCCGACGACGTGGGCGGGCGGGGGAGCGGTTGGTCTTCGTCGAAGGTCACGGGACTCTCCGTGCGGATCAACCGCGCCCCCACCGCAGCAAGCGCCCGGGCGTCGCACCCGTGCACTGCATCCCGCGGAACGTGATCTGGCCGTTGACGATCGTGTAGTGGTAGCCGGTCGAGTAACGGACGCGGCGCCAGTCCCCCGTGGGCAGGTCGTAGAGCGTCTCGTAGCGTTCCGCCGGGTTCTGGCCCAGGGCGTCGAGGTCGTAGACGACCAGGTCGGCATGTGCTCCTTCGCGTAGCACACCCCGGTCGTGGAGACCCATGATGCGTGCAGGCAGCGCTGACAGCGCGACGTGCGCTTCTTCCAGGCTGAGCGCGCCGGTCTCGCGCACCATCCAGCACAAGAAGTCGGTGGTGTAGCTCCCGCCGACGAAGAACTTGGTGTGCGCACCACCGTCGGAGATTCCCGGGATCACCTTGCCGGTGCGGATGAGCGCCGCCGTGCCGGCGTCGTCTGGCAGGCGCACCAGCGGGGACTTCATCTCGACGAGCAGCCGTGACTCGACGGCGAGATCGATCATGATCTCGATGAGGTCCTTGCCCCCTTGCTCCGCACTGATCTGCGCGAGCGTCTTGCCGACGTACTGCTGCAGGTGCGGCATCTCCGCGGGCATCGAAACCACCTGGAAGTCGGCCAACAGCATGCCCCCGGCTTCGACGGTGGCGAGCCAGGGTCGATCGGCGATCATCGCTGCTCGCTGCTCAGGATCCTGCAGGTTCCGGAGCCGCTCCTCGGGGGTGCCCATGAGGGCGCGACGCCAAGCCGGCGCCATGTCGAACCCGTTCCACGTGAGCCAGTTGAAGTGCTGGTAGTTCCGGTTGGTCTCGCCCTGGCCGTAGACCTGCAAGCCGCGTGCGTGACAGGACTCGAGCCAGCCGATCGCGCCTTGGTGGATGAGTTCTTGGCCGCGCACGGCGAAGAAGATGTTGTGAAGCACCGGTCGCCCGCTCCGGCGGGCGAGCTCTTCTTCGAACTCGAACACCACGGCGGCCGAGAAGGCGTCGGACACGTTGTCGAGCTTGTCGCTCAGGGGCGCGTAGGTGAGCTGGATGCTCCCCTCACCTCGTTCGGCGAGCACCTCGGCCAGGGCGAAGCCCTCTTCGTCGGTCATCACGTCGGTCACCATCGGCGTGCCGTCGAAGTCGGGCTGGATCGAGTTCTCCCCGAGCCGCTGCAGCGAGAATCCGATCGCGCCTGCATCCATGCACTCGTGCAACTGCTGTTGCACGATTGCAAGCTCTTCGGCGTTCGGTCGCCGTCGCTTGGCTTCCTCGTAGCTGCCCATCGCCCAGGTGATCAGCGGCGTGACGGGGGCGAACGAGACGACGTTGACGCCGAGCGCCTGACGCTCGATGCTGTCGAGGAACTCGGGGAACGAGACCCAGTCCCAGGGGAGAGCGGCCTTCATCGCGTCGAAGCTGATCTGCTCGTTGCGGGTGAGCGACAGCATCATTCGATCCCGGTCCTCGGGCCGACAGGGAGCGAAGCCGAACCCGCAGTTGCCGATCACCACGGTGGTGACGCCGTGCCACCCGGACATCGTGCAGTACGGGTCCCAGTAGATCTGTGCGTCGTAGTGGGTGTGGGCGTCGATGAAGCCCGGGGCGACGATCAAGCCGTCGGCGTCGATCTCGGTTTCGGCGCTGGCCCGACGCAGACCACCGATGCGCGCGACCCGGCCGCCCTGAATGCCGATGTCGTCGACGAACCGTGGCATGCCGGTGCCGTCGACGATGGTCCCGTTGCGGATGATGAGGTCGTAGGCCCCCACTGCAGACTCCTCCCGTATCCGGATGCTGAGGACCAATGGTCGTACTAACCGACAGAGAAGTCAAGATTTGATGTCGAAAACTTCGACTGTATAGCCAAACAACCCGAGAATCACGGCTTCTCGAAGGGCGAGCGGACTCGGGTCAGGTGTCCCCGGTGCGCCAAGACCTCGTTCGTGATCGCGAAGTTCGCAGACTGAAGACCGGGCAGTTCGCGAAAGCCGGTGCCGACGTAGTCCTGTAGCTCGGCGTCCGAGCGCGCCCCGAGCAAGAAGATCGCGGTGCAGCCACCGAGGCACCGGTAGCCGGCGAGCACCATGGGATCGTGAGCGATGGCCTCCGCGAGCGACGTGGTCGACCCGTTGATCTCACAAAACGCCATGGCAACCGCCGCGAGGTCCCCCGTTGCCACGGGATCGAACGCGGCCACCACCGTGACCAACCCGCTGTCCTCGAGGCGTTGGATCCGGCGACGTACGGTCGCGTCGCTGACCCCGAGGCGTCGGGAGAGCTCGCTGTTCGACTGGTGCGCGTCGTGGGCCAACTCGCGGATGAGTGAATGGTCGAGTTCGTCGAGCTCGATGATCGGCGCCGGCAGTTCGAGCGGATCCCAGGGTGGTACCGGCAGCGTGAGGATGGCCGGCGGCACCTTGAGATGGTCGACGACGAGGTCGACGATCACCCCGGTAGCCCCTGGTCTGACCAGCAGCTCCTCGGTGACGAACGTGTGCAGTTCGTCGAGCGACGCACCGATCACCGTGAGCACGCCGTCGCAGACGCCGGCCGTGTCGGTTGCCGCCAGGGTGGCCGGGTGGTCGAGGAGCCCGGCCACCAGTTGCCGGAACGAGGTACCTGTCGCCCGGACGCGCACCATCGCTTGGGCGCCGTAGCCGGCTGCTTCCCAGTCGACGATGACCGTCGTGGCCAGGATTCCCTGCTCCCGCAACCGCCGTAGGCGTGCTGCCACGGTTTCGTCAGTGATGCCGATGGCCTGGGCCAGGGCGCGGTTCGAGGAGCGAGGGTCTGCGCCGAGCAACTCACACAGGCGCCGATCTGTCTCGTCGAGCTCTCGTCGTCCGCCCTTGCGTTGCATGCGGCACCTCCGGGCAGCAGTCGGGCGAGCAGTGTAGGGGGTCCCTGACCGACGGGTTCTGTTCGAGATAGGTAGTCAGAGATGTCGATTCAAATGCGCTGGTGTTCGTACTCTACGACACAAGTGGATCACGACGTGTCGGAAAATCTGGACAGTAGAGGGATCTGCTCCTACGATGCTGACACTCGGGAAGAAGGGGGATTGAGATGACGTCGAGGCGTCGTGTGCTCCGACGCGGTGGCACTGTGGCCCTGACCGTGTCGTTGCTGGTGGGTGCGAGCGGATGCGGCGGTGACGACAGCGCGAGCTCCTCGGTCACGACGGCACCGGTGGCCACCGAACCCGTGAGTGCCACGACCACACCCGAGCCGACGGGATCGAGCGCGACCGAGCCGCCCTCGACGAGTGGCCCGGAGGACCCAGCGATCCCGGCCGAGGGCGAGCCGGTTCGTGTGTGGGTGATCGAGGACTCCTCGGAGGCCGCGGGGGTCACGTTCCCGAACCTTCGGGCCGGCATCGAGGCGCGTGTGGAGCGCATCAACCGGGCCGGTGGCCTCGGAGGGAGTGGACGACCGGTCGAGGTCGAGTACTGCGTGACGAACTTCGACCCCAACGCTGCTGCACAGTGCGCCCGGGACGCCGTCGCCGATCCGCAGGCCATTGCCGTCGCCGGCTCGATCAGCGGCAACGGTGACACGATCCTGCCGATCCTCGAGGCTGCAGGAATGGCCAATGTCGGCAGCACCGCGTTCAGCCAGTCCGATGGTACGAGCTCGGTCTCGTTCCCGACGATGAGTGGCTTGGCTGCTGCCGTCGGCTGTCAGGCGACGTTGCTGCGCGACGTCGCAGGCGCGACGAGGATCGGGGTGGCACGGGGCGACACCCCGGGTGCCGACCAAGTGGGAGGGTTGCTCGCCGCATTCGGCATCCCACCGGTTGCCGAGGTCGTGACGCCGGTCGCCAGCCCCGACTACTCCGCGGAAATGGGTGCGATCAGCGCCCAATCGGATGCGATCCTGCTCGCACAAGACGGCTTGACGGCGCTCAAGTCGGTGACGGCTCTGCGTTCCATCGGCGCAGATGTCGTGATCGCCGGCAGTGGGGGCCAGAGCTGGACTCCTCAGCGGATCGCTCAGGCGGGTGACGCTGTGGAGGGTATGTACTTGGCGCTCTGGTACGCCTCCGACGACATGCCAGGAGCTGCGACGTACCTCGACGACATGGAAGCGATCGGCGCGCTCGACCAGAGCGACGACCAGGCCAAGTTGGGTTGGCTGGCGTTCGAGCTGCTGGACCACGTTGCCCGCGAGTTGGACACCATCGACCGCTCCACGGTGCTGCAGGCCTTGTCGGAGCTGTCCGACTTCGACGGCGGCGGCCTGACCCCACCCATCGACTTCACCAAGCCCGGTGGCCTGTTGTTCGGTGCGCAGCCTCGCCTCGTCAACGAGTCGTGCGTGTACGCACAGATCCGTGACGGCCGCATCGAGTCGATCGACGGTGAGTTCGTGACGCCGCTCAGCGACACCTGATCGCTGGCTGTCAGGATGAGCGTTCTCATCCAGCAAGCCGTTCTCGCGCTCGGCACCGGAGCGTTGGTTGCGCTCGCGGGTCTCGGTGTCGTTCAGATCTACCGAGGCTCAGGGGTGTTGAACTTCGCCCACGGTGCCTTTGCGCTCGTCTCGGCTCACCTCGTCGCCGGCTCGTGGCACGACTGGGGCTGGCCGTGGCCCGTCGCGTTGCTGATCGGCGTCGGCGCTGGCGCCCTGCTGGGTTCGCTGACCCACCTCGTCGTGATGCGGCCGTTGCGGGACGCTTCGCAGCTGGTGCGCATCGTGGCGACCGTCGGGGTGCTGCAAGTGGTGCAGCAGGCAACTTTGCTGATCTTCGGGTCGAGTCCGCGCATCGTGGGGTCGTTCCTGCCGCAAGGCAGTGTCGAGGTCGGCAGCGTCAAAGTTGCGCTCAGCACGCTGACGTTGCTGGCGGTGGTCGCCGTCGTCACGGTGCTGTTGGCCGTTGTCATGGCAGGGACTCGATTCGGCTTGGCGACCCAGGCAGTGGCCCACAGCGAGGTGATCGCTCGCTCGCTCGGCCATGACCCCGATCGGATCGCCGTGAGCAGTTGGGCGGTGGGCGGCGGTCTCGCCGGCCTGGCTGGCGGCCTGATGGTGCCGATCGGTGGCGTCACGGTGCAGTCCATCTTGCTGTTGGCGGTACCGGCATTCGCCGCTGCAGTGCTCGGTGGGTTCCGCGGCTATGCATCCACGGCGCTCGCGGCACTGGTCATCGCCGCCGCCCAAGGAGTCTTCACCTATCAGTCCGTGGCACGCGGATGGCCTCCCAGCCTCGCTCCGTCGCTGCCGTTCGTCGTGGTCGTGGTGGTGCTCGTGCTTCGGAGCGCCAGCCTGCCGGCTCGCGATCACGTTGCACCTCGGTTGCCGCGTCTCGGGTTGCGGCGTCCACCATGGTGGGTCGGTCTCGGGGCACTCGGGGCTACGTCGTTCGCGCTCGTGGTATCGGCGGATCTGGCGAACGCTCTGATCACGTCGTCGGTGATGGCGATCGTCGGTCTGTCACTCGTGATCTGCACCGGGCTGACGGGCCAGATCTCGCTCGCGCAGTTCGCGATCGGTGGGCTGGGAGCGCTCGTCGCGGCACGGACCAGTGACTTGTGGGGATGGCCGTTCGCGGCCAGCGCCGCTCTTGGTGTCGGGGCTGCTGCGGTCGCTGGCGCCCTCGTCGCCCTGCCAGCGAGCCGGACCAGGGGTCCGGCCTTGGCGGTGGTCACCTTGGGTCTCGGTCTCGCCGTGCAGCAGGGAGTGCTCTCGGACATCGACATCACGGGTGGGTTCAACGGATCCACTCCCGTCGAGCGCCCGTCGGTCCTGGGCATCGACATCAACGCCTCGGACCACCCGCAGCGCTACGCGACCTTGTGCCTGTTGGCGGTCGTCGTCGTGGCGATCGCCGTGGCCTCCCTGGCCGAGAGCCCGCTCGGACGTCGGTTCATCGCGGTACGGAGCAATGAGCGGGCGGCCGCAGCCAGCGGGATCCGGGTCGGTGCCGCCAAGGTGGCCGCATTCGCCATGTCGTCGGCGGTGGCGGGAGTTGGGGGCGTGCTGATGGCGTTCCGCTACGACACGGTGGCCTATTCGCAGTTCTCCTTCGCGGCGTCGTTGCAGGTCGTCACCTTCGTGCTGATCGGCGGGATCGGCTTCGTGCTCGGTCCTGTGGTGGGCGCGATCGCGGCGCCCCAAGGCCTGCTGCAGTGGGCTGCGGGTGGTCTCGGCGATCTGGAACGCTGGCTCGTGATGGGCGCTGGATCCCTGCTGGTGGTCACGCTGGTGGCCGCTCCGGACGGGATCGTGGGCCTGCTCAGCCGACGCCGTAGCCGAGCGAGACCAACCGATGAGGTGGCGCAGCCTCCCGCGCACTGGCCGCAGGCCGCGCTCGTGGTGAGGGACCTGCGAGTCCGCTTCGGCATGGTTCGAGCGGTTGATGGCGTGTCGCTCGACGTGCAGCCTGGTCGTGTCACCGGCTTGATCGGTGCAAATGGAGCCGGCAAGACGACCGTCATCGACGCCATCTCGGGGCTCGTTCCCATCGAATCCGGTCAGATCCTTCTCGGGGGACAGCCCCTGCACCGACTGCCAGCCGATGAGCGGGTGAGGTTGGGTGTCAGCCGGTCGTTCCAGTCGATCGAGATGTTCCGGGACCTGTCGGTCCGGGAGAACCTGCTCGTCGGCACGGAGCGCCCGTCGATCCTGGGCTGGGCCCGTGCTGTCGTGAGACCCGCCAGGTGCTCGCTGCCCGGACACTTGGTGTGGGTGGCGGAACGTTTGGGGCTCGCTGGCGTGCTCGATGCGTCACCCGAGCAGCTCTCGCACGGTCAGCGCCGGGTGGTGGGCGTGGCCCGCGCGCTCAGTGTTCGCCCTGCGGTCGTGCTGTTGGACGAGCCGGCTGCTGGGCTCGATCGCGCCGAGACGCAGATCCTCGGGGAGGTGATCCGCACCCTTGCCGACTGGGGACTGGGCGTGCTGCTGGTCGAACACGACGTGGACCTGGTGCTCCAGGTGAGCGATCACGTCGTCGTGCTGGACGGCGGACAGCCCATCTACGACGGCGGACCCGACGGTGTGCTCACCGATCCGAACGTGAAGCGGTCGTACTTGGGTGAGTCCGAGCCGGAGGTCGACACCGCTGGTCTCTCACGAGAGGTCAGCGCAACGTGAGCGAGCGATCCGGTGCGCGGGTGCTCGAGGCCCGGGACTTGGTCTGCGGCTACGACGGCATCCCCGTGGTTCGCGGGATCGAGCTTTACGTCGACGCGGGCGAGCTCGTGGTGCTGCTCGGGCCGAACGGCGCTGGGAAGTCGACCACCTTGGCAACGCTCGCCGGCGTGCAGGCTCCCCTTTCCGGGTCGGTCCATTTGTTCGGCGCTGCAGCCACAGGCAGGTTGGACGATCGAGTGCGCCAGGGTCTGGCCTTCGTGCCGGAGGGTCGTTCGGTCGTGCCGACTTTGAATGTGGTGGACAACCTGCGTCTGGGGCGTGGGTCCGTCGAGCGGTGCTACGAGATCGCGCCGCTCCTTCGAGCGTTGGCGCGTCGGCGGGCGGGCCTGCTCTCGGGTGGCGAGCAACAGCTCGTCGCGTTGGCGCGGGCACTGGCGGCGTCGCCCCGGCTGCTGCTCGTGGATGAGATGTCGTTGGGGCTCGCGCCGCTGATCGTCGACCAGCTCTTCGGGCTGCTACGGCGCGCCGCGGACGAGGGGGCTGGTGTGCTGCTGGTCGAACAACACGCCCATCAGGCACTGAAGCGGGCAGACCGGGGATATGTGATGCAGCGCGGTGAGATCGTCTTGCTCGGCGCTGCCCGCGAGCTGCTCAGCTCGGTCGATGAGCTCACGGCGACGTACTTGGCTCGCTGATGACTGCCTCACCTCTGAGGCGTAGTTGCCAGAGGTAGGTCGCACCCCGAGCGAAAGCTGGCGATGGTCGGGTCACCGACGTAGGTGGAGTTCGGGGACTCCGGCGAGCTCGGCCTCGACGGTTGCTCGACGACGGGTCCTGCTTCAACTCCGGGGTCAACGGCTCGCGCGCCTCGTGCGGGGTAAGTCTTGGTTCCGTACCGCCACCACCGAAGGCCGAACCAGCACCACCGTGCTGTGTCGGCCGGATGTCGAACCGCGGCGGAACGACGGAACACCAACCGATGAGCACCACCTCGTCGCTTTGACGCAGCCACTGTCTTTCGCTCATGACGAGCGGCATCACCTTCACGGTGATACTGCTCGTTGTTCGATCTACGCAGACCGATGGTGTCTCGGGCACCCGTTCGTCGCTCGGGAGTGGCCAGAGGATCGTCGCCAACGGCACCACCTACTGGACCGGGCTCATCCGGTTCGACGTCGACGGTGCTCGGGAGCTGGACACGTTCTGCATGGAGGAGCACACGAGCACCGGTGTCGGCGTGCAGTACGGCGAGGGCACGTGGAGTAAGGCGAGCGCATTGGCCGGTTCGTGGTGTCGACCACCACGGCCGGCTCGCAGTCGATGGGGTCGACCACCTCGGCGTCGGTTTCCCCGGCTGGTCCGACCACCACACAGGCAGCCAACCTCCCGGGCACCTCCCGACTGCCGGTGACGGGGAGCAATGACACACTGCTGTCAGCTCGGACGTTCATGGCGATCGGCCTTGCTCTGTTCGGTGTCGGCCTGGTGCTCGCCGCCCGGCGACAGAGCTTGTGCTGGGGCGGACCGACACCACGGTCGCGCCCAACACCACGGCCCGCACCGACCCCTTGGCAAGGGGACGTCGGTCGGTGCCGACCTCCGACACCGGGTCAGGTGAACGACCCTTTTGGCCTCTGGGAGTCGGGTCAGGTGGTGGGTTTGCGGCGGCGCAGCACGAGGCTGGCGGCGACGCCGGCGAGGACAACCACGGCGGCGGCTGTCACCCACACGACGGCGTTCGACGACGAGCCCGAATCGCCGGTGTCGGCAGCGTCGGCTCCAGCAGTGACGTCCTCGGGTGCCGCGTCGACGGTGACGCCGAGCTCGGCCCAGGCGGCGGTCTCGGCGGCGACGTCGAACGGCTGGGGAGCACCCAGGCCGGTGGCGTCGGCGACGACCAGCTGGCCGGTCGTCACCTGCTGCACGGCGCCGGTGGCCAGCGAGGTGAGCTCGACGGTCCCGTCGACCACCTTGAGCGTGGAGGTGGCGCCGTCGTCGCCGAGCACCAGGGTCGTGCCTTTGATCCCGGCGACCGCTTGGCCCATCGGGATGTCCATCTGGCCGCTGGTGACCATCTTGTTCACGTTGACCCACAAGTTGCCGGCGAGCAGCCGCAGGATGCTGTCGGACTGGGTGGGGTCGCCCAGGATGATGGTGGTGTCGGGTTTGGCGGTGAAGGTGGTCAGGCACCAGACCACCGAGCCCGCTGAACCGGGCCCCCGAATCCCGCACCGACGCCACGCTCGTCGGCCCGGCGGGCGGCTTGCCCGGAGCGGCGAGGTCGATCGAGAAGCTGAAGACGTCCAAGGGCAGTGGGTTGCAGTACTGGTTGAACGTCCCCGTGAGGGTCCGACCGTCGAAGTCGAACTCGTCGCCGGCGCACATGAAGGCCTCGTCGAGCGAGAAGGCCAGTGGGTCGAGGGTGTAGGTGCCAGCGGCCACGGTGGAGGTGCCGCTGTCGCCGCCGCAGGCGAACACGCCGCCGTTCGAGACATGGAAGTTCTGGCCGGTGTAGTCCACCCGCCACATCCCGCCGTCGAGGTGCAGCCGTGCCGTGCCGGTGTCGTTGCACACCAGCGTGGTCGCCCCCTGCTCGTCGGGGTCGAGGTTGAACAAGGTGTGCACCAGGGAGGCCGTTCCCGTTGACTCGCAGGCATCGAAGGTCGACAGGTCGGGGGTGCAGGGTGGCGCAGCAGCGGTGGCAAGGTGGGTGCGGCCGCCGTGACTTCCTGCTGACTCCGCCACCGACTCGGCCGACGAGTGCTGGGACGTCGACGCAACGGCCGCCGTGAAGGCCAGCCCGAGCACCAGCACCCACCGGACGCGCGCCATCCGTCGTGCCATGCACCGATCGTGAGTCGCGGGTGTCGGAGCCTGGTCGGGACGATGGTCCCGCAAGGGCAGGCTCGGCGCCGCCCGGTCAGCTGGTGTGGGCGTGCTCGGACCGGGGCGGTCGCCCCCGCTCGAGCGGATCGGCGCGCAGCGTCGCCCGCTGGGTCCACACCACGCCGGTCAGCACGAGGGTGGCACCGACCACCTGCACCGGCCGTG
>FWPV01006388.1_pt1 | contig 22550 bp, 26 predicted proteins | sample 2228371 | NCBI WGS metagenome assembly FWPV01 (sample SAMEA103939776, study PRJEB20133) | metagenome | reverse complement strand
ACGCGCCAGAGGCTAATATCCTTGGTGGGTTCGGTCATAGCTGCAGCAACGCGCGTCCCTGCCAAGAATGGCACCGGACTTTACGCCCCCGGACCGGCGAGGGGCGGACAGGGACGGGCGCCGGCCTCCCCCCAGCCCAGCTTGGTGCGCAGAATCTCGAAATAGCTGCGCCGGGGCGACTTCACCAGTTTCAGGTGATGGGGCGCGGCCTTGATCTCCACCCGGTCATAGGGCCCCAGGGCCTGGCCCACCTGGCCGTCCACCGTGAGGTAGGTGTCCCGCACCTTGTCCCCTAAAGTGACGGCCACGGTCACCGTCTCCGGCAGGATGATGGGGCGGTTGCTCAGGGTGAAGGGGCAGATGGGCAACAGCAGAATGTGCCGCAGGGTGGGATAGACAATGGGGCCGCCGGCGGACAGGGTGTAGGCGGTGGAACCGGTGGGGGTGGCCACGATGAGGCCGTCGGCCCGGTAGTTGGTGAGGTACTCGCCGTCGATCCAGGTGGTGAGCTCCACGATGCGGGCCAAGGCGCCCTTGTTCACCACCGCGTCGTTCACCACCACTTCCCCCCAGACGGGTTCACCCTCTCGGAGGAGGGTGGCGGTGAGCATCAGACGCTCCTCCACCTCGAACTGCCCGGCCAGCACCTGCTCCATGGAAGGGTAGAGCTCGTCCAGGGCGATTTCGGTGAGGAACCCCAACCCCCCCACGTTGACCCCCAGGATGGGGATCTGCAGGTGGCCGTAATGCCGGGCCACGCTGAGCAAGGTTCCGTCGCCGCCCATGACCACCAGAAGGTCCACCCCCGGCGGCAGGGGCGTCACCTCGGGCCGGTTTTCCGTCAGGAATATCTTTAGGCGCCGCTCCTCCAGCCAGGACTTCAGGGCCAAGCCCGCCTGCCAGGCCGCATCTTTATACTGCTTGGTGAAAATGGCCAACCGCTCCACGTTTTTCCTCCCGCGGTTGACAATTATCATATTCTCCGGTAATTATCAAAGTTTGTTGGCCGGGGGAGCGGCCGCACTGAGGATCTTCTGACTGCTTTTCAGGGGAGCGGGCCGGAGTTCGCCACCCCTGAACCCCGCCATCAACTCGACGGGTTTCCCGAGCAAAGGAGCATTGCCATCATGGAACTGGCGCGACGCATTCGGCAGATACCGCCTTCGGCCACCCTGGCGCTCAACGCCAAGGCCAATCAGCTCAAGGCCCAGGGCGTGGACGTGGTGAACTTCGGCGTGGGCGAGCCGGACTTCGAGACCCCGGAACACATCAAAGAGGCGGCCATCAAGGCCATCCGGGACGGCTTCACCCGCTACACCCCGGTGGGCGGCATCCCGGAGCTCAAGGAGGCCATTATCCGGCGCTTTCAGGAAGACCTGGGGCTGACCTATCAGCCGGCGGAGATCATGGTATCCTGCGGCGGCAAGCACGCCCTGTACAACCTGTTCCAGGTGCTCTTCGACGCGGGCGACGAAGTCATCGTGCCGGCGCCCTTCTGGGTGTCGTATCCGCCCATGCTCATGCTGGCCGAAGCCACCCCGGTCATCGTCCCCACCCGCCAGGAGAACGGCTTCCGCCTCACCGCCGAAGAGCTGGCGGCCAGCATCACCCCCAAGACCAAGGGCCTGATTCTGAACAGCCCCTCCAATCCCACCGGCTCGGTGTATCCCCGGGCCGAACTGGAGGCCCTGGCGGAGGTGGTGCTGAAGCACCGCCTGCTGGTCATCTCCGATGACATCTACGACAAGATCCTCTTTGACGGCCAGAAGTTCACCAATCTGGCCATGCTGGACCCCGGCCTCAAGGCGCTCACCTTCGTATTGAACGGGGTCTCCAAGTCCTATGCCATGACCGGCTGGCGCATCGGCTACGTGGCGGGCCCGGCGGCGGCCATCGCGGCGGCCACCAACCTGCAGAGCCAGAGCACCTCCAACCCCACCTCCATCGCCCAGAAGGCGGCGGTGGCGGCCCTCACTGGGCCCCAGGATTCGGTGGGGACGATGCTCCAGGAGTTCGCCTGGCGCCGGGATGACATCTACCGGCGGGTCACCGAGATCCCCGGCGTGACCAGCACCAAGCCCATGGGAGCGTTTTACATCTTCCCCAACGTGAGCGCTTACTTTGACCGGATCAAACCCCAAGCCGGACAATCCAAATCGGGGGCCCTGGCCGAGTATCTGCTGGAGGAGGCCAAGGTGGCGGCGGTGCCGGGGGGCGAGTTCGGGGAGGACAACTGCATCCGGCTGTCCTTTGCCACCTCCCGGGAGCGCATTGCCACCGGGGTGAGCCGCATCGGGGAAGCCTTGCAGAAGCTGGGGAAATGAAGCGGAGTCAGGATGGCCAGCGCGGCCGGCTTCGGTGGGAAGCGGCCGCGCTGCCCGTTCAACGGAGCCTTAGCGGCCGGCGGCGGCGCGCTTGGAGGCCTTCAGCGGATTGATTTTCTGGCCGGTGCCGGCCCGTTCCACCTTCACGTGGGTGGCCAGGTTGCAGGTGCCCCGGCGCCACTTGACGGCGGGATCCGGGAAGGAATTGCAGTAGCGGGCGTCCTCGAAGTTCAGGATGCGGTCGCAACCCTCGCAGGATTCCACCACCTGGTGGCACTTCCCGCCGTTGAACGAACAGCCCTTCTTGGTCATAAAGGTGCACTCAATACCCTGTTTCACGGTTTCACAGCGCATGGCGATCAGCCCCCTCTCTTAAAGTAATCCTATAAAATTTATCTGCTAAAAAATAAAAGTCAAGCCCCCTGCCCCAGAATTTGGGGAGGCCACGGATTCCGGAACCCCCATCATCTGTGGCCTAACCGCAGCGAGGTCATCATGGCCAAGAAAGAGCAGCTCGGCGAATACCGCACCAAACGGGACTTTGCCCGCACCCCGGAACCGACGGGGAACGGCCCCCAAACCGCCGGAGAGGCGCCGATCTTCGTGGTGCAAAAGCACGCCGCCCGCACCCTGCACTACGATTTCCGCCTGGAAATTGACGGGGTGCTGAAAAGCTGGGCGGTGCCCAAAGGCCCCTCCCTGGACCCCAAGGAAAAGCGCCTGGCGGTGCCCACCGAGGACCACCCCCTGGAATACGCCGACTTTGAGGGGGTCATTCCCGAAGGCGAATACGGGGCCGGCACGGTCCTGGTGTGGGATATAGGCAGCTTCCGCAACCTGACGGCCAAGAAGGGCAAACCCGTGTCCCTGGCCGACGCCGTGGCCCACGGCCACCTGTAGGTGTGGCTGGAGGGGAAAAAGCTTCGGGGCGGCTTCGCCCTCACCCGCTTCAAGACCGGCCAGGACGAAGCCTGGCTCCTGGTCAAGGCCGAGGACGAATGGGCCGACCCCGGCCGGGACCTGGTGAAGTCAGAGCCCCGATCGGTCCTGAGCGGCCGCACCCTGGAGGAGATCGCCGCGGGCGGTGGGGGCGGGGCCTAAAGACCGCCGGCCCCGGCGCCTTCCCCCTCTTCTCCCCCAATTCCCTGGCGCAGGGCTTAGAACCTATTTCAAATAAAATTGTCATGCTGAGCGAAGCGAAGCATCTCGTATTTTCAATTACTTGAGACCCTTCGCTTTCGCTCAGGGTGACAGAAAAAGAGGTTTTGAAAGGGGTTCTAGGAGGGGAGGGCAGGGGTCCAGAGCCCCTGGCCCTCTCCGTTACCCTGATTCTGCCTCGTTCTGCTGGCCCCCCGGCGGAGTGAATTTTCGCACGAGGACGAGAAAGCCGCCGGTCGCGGCCAGGACTACCAGGCCGCTCACCAGGAAGCCTCCGGCCATGCCCCAGGGGCCCGCCAGGGTGCCCATAACCGCGGCGCCAGACATCATCCCCAGATAGAGGCAGGCGTTGTAGCCGCCCATGGCCAGGCCCCGGCCGGCCGGGGGCACCACTTCGGCGATGAGGGCGCCGATGGAGGTGAAGGCCAGGCCCATGGCCACGCCCAGACCCAAGGCCACCAGGGTGCACTGCGCCATGGTGCGGGTCTGGCCGAAGGCGGCCACGGCGGCAGCCACGGCCACCAGGCCCCAGGCCGCCAGGAGCCAGCGCCGCCGCACCGCATCGCTCAGCCGGCCGAAGGGCAGCCGGGACAGGGCGCTGGCCGCGGCCTGGACCGCAAAGATCACCCCGATCTCCTTCAGGCTCAGACCCTGGTCCTGGGCGTGCAGGGGCGAGAAGGTGACAAAAGCGCCCAGGCCGTAACAGCCTCCCAGGCTGGCCAGCCAGCAACCCCACAGGGCCGGGGTGTCTCGCACCACCTCATAGGCACCGAAGGTCCCGGTCGCCGGTGGCCGCTTCCCCCGGAAGGCCGCCGGCGCGGGGAGGAAGGCCGCCGCGGGCCAGACCAGGAGCAGCGTCAGGGCGGCGGAGGCCAGAAACAGGGGCTGAAAGCCCAGACGTGCGGCCAGCCAGCCGCCGAGGGCCGGACCCAGGCTCATGCCGGTGTAGATGGCCATGGTGTACCAGCCATAGGAGCGGCCCAGGTAGCTCATCGGCGAGAGGTCCGCCACCTGGCTCATGAGGTTGGGGCCCACCGCGGCCAGCCCGACGCCGAAGAGCACATACACCCCCAGCACCTGGGGGACGCTGGTGCTGAAGGCCAGCAGGAACCCCGACACCCCGGCCACCGCCAGGCCCGCCATGATGAGAGGTTTCCGCCCCACCCGGTCGGACCATAGCCCGAACGGAAAGGACAGCAGCCCCAGCATCAGCAGGAAGGCGGAATTGATGAGACCCACGGCCCGGGCGTCGCCTCCCAGGGTGCGGGCGAACAAAGGCACCACCGGCAGGCGCATGTAGGAGGCGAAATAGCTGGCAAAGGCCAGGGCGCAGCACACCAGGAGCAGCGAGGCGAAGGATCGGGGGGCTTCGGGTTGGGGGGAAGAGGCTGGCATGGCGTCATTATAGCCGGTTTTTCCCCGGGAGTGAGAGGCCGCTGCGCCGGGCGCCGCAGGCAGGGGGCAGACTTTCGGATATAATAAATGGCAGAGCAGCCCGATTCGGCGGGAAGAACCGGGAGAGTCCGGACTCCTCCGGCCTGTTCGCAAACCACCCTCTGCTCACCCCTGCGGGAGGCAGAGCGAAGGAGGAGGTGCGGGCGGCGCCCTTGGCCTCCTCCCCGAAACCCACCCACCCGGGGTTCTATGGACCTGGTGCAGGCGCTTCTGGATCCGGCGGCCTACCCGGAGGAAGCCCCCTCCCGGGTGGAGCTCGTCCAGACGCATATCTCCTGGGTTTTTCTCACCGACCGGTTCGCCTACAAGGTGAAAAAGCCGGTGAAGCTGGAGTTTCTGGATTTCAGCACCCTGAGGAAGCGCCATTACTACCTCAAGCAGGAGCTCACCCTGAACCGCCGCCTCTGCCCGGAGATCTACCTGGCGGTCCTGCCCCTGGTGGCCCGGGGCGCCGGGGTCAGGGTGGGGGGGCCGGGCCCTGCCCTGGATTATGCCCTCAAGATGCTGCGCCTGCCCGAGGAACGCATGATGTATCGCGTGGCCGCCCAAGGAGGACTCAACCGGCAGATTTTGGACCGCCTGGTGGAGATCCTCGTGCCCTTCTACCAGCGGGCGGCCACCGGCCCGGCCATCAGCCGCTACGGCGAGCCCGCGGTCATCGCCTATAATCACGAAGAAAACTTCGCCCGCATGAAGGCCGCGGTGGGCAAGTACCTCACGCCGGAATTGTTTGCGGAAATCCGGGACTTCGCCCGGGGGTTCCTCGCGGCCCGGCGCCCGCTGCTGCGCCAGCGCCTCCGGGAGGGCCGCATCCGGGACTGCCATGGCGACCTGCACATGGGCAACATCTGCTTGGCGGATGGGATTTACGTGTTTGACTGCATTGAATTTAATCCGCGATTCCGATATGGTGATGTGGCGGGGGACGTGGGATTCCTGTGCATGGATTTGGATTTCCATGGCTTTCAGGAATTGAGCCGGTATTTTGCCGAGGTCTTTGCGAGGCGCTCCCAGGACCCGGGCCTGCTGGTGCTCCTCGATTTTTACCGGTGTTACCGGGCTTGTGTCCGGGGCAAAATCCACGCGCTGAGCGCCCAGGACCCGGGATTGTCGGCCCCGCGCCGGGAAGAGGCGGCCGGCCTGGCCCGGGCCTACTTCCGGCTGGCTGGGGCCTACGCCCGGGAGGGGGCGTCGTGGACAAGCTCGTGGTGGTAATTTTCGGCCTCATGGGCACCGGTAAGACCACGCTGGCCCGCCGCCTGGGGCAGGTTCGGGGCTGGCCGGTGGTGCACAGCGACGCGGTGCGCAAGGCCCTGGCAGGTCTGGCGCCCACCACCCCCATCCGGGAGAAGTTCGGGCAGGGCATCTACCAGGAAGGATTTTCGGCCCGCACGTACGCCGAAATGCGGCGTCTGGCCGGGGAACGGCTGGCCGCTGGCAGCCCCGGGGTCATCCTGGACGCTTCCTTCAAGAGCGCCCGGGAGCGGCAGTTGACCCGGGAGTTCGCCCGGGAGCACGGCGCCGGGGTGGCCTTCATCCTCTGCCAGTGCCCCCTGGAGACGGTGCGGGCCCGGCTGACCCGGCGGGAAGCCGAGGTCTCCATTTCCGACGGCCGCCTGGAGATCCTGGATATGCAGGCCCAGGACTTTGAGCCCCTGACCCCGGCGGACCGGCCGCTCCTGAGGCTGGACACCGGCCGGGGACCGGAAGAGGTCCTCAGCGAGGCCGAAGCCTTTTTGGCAGACCTCCTGGCGCACCCCCATCTTTAGGCAGCGGGAGGAAAAGATGGCCTGGACCCGAAAACGCCTGAGGCTGGCCGGCATCCTGGCTGCGGCACTGGGCTTGGCCGGCTTCACCCTGTTCGAGAAGCATTATGAAAATTACTTCCCCCTGACGGAAAAGATGACCCTGGAATATGCCCTGACGCGCACCAACCCCGACGGTGTTCAGGAAACGGGCAAGATGTTCGTCACCAATCTGGCCCCCACCAGGCTGGAAAATAAGACCGTGGTGCCCCGGCGCTATGAAATGAAAATCCAGGAGGGGCGCCAGAGCTATTCGGTATTCTTTCACAACGACCGGGATGGGATCCTGTTCTTTGCCAACAAGACCGAAAAGGAAGCCCAGCCCCAACCGGCCACGCCGCCCTTTTATTACCTGAAAAGCCCCCTGAAGCCCGGGGCCTCCTGGGGCGGCGGAGACAGCCCCCGGGGCCTTGTGGAAAGCGTGGCGGAGACAGTGACCGTGCCCGCCGGCACCTTCAAGGGCTGCGTCCGGGTCAAGCTCACCTTCCCCCCGGGCAAGCCCCTGGCCGAAGGGATCTTTTGGTACGGCGAGAAGGTGGGCATTGTGAAGTCCGTCAATCTCTATAGAAATGGCCAGAAAGAGGAATTTCACCTGATATCCGTGAAGGACTAAGGCAAACCCCCAGGGTTTCGCCGAGGATGGGCGAAACCCCGAAGGGCTGCCACCAGGGAGAGAACCATGCAACCGGAAGAAATGGTGGCCCAAGTCAAGCTGCGGGCCAAGGATAACTTCAAAACCGGCATGAACTGCGCCGAATGCGTCCTGGAGGCCTTTCTGCATTGCATTCCCACCGGGTTGCCGCCGGAGACCATGTGCCTGATGACCGGCTTCGGCGGCGGCGGCGGCCTCTTCGGCGACACCTGCGGGGCCCTTGTGGGGGCCATGGCGGCCTTGGGCGCGGTGTACGGCAGGCGGCAGGTGCCCACCAATTTCAAGGCGGCAGTGGATGAGCTGTACGGCTCTCCGGGGCTTTACCGGCTGTTCAACCGGCTGCCCAACGAGTTTGCCCGGCGCTTCGGCAGCACCCAATGCCGGGCCCTCACCGCCAAATGGCAGGGCAAAGACTGGCTCTGCCGGGAGCACGCCCAATTCTGCCGCAACCTGATTGTCGAAGCCGCCGGCCTGGCCGCCGAGATGGCCTACCCCAAGGACCTGTATCGCTGGGGGTCGGAGCCCTTCGGAGAAAACGTGGAGGGCTTGAGGTAACATGGCCCAGGAAAAAAAGCGCATCCTGAGCGGCATGCGGCCCACCGGCCGGCTGCACCTGGGCAACTATTACGGCGCCCTGTATAACTGGCTGAAACTCCAGGAGCAGTACGAGTGCTATTTTTTCGTGGCCGACTGGCATGCCCTCACCACCGAGTATGAAAGCCCCGGGCCCTTGGGGGACTACATCCAGGAGATGGTCATTGACTGGCTGGCGGTGGGCCTGGACCCGGAGCGCAGCACCATTTTCGTGCAGTCCGGCATTCCCGAACACCCGGAACTCTACCTCATCTTCGGGATGTTCACTCCGGTTCCCTGGCTGGAGCGCAACCCCACGTACAAGGATCAGATCGTGGAGCTGGCCCACAAGGAACTGGCCACCTACGGCTTTCTGGGCTATCCCGTGCTCCAAGCCGCCGATATCCTGATGTACAAAGCGCACGGCGTGCCGGTGGGGGTGGACCAGGTGCCCCACGTGGAGATGACCCGGGAGATCGCCCGGCGCTTCAACCATCTGTACCGGCCCCTCTTTCCGGAGCCCGAGGCGCTCCTCACCGAAGTGCCCAAGCTCACCGGCACCGATGGCCGCAAGATGAGCAAAAGCTATGACAATTGCATTTACCTGAGCGACCCGCCCGAGGTCATGGCCCAAAAGGTGCGGCAGATGGTTACCGACACCCAGCGGCCGTTCAGGAAGGACCCGGGGGAACCGGATCGCTGCCTGGCCTTCCCCTTTCACCGGCTGAACCTGCCCCCGGCCCGCCTGGCGGAAATTGCCGCCGCCTGCCGGAGCGCGGCCATCGGATGCGTGGAGTGCAAGCAGGAGCTGGCCCAGGCCCTGCTGGAAAACATGGCCCCCGTCTATGAGCGACGGCGACATTTTGCGGCCAAGCCGGACCTGGTGCGGGAGCTGCTTCTGGCCGGCAACGCCCGGGCCCGGCGCACCGCGCGGCGCACCCTGGCGGAGGTGCGGGAGGCCCTGGGCTTCAACCGGGACTTCCAGTTGTGGAGCTGAACCCCGGGGATGGATAGGGAATAGGGGATAGCAAACAGGGGGGCGGGGAACAGGGATAGGTTAAGAAGCGGTCAGCCGCTCCAGGGCACCCGGCACCCGGGTGGCAGGGCTCCCGGCGACCGGTCCCTGATGCCTAACCACGCTTCCCTCTCCCCGCCTGGCACCCTGCACCCCCAAAGCGACTGGCCATGGTCTTGGAGCGCCTGCAAAAATATCTCTCCCGGTGCGGGGTTTCTTCCCGGCGGGAGGCCGAGGACCTGATCCAGGCGGGCCGGGTGCGGGTCAACGGCGTCGTGGTCACCGCCCTGGGAGCGAAGGTGGACCCGGGGCGGGACCGGGTGCAGGTGGACGGCCGCCGGGTGGAGCCAGCCCCGCCGGTGACCCTGATGGTGCACAAGCCCTCGGGCTATGTCTCCACCACCCGGGATCCCCAGGGCCGCAAGGTGGTCACCGAGCTGGTGCCCCGGGAATTCGGCCGCCTCTACCCGGTGGGCCGGCTGGACTACGATGCCACCGGGCTGATGCTGCTCACCAACGACGGCGAACTGGCCCAGCGCCTGATGCATCCCCGCTACCAGGTGCCCCGCACCTACCGGGTCACGGCCGTGGGCGAGATGAGCGACGAGGCCCTGCGCCGGCTGGCGGCCGGACCGGAGGTGGAAGGCCGGCCGGTGTCCACCGCCGTGACCCTGGTGAAGCGCGAGGCCGGCCGCACCGTGCTGGAACTCATGGTGTGGGAGGGACGCTACCACCTGGTGAAGCGGCTGCTGGAGGGGGTGGGCCACCAGGTGCTGAAGCTCAAGCGCATCGCCTTCGGGCCTCTCAGGCTGGGCCGCCTGAAGCGGGGGGCCTTCCGGCCCCTCACCAAGATGGAGCTCATCAACCTCATGGGCACTGCCCGGGCCAAGTTCCTCAAACCCGCGGCCCCGCCCGAGCGTCAGGAGAAGGAGCGGCGGGAGAGCCGGCCTGAACCCGGCCCCCGGCCCCGCCGCATCCGGGTCAGGCGCGAGGAGTAGAAATCGGGCGCCCGAAGGTGGCGCCGGTTAAGGATTACCCATGCCGGAAGTTTCCCCCGCTGCCGCCGCCGGGACCCCGGAGGCCTTCCCGCCCCCCGCCGAGGCGCCGCCGCCCCGGCCCCGCCGGTTGAAGCTGCACCTTGCCCTGTTTCTGGCCACCGGAGTCACCACGGTGGTGGCGGGGGCCCTGCAGCAAGGGGTCAATCCGCTGAAGACGCCCTGGCTCATCTACCAGGGTATTCCCTTTTCCTTCACCCTGCTGCTTATCCTGGGCTCTCATGAAATGGCCCATTACCTGGCCTCCCGGCGGCACCGCCTGGACGTGTCGCTCCCCTACTTTCTGCCGGCGCCCCCCATCCCCTTCATCGTGGGCACCTTCGGCGCCTTTATCCGCATCCGCTCGCCCATCCGGGACAAGCGGGCCCTGCTGGACGTGGGCTGCTCCGGGCCCCTGGTGGGAGTGGCGGTGGCCGTGCCCGTCCTCTATATCGGCCTGCTGCTTTCCCGGGTGCGGGAGTTTCCGGCAGGGGGCCCCGCCGGCCTCGTCTTGGGCGAGCCGCTCCTGTTCAAGGCGGTGAACTGGCTGGTCTTCGGATTTCTGGCTGAGGAACAGGTGGTCATCATGCATCCGGTGGCCTTCGCCGGCTGGATCGGGCTGCTGGTCACCGCCCTGAACCTCCTGCCGGTGGGGCAATTGGACGGGGGCCACGTGGCCTACGCCCTGTTTCCGGCCCACCACCGCCGGATCTCCCTGGCCTGCCTGGGGATATTGGTGATTATCGGCGTCGTTGCCTGGCAGGGTTGGCTGGTGTGGGCCGGCCTGTTGGCCATTTTTGGTCTGCGCCACCCCCCGCCCGCCGACGACTGGCTGCCCCTGGATAGGCGGCGGAAATTTCTGGGAGCCTTGACCATCGCGGTCTTGTTCCTGAGTTTCACCCCCATGCCTTTTACCCTGGAGTGGTGAGGTCTGACAGGCAACGGCCGGGCCGGTGCTCCGGTCCGAGGCTTAGGCGCTGGAAAGGAGAACGGGATGCTGAACCGCAGGGTGCCCCGCTGGGGAATGGTCCTGCTCTGTCTGGCCGGCTTGGCGGCCCCCGCGGCCGCTGGCTTTGTGGGCAGCACTGATGCAGAAGTTAAAGCCGCCGCGGAGCCCCTCCTGGACAATCTGCTCAGCGGCTTTAACGACGGGGATTACGCCCGGTATTCCCGGGACTTCGACGCCACCCTGAAAGAAGCGATTCCGGAAAAAAAGTTTCAGGATAACCGGCGGGCCCTCCTGCAAAAACTGGGAAAATTTCAGAGCCGGCAATATCTGGGCTACCTCAACCAAAACCAATACTCTGTAATCCTCTGGAAGGGCAGGTTCGCCGGCACCCCCGACGACGTCCTCATCAGGCTGGTGGCCTCCAAACGGGGGGACCGCCTGGTGGTGATCGGCCTCTGGTTCCAATAGCGGGCCCTGCAGATGCTCCGGGAAGTCTATAAATTCTGTCCCGTGTGCGGCGGCCCTCTGGAGGAGCGGCTGCTGAAGGTCACTGAGCCCAAGCGTCTGGTCTGCACCGTCTGCGGCTTCGTCTTCTACATCGACCCCAAGCTGGCAGTCCTGGCCCTGGTGCCCTACCAGGGCGGCCTGGTTATGGTGCGGCGCACCATCGAGCCGGGCTTCGGGCTCTGGGTGGTGCCCGGGGGGTTCGTGGACTTGGGGGAGACCGTGGAGGAGGCGGTGGTGCGGGAGGCCCAGGAGGAGGCCGGCGTGACGGTGCGGGTGGTCCGGCTGCAGAATGTCTATTCCTACCGCCACTCCCGCACCGTGGTCATCGCCTTTGAAACGGAATACATCTCCGGCACCCTGGCTCCGGGGGACGAGGAATCCGAGGTGCGAAGCTTCGCGCCCCATGAGATTCCCTGGGAGGAGATTGCCTTCAGCTCCAGCCGGGAGGCGCTCAAGGAGTACCTGAAGCGCACGGGCTGACCTTGAAGCGGCCAGCCTGCGTGGCCTTTGAGCCCGGCTCCCGGCAAAGCGGAAGGAGAGGGTTGCAGTGGGGGGGCCACGGGGGGTCACCTCGCCCGGTGGCCGGGGCTGCCACCGGCGCCCAGAAAGACCGTGAAATGGACCAGAAGAGACGAAAGTTGCTGGCGTTGCTCCGGGAAAAATCCTTCCGGTATTCGCCGGACCAGCCCTTCAAACTGGCCTCGGGCCGGGAGAGCCCCTTTTACGTGGACTGCCGGCCGGTGAGCCACAGTGCCCAAGGGTTGGCCCTCATCGGCGAGATCCTCTTTGAAATGGTGCAGGATTGGGACGTGCAGGCCGCGGGCGGGCTCACCATGGGGGCCGACCCCCTGGCCCACGCCCTGGCCCTGGTGAGCTTCCAGAAAGGGAGGCCCATCGACGCCTTTTCCGTGCGTAAGTTTGCCAAGGACTATGGGGCCGGCGGGCTGGTGGTGGGCGCGGTCAGGCCCGGGGACCGGGTGGTGATCCTGGAGGACGTGGTCACCACCGGCGGCTCCGCCCTCAAGGCCGTGGCCGCGGCCCAGGCCTTCGGCCTGCAGGTGGCGGGGGTCATCATCCTGGTGGACCGCCAGGAGGGCGGCCGGGAGGCAATCGAGAAAGTGGTCACCCCGGTGACCGCGGTGTTTACCATGGCGCAGCTATTCCAGGGAGCGTGAAGGAGAGGAAATTTTCACCCTCGCCCTATCCATCGGCCTCAAGGGAGAGGGGATTTACGGAATCTCAAGGTTAATCCCGTGCTGTCCGGTAGGGATCTTCCATGAGCGCGTTGATAAGCCCCCTCCCCACGGTGGAAGGGGGTTGGGGGAGGGGGCGAATAAAGCAACTCAGCGTCATTACAAATAATTTCGCCACCCCACCCCAGCCCTCCCCCACCACCGGGGGAGGGAGCCGGAGATGCAGGCTCTTCCATGTCCGGAGGTCTTCTTGCTAGGCGCCTCTTCTGCTCTCAGAGCCGAAACATCAAGGGTAGGGGGCGATGTCCTGGTCAGAGATGCCTTATATGCCAAAATCGTGCCGGACAGCACTGAGATTCGCTCAGCCTGCTCAACAATTTGCCGAATGGTAAAGAAACGGGAAACATGGGCCGGAAAAACAACAAGGCCGGCAACCCCGAGATTGCCAACCTCTGGTAATCCTTCCTAATTCATGGTGGAGATGAGGGGATTTGAACCCCTGACCTCCTGCATGCGAAGCAGGCGCTCTTCCAGCTGAGCTACATCCCCACACCTGTATTTTTATTGGGAAAAAGCCCAAGTGTCAAGGGGATTTCCCCAAAGCCACCACCTCGGCGGCAAGGCGGCGGCGAACCTTTCGGGACTCCTGGAATTCCTCCCGGGTCGCAGGCCGGCTCTCCGAGGGAGATTTTTCCGGTCGCGGCGTCACTGCTGCAGGAGAAATAACCGGGCGTAAACCACCACCGGCCCGGCGAACAGGAGGCTGTCCAGGCGGTCCAGCATGCCGCCATGGCCGGGAAGGAGCTGGCCGGCGTCCTTGACCTGGGCCTGACGCTTAAGCATGGACTCAAAGAGGTCCCCCAGAACCCCCACCAGGCCCAAAGCCAAGGCCAGGCTCAGGAGGGCGGGGAGGGAGGCGTGAGGGAGGAGGAGCCTGCCCGCCACCCCTCCCAGGACGAAACTGCCTGCCACTCCTCCCAAAGTGCCCTCCCAGGTCTTCCCCGGGCTCACCATCGGGTAGAGCTTCCGCCGGCCCCAAGTCCGCCCGGTGTAAAAGGCGGCGGTATCCCCGGCAAAGATCACGGCCAGGAGCCATACCACCCACCACTCCCCCTGGGGAAGGCCGCGCAGCCACACCAGATGGCCCAAAAGGAGGGGCAGGTACATCAGGGCCAGGGCATCGGCGCCCAGGTCCGGGAGCATCCGGTCGGTTTCCCCATAGCGGGCCAGGTGCCACAGGAAGAGGAGGAACAGGCAACTGACCAGGACCAGCAGGGGACCGGCGGGATTGCTATCCGGGGGAGGGTCCAGAGGCAGGCAGAAGCTCAGAATCAGGAGCGCGCTTAGGGCGATGGTCTTAAGCCGGCGGCCGGCGGTGCTGTCCGGCAGCAGCAGCCCCAGGAATTCCCACAGCCCCAGGGCGCTGATGAGGAGCACCACCCCCACAAACAGGAACATGCCGCCCCTGAGAATTACCAAAAGCAGCAGGGGGAGGGCCACCAGGGCCGTCAGCCAGCGCTGAAGATGCAGCGTGAGCCTCCTAAGAACTACAGTGGGAGAGGAGGGCCGGGGTGGGGACCCTCCGGCCCCACCTCAAACCCCTCAACCATTTACCTGGTGGCAGCCCGGGCATTTAAGGGGAGGCGGGAGGGTGGGCCGCCCCTAACCCGCCCTCCGGAACCGCCACAACAGGGCAGCGCTCACCAGGGCCACGGCCAGGGCAAAGACCTGGGTGGCCGGAAAAGCGCCAAAGAGGAGCGGCCCCCGGTAGTCCAGGGGGCTGCGGACAAACTCCACCAGGAAGCGCACCGTGCCGGCCAGGGCGAAGTAGGTGAGGAGCAGTTGCCCTTCATAGCGCTTGCGGGTCCTGAGCCAGTAAAGCACCCCGAACACCGGCAGCAACAGCAAGGCCTCGTAGAGCTGGGCGGGGTGAAGCGCCTCCTTCAGGGGGCAAAGGGTTTCCGGGTGGGTGAAACGCACCGCCCAGGGCAGGTCACTGGGGCTGCCGTAGCAGCAGCCGGCCATGAAACAGCCCACCCGGCCCAGGGCCTGGCCCACGGGCATGCCCACCGCCAGGGAGTCGAAGGTGGTGCGCCAGGGCAATTCGTGGCGGCGCATGTAATAAAAGGCGGTGAGGAAGGCGGCCACCAGCCCGCCCTGGAATACCAGGCCCCCTTTCCAGAGAGCCAGGACGTGCAGAGGATTTTCCAGGAAATAAGGATATTCCAGGATGACATAGAGGAGGCGGGAGCCCACCAGGGCCGCCACAATGATATAGAGGCAGAGGTCGTAAAAGCGGGCCGCCGGCAGCCCCACCCGCCGGGCCTCCCGACCGGCCAACCAGATGGCGGTGAGGAAGCCCAGGGCCAGGAAGAAGCCGTAGGTGAACAGGCGCACCGGCCCCAGGCTAAACAGGATGGGATACACGCTCTCCCCGATCTTCCGTAAAGATTACCCAGATCAGAACCCCGGCGCCCAGGCACACCAGGGTGTCAGCCACATTAAAGGCCGGCCAGTGATAGCGCCCCAGGTAAAAGTCCAGGAAATCAATGACCTCCCCCAGGCGCACCCGGTCGATGAGGTTCCCCAGCGCCCCCGCCAGGATCAGGCTGTAGCCCAGGGTGGCCAGGCGGTTATCGGCGGGCAGTTTGTACCACAGGTAACCCACCACCAAAAGCACCAGGAGGGTGGTGAAAATGAAAAACAGCCAGGCGAATTCCGGGGACAGGCTGGACAGCAGACCGAAAGCCGCCCCCCGGTTGCGGATGTGCACCAGATTGAAGCCCCCCGGGATAACGGACACCAAGGCTCCCAGATGCAGGTGTTGGACGACCAGAAACTTGGTGAGTTGGTCCAGGCCCACCCCCAGGATGAGAATGGGCAGGAGGATGGCCAGCTTGCGGTTCATGAGCTCACCACCCCCAGCACCTGGCGGCAGGAGGCGCAGACCTGCGGATGGTGGGGGTCTTCGCCCACGCCGGGTCGGTGGTACCAGCAGCGCACGCATTTGGCGCCCGGGGCCTTGTCGATGCGCACCGTGAGCCAGGGGAGGCTGGCTCCCGGCTGGCCCCCGGCCTGGCCTGCCACCACCGCCAGGTGCGCCACCTGAGCCAGCAGCTTGATTTCTGCCTCATGTTGCCGGACCAAGGCCAGATAATCCGTCTCGCCCTCGGGACTGGCCATGATCCCCAACGTCACCCGGGATTCCTGGGCGGAGCCCACCACTTTGTTCTTCTTGGCAGTGTCCAGTTCCCGGTTGATTTCGTCCCGGATCTGGAAAAGCAATTCGTATTTGCGGAGCAGACCCTCGTCCGGGAAGCCGGGGGCCGGGGTGGGAAAGTCGGCCAGGTGGACGCTGGCCGGCCGCCCGCCGCCGGGGAGATACCCCCAGACCTCCTCCGCGGTGAAGGACAGTATGGGGGCCAACAGCCGCATGAGGTCCACCAGGAGGTCGTAGAGGGTGCTCTGGGCGCTGCGCCGGGCCGGGCTGTCGGCCCGGGAGATGTAGAGCCGGTCCTTGAGGATGTCCAGGTAAACGGCGCTCAGCTCCACGGCGCAGAACTGGTGCAGGCGATGGAAAACCAGGTGGAACTCATAGTCCAGGTAGGCCCGTCGGACCCGGTCGATGACCTGGGCCAGCCAGGACAGGGCCAGGCGGTCCAGCTCCTCCCGCTCCCCCGGGGGCACCCAGTCTCTTTGCGGGTCGAAGTCCGCCAGATTCCCCAAAAGAAAGCGGGCGGTATTGCGAAAGCGCCGGTAGGCGTCGGCCAATTGCTTCAGGATGGCGGGGGAGAGGCGCACGTCGTCCCGGTAGTCCTCGGCCGTCACCCAGAGGCGCAGGATTTCCGCACCATACTGGTCAATGACCTCCTGGGGGGCGATGACGTTGCCCAGGGACTTGGACATCTTGCGGCCCTCACCGTCCACCACGAAGCCATGGGTGAGCACGGCCCGGTAGGGGGCCACCCCCCGGGTACCCACCGCGGCCAGGAGGCTGGAGTGGAACCAGCCCCGGTGCTGGTCGGAGCCCTCGAGATACAGATCAGCAGGAAAGCCCAGGTCCGGGTCGGGCTCGATCACCCCGGCAAAGCTCACGCCGGAGTCAAACCAGACGTCCAGGATGTCCGTTTCCTTGCGAAAGGCGCGGCCGCCGCACTGCGGACAGGCCGCATCGGGGGGCAGGAGCGCTTCCGGGGGCTCGGCGAACCAGAAGTCGGCGCCCTCCTGCTCCGCCCTCTGAATCAGACGGTCCAGGACGGCCTGGCTGAGAAAAATTTCGCCGCAGCTCAGGCAGTGAAAGGCCAGGATGGGCACGCCCCAGGCCCGTTGCCGGGAAATGCACCAGTCCGGGCGGTTGGCCACCATGTTATGGATGCGTTCCCGGCCCCATTTGGGGATCCAGGTCACCTTATCGATGTTTTCCAGGGCCTTTTGCCGCAGGCCGTTTTTCTCCAGGGAGATAAACCACTGCTCCGTGGCCCGAAAGATGATGGGCTGCTTGCAGCGCCAGCAGTGGGGATAGCTGTGCGTGGCCTCCTCCGCCCGGAGGAGTTTGCCTTGCCGGCGCAGGAGCTCGATGATGCCGGCGTTGGCCGCCCAGACCTGCTGACCTTCGAACTCCGGCACCTCTTTGGTGAAGCGACCGTGGTCGTCCACCGGCGAGTACGGGGCCAAGCCGTATTTCAAGCCGCTGTCGTAGTCCTCCTGGCCGTGGCCGGGGGCGATATGCACCAGACCGGTGCCGGCGGTGAGGGTGACGTAGTCGGCCAGAATGACCCGGGAGTCCCGCTCCAGCCAGGGGTGGCGGCAGACCAGCCCCTCCAGCTCCCGGCCCGGCCGGGTGTCCAGGAACTCTCCGGAAAGGCCGCAATCCTGAAGCAGGCCCGGGGCCAGGTCGGCGGCCACCACCAGGACCTCATCCCCCACCCGCACCGCGGCGTAGCGGAAGTCCGGATGCGCCGCGATGGCCAGGTTGGCCGGCAGGGTCCAGGGGGTGGTGGTCCAGATGACCAAGGCCGCAACCGGGGCCGCAGCCAGGGCGGGCCAGGCGGTGGGGTCGGCCACCGGAAATTTGACATAAACCGAGGGGGTGCGGTGCTCTTCGTACTCCACCTCGGCTTCGGCCAAGGCGGTAAGGCAGGTGGCGCACCAATGCACCGGTTTTTTGCTGCGATACACCGCGCCGCTCAGGAAAAACTTGCCGTATTCCCGGAGAATGGCCGCCACATAAGCCGGCCGCATGGTGAGATACGGGTGGGCCCAGTCTCCCAGCACCCCCAGGCGCTGGAACTCCTGCCGCTGGATAGCGATGAACTTTTCGGCGTAGGCCCGGCAGCGCCGGCGCACTTCCACCTGGGGCAGACTCAGTCCCGCCGCCTTGAGTTCCTTGTCCACCTGGTGCTCAATGGGCAGGCCGTGGCAATCCCACCCCGGCACATAGGGGCAGTCAAAGCCCATCATCTGCCGGGACTTGACAATGATGTCCTTTAAAATCTTGTTCAGGGCATGACCCAAATGGATGTGGCCGTTGGCATAAGGGGGGCCGTCGTGCAGGAGAAAGCGGGTGCGCCCCCGGCTTTGGGCCCGGAGTTGGCCGTAAAGGTCCATCTCCTCCCAGCGCCTGAGCATCACCGGTTCCCGGCGCGGCAGGTCGGCCTTCATGGGAAACTCGGTGCGGGGCAGGTTGAGGGTCGCTTTATAGTCCATCCAGGTCTGGCCTCCAGGAAAACTCAAAGGGTAAGCATACTCCTTCTGGGGAAAAAATCAACCGCGGCCGGGCCGTTGCTTTAGAAAAGAAGGTGAACGGGCCGAGGCCTTGAGCCCCGGCCCCGCCCCGCCTGCCGACCCCCCCGGCGTGGGGATTAAAAGGGGGGGAAGGGGCGGCCCTCCTTCCAGCCGGTCTTTTCCTCCGGTTGGGCGGCCTTGACCGCCAGGTCGGCCTTGGGATATGATGAACCATGCGCCGCAGCCGCCTCATCGCCGTTCTCCTGTCCATGTTCGTCTTTCCCGGATTGGGTCAGCTTTACAAACAGGAGCAGCGGAAAGGGGTTCTCCTCATCGTGGGGGCCAATCTGCTCTTCGGCATCCTGTTGCTGGCGGGGCTGGTCCTTTTTTCCCGGGAGTATATGGGGGTCTTTTATCCTGAACCCCTCACCCGGGAGGTGGCCGCGGTGGTGCTGAAGGCCGTGTTCCTCCATCCGCTCTTTCTGGTGCCCTTTCTGGCGCTGGCGGCCCTCTGGGGCTTTGCCGCAGTGGATGCAGGCCGGGCCGCGAGCCCGTCGCCGGAGGCCTAAATGAATGCCACCGAAATTTTCTGGCTGTTCCTGATTCTCATCGCGTTGCAGCCCATGCTGCGTCAGCGGTTCCTGGAGTACTCCCGCAAGCGCCTCATCGCCAAGCTGGAACAGCAGCGCAATTCCCGGGTCATTCTCCTGGTGCATCGCCAGGAAACCATGGGGCTTCTGGGCTTTCCCATTTTCCGCTTCATTGACATCAATGACTCGGAGGAGGTCATCCGGGCCATCCACCTCACCGACCCCGATCTGCCCCTGGACATCATCCTGCACACCCCCGGCGGCTTGGTGCTGGCCTCCCTGCAAATCGCCCGGGCCCTGAACAAACACCCGGGCAAGGTCACGGTATTCGTGCCCCATTATGCCATGAGCGGGGGGACGCTCATCGCTCTGGCCGCAGACGAAATCGTCATGTGCGAACACGCGGTGCTGGGGCCGGTGGATCCGCAGATCGGTCAGATGCCGGCCGCCAGCATCCTCCGGGCCGTATCCAAAAAGCCCGTGGAAAACCTGGAGGATAAAACCCTGATCCTGGCCGACCAGGCCGAGATGGCCATTGTGGAGGTGCGCAAGAGCATCTATGAGCTCCTGATCGACAACTTCAACCGAAAAGGCGGAAGAGTTGGCCAATATCCTCTCCGAGGGTCGCTGGACCCACGGTTTCCCCATAACCTATGAAATCGCCAAAAAATTAGGTCTGCCCGTGTCCAACCAAATGCCCACGGAAATCCTGGAGCTGATGAGCTACTTCCCCCAACCCACCCGGATGACCTCCGCGGTGGAATACATTCCCCTGCCCCGGCGCACCCGGCCCAGTGAATGAAGGGGAGAGGCGTGGGGGAGGGCACAGGCGGCCCCTTCCCCCGCGCCGCGCCCTTTCCCCGCTTCCTCAGGGGTAAGCAGGGGCGATTAGGAGGAACCATCCGCCGCCGCAGCCTGCAGTCGGCCACCACCCCGGAGGCTGCCGGCTGCCAGCCGAGAGCCGAGAGCCCATCATGAGACAATATCAACTGGACGAAATCCGCAAAAAAGACATTCCCCGCATTCGGGAGTACCTGGAGAAGCACGCCCAGGCCTCCGGCCTGGCGGACATCTGGTGGGTGGATGTGGGGCCGGACCTCTTGAGCCCGGCGCAATTTGAGCACGAAAACTGCCGCCCGTACCGCTTCGCCATCGAGTTGGGGGACGATTTCGTGCGCTTCGAGTTCCTCATCCGCAGCGAGAAGACCATGCGCTGCTCGTGTATCGACTATGCCACCCGGCAGCAGCGGGACTTCATTCTGGCCTTTGCCGACCGGCTGGTGGAGGATTTGCAACTGAAAACCTGAGCGATGCCGGGGGCCATGAGCCTCAGAGCGGGCCTCAGGCCCGCCTTTTTTTTGGAGATTGGTGCCCCAGGTATTTGGGGCAGGGGCCGGGGACCGAAGACTGCTGTCCGCTTATCCAGTCAGGGTATGGGAACTTGGGAGGGGAGGGCAAAGGAGGCGCACTCCCCCGGCCCTCTCCCCAAAAATTTTCGCAAGCCTCAATCCGGTGACAGGCGGTGCTTGTGCTCTGCCTGGGGCACGTACCATTCCGGAAAGTTGTAGTCGATCCCCGCGGCCGCGGGCTTCACCCCCCGGAAGCGCCGGGAGATGGCCGGCAGGGCGTCAGGCACGAAGAGGAAGGTGTAGGGCTGATCCTCGGCGATGATTTCCTGCACCTTGAAGTACGCGGCTTTGCGTTTCTCCCGGTCGAAGGTGTGGCGGCCCTCGGTGAGCAGCCGGTCCACCTCCGGGTTGTGGTAGTGGATGAAGTTGAGCTCCCCGGGCCGGGTCTTGCTGGAGTGCCAGATGTCATAGATGTCCGGGTCCTGGCCGGTGGTCCAACCCAGGAGCACCGCTTCGAAGCGCCCCTTGTTGATGAAGTCGGCGATGAACGCGGCCCACTCCACGATGCGGATCTTCACCCGCACCCCCACCTCCTTCAGGCGCCGCTGGATGATCTGGGCGGCCTGCTCCCGAATGGTGTTCCCCTGATTGGTGAGGATGGTGAACTCAAAGGGCTTGCCGTCCTTCTCCAGGACCCCCTCGGCGTTGGGTCGCCAGCCGGCTTCGGCCAGCAGCGCCTTGGCCCGGGCCGGGTCGTAGGGGAAGCGGGGCACCTCCGGGTTGTAGAACCAGGTGCCGGGTTTGTAGGGGCCGGTGGCCTCCTGCCCCAGCCCCAGGAGCACCCCTTGGATGATCTCCTCCTTGTTGATGGCGTGGGTCAGGGCCTGGCGCACCCGCCGGTCGGCGAAGCGGGGGTCCTCCAGATTGTAGCCGAGATAGACGTAGGAAAACGATACGTAGCGGTATTTGTGAAAGAGCCGGTCAAACTTGGGGTAGGCGGTCTGGCGTTTGTATTGCAGCGGCGTCAGGTTCATGCGGTCCAGGTTGCCCGCCTTGAGCTCCATGAACATGGTGGCCTGGTCCGGCTTGATGAGGTAAAAGTAACCGTTGAGATAGGGCCGGCCGGCGAAGTACTCCGGGTTGGCGGTCAGCACGATACGCTCTCCCGCCCGCCACTCCTTGAAGCGGTAAGGCCCGGTGCCGATGGGAGCCCGAGCCAGGGGGGATTTGGTGATGTCCTGCCCGGCCAGGAGGTGTCTGGGGAGGATATTCAGGCCCCAGGAGGCCAGGGCCGGGGCGAAGGGCTGGCCGTAGGTCACCCGGAAGGTGTGGTCGTCCGGGGCCTCGGCCCGCTTGACTTGGAGGTAGTCGCCGGAATAGGCCGTGGGGGTCTTGGGATCCACCATCACCTGGTAGGTGAAGAGCACGTCCTGGGCGGTGAAGGGCTGCCCGTCGTGCCACTTCACCCCTTTTTTCAGCTTGAAGGTGATGGTCAGGTTGTCCGGGGAGATTTCCCAGCTCTCCGCCAGGTCCCCCACCAGGTTCAGGTCGCCGTCGTATTTCACCAGGCCGTTGTAAATCAGGCCGGCGATGCCGTGCGAGGTGGCGTCGGAGGCCAAAGGCGGGATGAGGGTGCTGGCGTCGCCGATGCCGGCGTCGATGAAGATGTCCCCATAGGCCGGGCCGGTATCGGGCCCGACGGCGGGCTTCTCCGCCTCCGGGGGGGAGCAGGCCAGACCGGCGACCAAAACGGCGGCCAGAATGGCAAGCCCCCAGCCCGGGAGTTTGGGATTTCGGTCTCGGGTTTTCGGCATGAAATCTCCGCCGCGAACGATGGGGGGGCACTTTGGGCTTGCCGCCGCCCCCTCTTTTGGTTACATTAATCCTGTCGGGACGTGGCTCAGCCTGGTAGAGCACAGCGTTCGGGACGCTGGGGTCGGAGGTTCAAATCCTCTCGTCCCGACCACACCCTCTGGGTGGCCCCACCTTTTGCTCAGCGGGCCAGCAAGGCCCCACAGGCCTCACACTGCCCTCCGGCCAGTTCCCGGGCGTTGGTCAACTTTTGCAGGTGGCCGCAGCGGGGACAGCAGGCCACGGGCCGGTAGTCTCCCCAGGCCCGGTTTTTCCAATACCTGAAGGTGCCATATTTTCGCCGATAGAGGAAAACGGGGTAGCCCAGACCCAGGATCAGGAGATGAGCCAGGGAGATGAAGAAGATTTCC
>FWPV01006385.1_pt1 | contig 22554 bp, 17 predicted proteins | sample 2228371 | NCBI WGS metagenome assembly FWPV01 (sample SAMEA103939776, study PRJEB20133) | metagenome | reverse complement strand
CACCCTCGCCTCCCTAGTGGCCGAGGCCAGGCGGCTCGAGGACGAGGGGATCACCGAGCTGGTGCTGGTGGCCCAGGACACCACCCGCTACGGTGAGGATCTCGGCTACGGCAGGGAGGGGCTGCGGCGGCTTCTGGAAGCGCTCCTCGCCGGAACCTCGCTGCCGTGGATCCGCTTTCTGTACGCCTATCCCGCCACCCTGGATCGCGCCATCTTCACGCTCATGCGGCACGAATCGCGCCTCGTGCCCTACCTCGACATCCCCTTCCAGCACGTTTCCCGCACGGTCCTCAGGGCGATGCGGCGAGGGGGGGACGCGAGCAGCTACCGCGACCTCGTGGCGGCGGCCCGCAGCGACGTGAACGACCTGACTGTCCGTTCGACCTTCCTCGTGGGATTCCCCGGCGAGGGGGAGGCGGAGTTCGAGGAGCTGCTTCGGTTCGTCGACGAGGTGCGGTTCGACCATGTGGGGGTGTTCACGTACTCCTGGCAAGCCGAAAGCCCGGCGGCCCCCCTGGGCGACCCGGTGCCGGCACGCACCAAGGAGCGGCGTCGGCGCCTGTTGATGCGCCAGCAGGAACGCATCGCCCGCGAGCGGCTCCAGCTGTTGCGGGGGCAGACGCTTCTGGCCCTCGTGGAGGGGCCGAGCGCCGAGTCCGAGTTCCTGCTCCAGGGACGCCTGGCGCGGCAGGCACCGGAGGTGGATGGCCGCCTGCTTTTCTCGTCGGGGACGGCCGCAATTGGCGATCTCGTTGCCGTGCGCCTTCGCAAGACCTACGCCTTCGATGCGGTTGGCGACATCGTCTCCCTCGTGCGCCCCGCGCACCGGGGGGCGAGGGACGGGTGGCGACGCCGGCGCGTGGCCGGGGGGGGCTAGGCAGGGTGGACATCCTCCGCAACCCATCGCCGGTGACCGACCTCCCTCGGGGCGGGGTCGTGACCATCGGCAACTTCGACGGGGTGCACGTCGGCCACCAGCGGCTGGTGCAGGGGGCGGTGGCGCGGGCCCGCGAGCTGGGTCGCGAGGCGGTGGCCCTCACCTTCACTCCCCATCCCGAGACGGTGCTGCGACCGGAACGGGGGCTGCGCCTCCTGTCGACGCCGACCCAGCGTGCCCAGCTCCTGGCCCTCTGCGGCCTTGACGCCCTGGTGGAGGTGGCCTTCGACCGGAAGTTCGCCGCCACCCCGGCGGAGGTGTTCGCCCGCGACTTTCTCGCGCGCCGCCTGGCGCCGGTGGAGGTGCACCTGGGCGCCAATTTCCGCTTCGGTGCCGACCGGGCCGGCGACGTGGCGCTCCTCGACGCGGTGGGGCGGGAGTGCGGCTTTGCCGTCGTGGGCGTGGAGCCAGTGGTGGCGGAGGGTGAGACCGTCTCGTCCACTCGCATCCGTCAGGCGCTGGCCCACGGCGACGTGGCGCGGGCCGCCCGTCTTCTGGGGCGGCCGTTCTTCGTGGACGGGACCGTGTACCGCGGCGAGCGGATGGGGCGCAAGCTCGGGTTTCCCACTATCAACGTGCGCGTGGAGAACGAGCTGCTGCCCGCCCACGGCGTGTACATCACTGCCGTCCACCTGCCGTCCTTCGGGCGGGTTTTCCAGGCGGTGACCAACATCGGCGTCCGACCGACGGTCTACGAGAACTACGCGGTGACCGTCGAAAGCCACCTCCTGGACTTCACGGCAGACCTCTACCAGGAGGCGGTGCGGCTGTATTTCCTCGCCCGGCTGCGCGACGAGCGGGTGTTTCCCTCGAGCATGGAGCTGGTGGCGCAGATTCGCCGCGACGTGGAGGAGGCGCGCCGGTACTTTTTGGCCTTCGACGTCGGCGATCCGCGCCTGGTGCGCCGATGACGATGACGAGCACGCTGCCCCCGATGGTTGCCGCTGCCGCCCTCGCTGGCCTCGTGGCCGTGCTGCGGCTCGACCGCTACGGCCGGGAGCCGCTGCTGCCGGTGGCCTCGCTCGCGACCCTCGGCGCCGGCACGGTCCTCCTCCTCCGGGCCCTGGCGGCCCGGGCGACGGAGGGTACCCTCGGGGCGTCGCTGCTGGTGCCAGCGTTCGGCCGGTCGGTGCTGTCCTTGGAGGGCGTCGTCATCGCAGCTGCCGTGCCGATGCTGTTGGGCCTGGCCGGGGGCGTCTTCGCGGCGTCGCCCACCCGCTTTCCAGGTCTTTCGGAACCGCTCCTCATGGGAGCGGCCCCCGCCCTCGCTGCCGGTGCCGTCGAGGCGGTGGTTCTGGAGCGCCCCTGGGCGGTGCTCCTCCCCCTGCCCCTCTGGTGGGGAGCCGCCGGGGCGCTGGCAGGTCTTGGGATGGGAGTGGCGCGGCGCTCGCCGCACCCCGCTCAGCGAGTGGTGGCCGCCGCCGTGGCGCCAGCCGGCAGCGTGGCGGTGACAACGCTCGGTGGGGGGATTTCGGCGGAGCTGGCTCGGTCCGCGGCCGGCGACCGCGCGTGGCTCGTGGCCGGCAGCACGCTGCTGCCGGGTGTTCTCCTCTGTCTTGCCGTCGTCGCTGCGGTTGTGGCCGAGGGGCGGGTGATCCGCGACGCCTTGGAGCACGAGGTTTCCCTCGGTGTGTTGCCGTCCTGGGTGGTGCCGGCGGTTGCCGCCTTTCGAGCGCGTGCCTTCGGGCGCTGGTGGGAGCCGCGGGAGGAGCGGCGCGCGGTGGTGCAGGCGCTCGTCAAGCTCGCGTTTCGCTCGTGGGCATGGCGCAGCACGGCGGCGCGCCGCGGGCAGCTGGCAGGCCTCGAGGTGGGCCGGCTGCGCCAGCGCTGCCGGGAGTTGCTCGAGCTGCGGCAGGAGCCCGCGCACACCGTTCTCGAGGACGGGTGAGCAGGCGCGGAAGGGACCTTGCCCGGACGTCCCGACTGTGCGATAAGGCAGGTTCACACCGGTGGAGCGAGCCGGTTGGAAGCGTGGGAGGCAGCGGATGAACTCGAAGGGTGTGCACGTGTTCACGTCGGAGTCGGTGACCGAAGGCCATCCGGACAAGGTGTGCGACCAGATCTCGGATGCCGTGCTCGATGCGGTGCTGGAGTTCGATCTCCAGGCGGGCAAGCCGGGGAGCGGGCGGGTGGCGTGCGAGAGCTTCATCACCGTCGGTCTGGTGATCGTCGGGGGGGAGATCACCACGGGTGCCTGGGTCGACGTGCAGGAGCTGGTGCGGGACGTGGTTCGGGACATCGGCTACACGGACGCCAAGTACGGCTTCAACTACGCGACCTGCGGCATCCTGAACGCCATCGGTCGCCAGTCCCCCGACATTGCCCAGGGGGTCGACGTGGGCGGGGCCGGCGACCAGGGGCTGATGGTCGGGTACGCCTGCAACCAGACCCCAGAGCTCATGCCCATGCCCATCGTCCTGGCCCACCGCCTCACTCGCCGCCTTGCCGAGGTCCGGCGGACGGGGGTGTTGCCGTACCTGGGGCCGGACGGGAAGTCCCAGGTCACCGTCGAGTACCAGGACGGGCGGCCGGCCCGCATCGACACGGTGGTCATCTCCTGCCAGCACACGGAAGACGTGCTCGATGGGAGCGGCCAGAGGATCACGGAAGCGGCCCGCCAGGAGATCATCGAGAAGGTGGGTCGGGCCGTGTTGCCGGCGGAGCTCGTCGACGTGGGCAAGCCGACGGTGTTCCACGTCAACCCCACCGGCAAGTTCGTCATCGGTGGGCCCCAGTCCGATACCGGGATGACCGGCCGCAAGATCATCGTCGATACCTACGGGGGCTGGGCGCCGCACGGCGGCGGTGCGTTCTCCGGCAAAGATCCGACCAAGGTGGACCGCTCTGCCACCTACATGGCCCGGCACATCGCCAAGAACATCGTGGCCGCGGGCCTGGCGGACGAGGCGCTCGTCCAGCTCGCCTACGCCATTGGCGTCGCCGATCCCGTGTCGGTCATGGTGGACACCTTCGGCAGCGGCCAGCTCGCCGACGAGCAGCTCACCCGGCTGGTACGCGAGATCTTCCCCCTCACGCCCGCCGGCATCATCAAGGAGCTCGACCTGTTGCGGCCGATCTTTCGGGCCACGGCCAGCTACGGCCACTTCGGCCGGACCGAGCCCGAGTTCACCTGGGAGAGCCTCCATCACGTGGAGGATCTGAAGTCCGCCGCCGAACGCGTGGCCTGAGGGCCGCGCTGTCTGCCTGAAACCGGCAGCGAGCGCGATGCGGCGGTGACTCTACAGCTCGAGGCGCACGCCCAACCGGATCTGTCGCGGGGTCTGGTAGGCGGTGATACGGCCGTAGTCGGGGTTGGCGACCTGGAAGGCCAGCTCGGTGTTTTGATCGTAGTCTCGAACCTGGTGCGTGTCGAAGAGGTTGAAGATGTCCATGGTCAGGGTGACGTTCGTCGCCAGGAGCGGGAAGGCGTACGCGAGCTTGAGATCGACGGACCACTCGAAGGGCGTGCGCCGACGAAACCCGTCCTCGCTCTCGATGCCGCTTCCCCGAGGGGCTTCAGGGATCTCGCCCGCGCGGTTGAGGACGGGGTTGGCGGCCATGGGTGTCAGGGGCCGTCCCGAGCCGGCGTACAACCCGGCGCCGATGGCCACGCCGCTGTCCCAGGTGTGTGCGCCGTACAGCTTGAGCTGATGGGGGCGGTCGGAGGGGAGGGGACCCGCGCCGAGGGCGCCGAGGTAGCGGATGTCGCCGCGAAACCCGTACTGAGCGACGCCGATCTCCGTGTAGGAAGGATCGTTGGTTGGCCAGTCCTGGAGCGAGGACTGCGCGGTGGAGGCTTGCGCGTTGTCGTTGCGGAAGAACCCTTCGTAGCTGCCCCACAACTTCGAGAATCGGTACGACCCGAGCAGCACCCAGTTGGCGGCATAGCGCTTGTCGGCGGTGAGCTCGATGGCCTGGTAGCGGTGCTTGAGATCCTCGAAGGCGCCGACGCCGTTGACCGTGGCGGGGTAGCCTCGCCGGGGATTGGTGATGAAGTAGCTCTGCGCCCCGGCTGCCGGGTCCTTGGCGTAGATGAGCACCATGGACGCTGTGCCCACGTCCTCGAGGATGCGGGGCATGTCGCGGTAGACGTAGCGAACGCCCACGGCCAGCGACGGGGCGGGCTCCGTCTCGTACCCCGCCACGACCTCGCGGACATAGCCGGCCTTGGCGTCGGGGTCGTACCGACTGCCGGTCCCGGCGGACTGCAGGAGGTGGGTTCGCGTCCCGCCGGCCAGCACACCGTCGGGGATCGGCTGGGTGAGGGCGGCGTCGAAGTAGTCGGCGCGCAGCAACCTCCACCCGGCAGTGCCGCGGGTGAGGATGGCGAGACTCGCCGGCACCTTGGCGAGAAAGATGCCAGCGCTGGCGTACAGCCTGGTTCTTCCCCGGTGAGTGGGATCGACGACGAAGCCAAGGCGCGGTGCCCAGCTGCCCCGGAGGCGATGGCTGCCCTGCGGGCCGGACATGCGCTGCTGCTCCCAACGAAGACCGAACGAAGCCGTGGCGTTGGCGAGCTGGACCTTGTCCTGGAGGAAGAGCCCCAGGGACTCCACCTGGCCGACGCGGTCGAGCCACTGGCGGCCACCGGTGGCGCGGTAGATTCTCCCGTAGACCGGGTCGCTGAGCACCGATACCAGCACACCGGAGGCCGTGCGTTCGCCGGTGGCGAGCGTGATGGCGGGGCCAGTGACGCCATCCCGCCAGGTGTACTCGATGTCTTCCCGGCTTGCACCGTACTTGACCTCGTGACGGCCAACGAGATGGGTCGCCTTGAAGTTGTACTGGAGGCTCACCCCGCTGCTGCCCCTCTCGTACCGTCCCGTTCCCCCGGAGACCACCGCCGGGGTGGCGGTGTAGTCGGTGAGCTGCCACTCGTCCACCGAGGGGGTCTCCTCGAAGGCGGTGGTCATCCTCCCGGCCGACGCTTCGAGCAAGAAGCGATCGGTGACAGTTCCGAGGTAGTGGAGCGCCTGCACGTGGCTGCCGAAGGACAGCCCGGAGAAGCTGCTCGAATTGGTGAACGCCATGGCGGTTGCCGACTGCGGGCCCATCTCGCCGTCCGAGGGATCGCCAAAGAACGACGCCTCGACGCGGTGGTGCGACCGCCCGTGGAGGGTCGCCTTGGCGGCGTAGGAGGCGAGGGTGCGTGTGCGGTCGACTGTACCGAGCTGGCGAAGGGGGTAGCCGCGCGGTGCCACGAAGGTGGTGCGGGTCTGCTGCGGGTTTGCGGCGACGAAGAAGAACGCACGATCGCGGACGATGGGGCCGCCGAGCGCTGCCCCGAGCTCGGTGGCGCTGCTCCCGGTCACGTTACCGACGCCGTTGACGAGGGCGATCTCTCGCCTCTCGCCCTCGAGCCACTCCGGCTGGTGGTAGGCGAAGATGCTGGCCTTCCACTGGTTGGAGCCGCTCCTGGTGACCACGTTGACGACTCCGCCGGTGGACTGCCCGTACTCGGCCGGGGAACCGCCGGTCGTGACCTGTACCTCGTTGATGAAGTCGTAGGTGACACCACTGCCGAGCGCCCCATAGGTGGAGGAGTAGGCGCCGAGAGACCCGTAGCGGGGGTGGTTGATGGTGATGCCGTCCACCACGTACTGGTTCTCGAGGCCGCTGCCACCGGAGATGGAGGGGTTGGCGCTGCCCGATTTACCGCCACTCGATACCCCTGCGGCCAGGTAGACGGTGTCGGCGAGTTGCCGCCCGACGGGGAGCTGGGCGAGCAGTTCGCTCCCGACGGCGGTCACGGCGGTGGCCGAGCTGCGATCGATGAGGGGCGCGCCGCCGTGGACCTCGACGGCGTCGGTGAAGCTGCCGAGGGTGAGGGCGAGATGCACCTCGAGGCGCTGGCCGAGACGGACCTCGATGTCGCGCTGCTCGGCGGTGCGAAAACCTGCCAGCTCGACGCGCACGGCGTAGCTGCCGGGGGTCAGGAAGTTGGCGAGCAAGCGTCCCTCCGCGTTGGTCACGCCGTACCGCGGGCCTTCGGGAGCGAGGAGGGTGACGGCGGCCCCGGGCAGCGGTCCGCCCGTCTCGTCGGTGACGCGGACGAGCAAGGTTCCTGTGATGTTCTGCTGTGCTGCCGCGAACCAGCCGAAGCCGCCCGCGGCAAAAACCGCGGCGATAAGGATCACACGTTGCATCGCCCTTGCCCCCCCATGCCACGTGGCAGCGTATCGACTGCCACCGAGATCGATTCGCAACTGCCAGTGTACCAGACGCCGGGGTGCACCGAGGGTCGTAGCGCCATGTCGATCCCGAGAGGTCGGCGCGTCGAGGGCCCTGGAGAGCCGCAACACGCCTGCCGGAAGGGCCGGGCCGGGTGGCGCGAGGGCAGCGCCCGCGCCCGGGGCCTGGTGCACGGCTAGCCGAAGCGGTAGTGCTTGCGGACGGGGGAGCGGACCTCCCAGGTGCACGAGAGGCCGGCCGGGAAGGTGACCAGATCGCCCTCGCCGATGTGGACGCGCTCGCCTGCCTCGGTGGTGACCACGACGTCGCCGGCGAGGAAAAAGCAGGTCTCCTGCTCGTCGTAGTGCCACGGGAAGGTGGAGACCTCCTTGGTCCAGATGGGCCATTGCCGGACCCCGAGCCGGTCGAGGGTTTCGGGGGACGGCGCACGATCGACGTGGATCTCCATGGCTGCTCCTCCGCGGCGGGGCCGCGGGTCGCATTGTATCCTCTCGGCCGGTGGAGGTGTCCATGAAGTCGTACACTCGCTACCTGACCATGCACGTGCCCGCCCGCATGGAGTTCGTCAACATCACGCGCGAGGTGGCCGAGGCAGTTCGCGAGTCCGGCGTGCGGGAAGGGCTGTGTCTCGTGAACGCCATGCACATCACCGCCAGCGTCTTCATCAACGACGACGAGCCCGGCCTCCACGACGACTACAAGCGGTGGCTGGAGGGCCTGGCCCCGTACGACCCTTCTCCCGCCCGCTACCGGCATAACCGCACCGGCGAGGACAACGGCGACGCGCACCACAAGCGGCAGATCATGGGGCGCGAGGTGGTGGTGGCCATCACTGCCGGCAAGCTCGACTTCGGCCCCTGGGAGCAGATCTTCTACGGCGAGTTCGATGGCCGACGGCCCAAGCGGGTGCTGGTCAAGATCATCGGCGAGTGACGGTCGAAAAACGGCGGTACCATGGTCCCGATGATCCGGGAGAGGGGAGCTCGTCGCGCCCACGGGCCGAAGGTGCTGGCGCTGACGTCGCTGGCGGTGCTGACGGCGTGCGCCTGGCCTGAACGTCCCCTGGTCGTGGCCCTGTCCAGCGAGCTTGCCGGTCTCGACCCGCATACCCACGACGAGCTGGTCTCGTGGTCGCTGCTCAGCAATTTCTACGACGGTCTCGTCCGCTTCTCGCCGACCATGGAGCTCGAACCGTGCCTCGCCACCTCCTGGGAGGCGGTGGACGCGCGCACCACCCGTTTCCACCTCCGCCCCGGCGTGCGCTTCCACGACGGGAGTCTCCTCGACGCCGAAGACGTGGCGGCCAGTTTCCGGCGGGCCAGGCGGCTCCCCAATTCGGGCATGGCGGTATACCTGCGGGGGATTGTGGACGTGCGGGCGGAGGGGAAGCTCGCTGTGGTGGTCGAGACCGACGCCCCGGCACCCACCCTGGCCAACCGCCTCGCCTACCTCTTCGTGGTGCCTCGACACCAGGAGCGGCTCGCCACCATCCACGCCCCGGTGGGCACCGGTCCGTACCGCTTCGTGGGCCAGGATGAAGACGGCAGCGTCCAGGCACGGGCCTTCAAGGGGTGGCGACCACGGCCGCCCGTGCGCAGCGTCCGTTTCGTTGCCATCGACGAGGAGACGGACCGGGTCCGGAAGTTCGTGGCCGGCGAGGTAGACGTGGCCCTCGCCGTTCCCGACGAGTCGCTGCCGGAGATCGCCCGCGCTGGGGGCCGGCGGGTCCTGGTCCAGCCGACCCTGGCGGTGCGCGTCCTCGCCGTCGTGCCGCACGCCGCGTCGGGAACGGCCCGCCTGGCCCTGGCGGATGCGCGGGTCCGGCGCGCCATGCTCCTCGCCCTCGACCGACAGCGGCTGGTGGAGGAAGTGCTCCAGGGCCACGCCACGGTCGCCTCGCAGTACGTCCACCCGGTGGTCTTCGGGTACGACCCTTCCCTCGCCCCGCTCCTCTACGATCCGCCTGAGGCGCGTCGGCTGCTGGCCGAGGCCGGCTTTGCCGACGGCTTCGAGGTCGATCTCGGCCACGGCCACATCCCGGAATCGCTGGTGGCGTGGCTCGTGGGTGGGCTGGCGGAGGTGGGTATTCGGGCGCGGCCAGTGGCGATGCCCTTCGCGACCCTGCTGCGCCGGGCGCGGGACGGCCGGTTGCCCCTGGTCTTGTACGCCCGCAGTTGCATGTCCGGCGACGCAGCCGAGTTCCTCGACGCTACCATCCACAGCCCCGTCACCTCGGGAGGATTCGGCTCGGAGAACTTCCATGGCTACGCCAGTCCCGCCGTGGACGCGCTCCTCGAACAGGCCGAGGGGGAGACGGATCGTGAACGCCGCCGTAGCTTGCTCCAGGAGGCGCAACGGCGAGCCCTCGTCGATCTGCCGGTGCTGCCCCTGGTGGTGCCGTGGCAACACATGGGTTGTCGCGCTGGTCTCGAGGTGGTGCCGCGCCACGACGGCTGGTTATGGGTGGCGGGGATCCGTCTCGACAGGTAGCCGGGTTCCGGGGGCGGTGCGCTTCGATGGGTCGTGCGACCCCTCGCCCAGCCGGTGCTGGCGCAGGACTTCGAAGAGGGCCACGGCCACGCTGGTGGAGAGGTTGAGGGAGCGGACTTCATGGGACGCCATGGGGATGCGCAGTAGGCGGTGGCGGAAGCGCCGCCGCAGCTCGAGGGGGAGACCGACACTTTCCCGGCCGAAGACCAGCACCGTCCGCGGCGGGAACTCGATGTCCCAGAGGGTCCGGCTGCCCTCGGCAGAGAACAGGAATGCCTCGCCCAGGCCGGTTGCCGCTGTCTCGAAGGTGGGCCAGTCCGGCCACACCCTCGGCGCCAGTCGCTCCCAGTAGTCGAGGCCTGCGCGCCGGACCTCCCTGCTCGCCAGGGAAAACCCCAGCGGTCGGACGAGGTGGAGCGCGGCGCCGGTGGCCAGGCAGGTGCGACCGATGTTGCCCGTGTTCCAGGGGATTTCCGGGTGCACCAGCACGACGTGGAGGGCAAAGGCAGACGTCACGCCGTCATGGTAGCGGATGGCACCGGAGCGGGGCGGGGTATGATCCAAGTGGGATCATGCGCATCGATCGGTCGGTCATCGCCAAGCATGTGGTGCAGCGGTCTCGCTTCTTTGCCGCCCTGGTCCCGGTCGCGTCCCTCGAGGCCATGGAGGAGGTTCTCAAGGAGCGGCGGCGCGCCTGCCGCCAGGCCAACCACCACTGCTGGGCCTGCCGCGTCCGGGACACGGACGGCACGCTGCGGGAGGCGAGCCGGGACGACGGCGAGGTCGGCCACCCAGGCCGCGTGCTCCTCGAAGTGTTGCGCAAGTACGACCTCGAAGGTGCGCTCGTGGTGTCGCGGGTGTTCGGCGGCGTGAAGCTCGGCGTCGGTGGGGTATCGCGTGCCTTCCGCGACGCGGCCGAGAAGGTGGTGGCGGCGCTGGCGGCCGGACGCGAGCGATGAGCACGCTGGCGCCGGCGGAGCCGCGGTATACTGGCTGAGGTGCAGTACTAGAGGGGAATATGGGGCGTCGTGGAAGCAGCAGGAAGGTCCTGGTCAGTGCTGGAGTGCTCTGGGTAGCGCTTGCGGGGTGCGGGCTTCGCCACCAGCGCCCGCTCGTGGTGGCGTTCCACGACAACGTCATGACCCTCGACCCTCACTTGCACAACCACGCCGTGACCTGGTCGGTGCTGATGAACGTGTACGACGGCCTGGTGCGCTTTTCGCCGGAGATGCGCCTCGAACCATCCCTGGCGACGAGCTGGGACAAGCTGGACGCCACCCACTGGCGGCTGCACCTCCGTCGCGGGGTGAGGTTCTCGGACGGCAGCAGCTTCTCGAGCGAGGACGTGGTGGCGAGCTTCGAGCGCGCCCGGACGCACCCTCGCTCCGAGGTTCGGCACCTGATCGTCAACGTGCGCCAGGTGACGGCCGAGGGCGCGGATGCGGTGATCGTCGAGACGGTGGAGCCGGTACCGGACCTATTGAACCGCCTGGCCTTCGTGTTCGTGGTTCCCGCGGCGGCGGCGCGGAGCGAGGAGATCACCGCTCCCGTCGGCACGGGTCCCTACCGCTTCGAGCGCCGCCTCGACAACGGCGACATACTCCTTTCGGGATGGCAGAGCTGGCGCGGGCGGCCGGACATCCGTGACGTGCGACTCTGCTTTTCGGTGGATGAGGTGGAGGCCACTCGGCGGCTCCTCAACGGCGGCATAGATATCGTGCATCGCCTTTCCGACGACATGGTGGGCGAGATCGAGAAGCAGCGGCACGTGCGGCCGGTCCCCCAGCCACGGCTGGCGGTGCAGCTGTTGGCGACCATTCCCAACGCGCCGGGGGGAGCTGCGGGCAACGCGTTGGCGGACCCGCAGGTCCGTCGGGCCATCCTGCTGGCCCTCGATCGCGAGGGGTGGGTCGGTCGGCTTTTCCGGGGCAACGGGACGGTGGCCTCGCAATACGTGCACCCGGTGGTCTTCGGCTACGACCCCACCGTCAGGCCGCTGCCGTACGACCCCGACACGGCGAAGAAGCTGCTCGCCGAGGCTGGCTACCGGGACGGGTTCGCGGCCAGGCTGTTCCACACGCCGGTGTACGGCCGCCTGGCCCAGGTCGTTCGCGAGGACCTGGCCAGGGTAGGGATTGCCGTGACCCTCTCGAGCGCCAGCTACAGCGAGATACTTGGCCGGGTCCGCACGGGGCAGGCGGACCTGTTTCTCTACGGCTGGATCTGCAGCACGGCCGATGCCTCGGATTTTCTCAACACCTCGATCCACAGCCGCGACCCGGTGCGCGGCTTTGGCTTCGAGAACGACGGCGGTTTTTCCAGCGAGGCTATCGATCGCCTGCTGGAGCAGGCCGACCGCGAACTGGTGAGCGAGCGGCGCCTGGCGCTCCTCCAAGAAGCCCAGCGGTTGACGCTGGAAAAGCTGCCGATCTTGCCCCTGACGGTCCGCTGGGGCTTCCTCGGCGCGTCCAACCGGGTCGAGGTGCGGACCCGCCACGACGAGCGTATCTGGCTGTTCGACTACCGCTGGCGCCGGTGACGACCGCCCTTGGCCCGCGCACTCCTGGGGCGCGGGTCTACTCGGTGCCGTAGACCTTTTCGTCCGGCAACTCGGCGCCGGCCGCGTCGGCCTCCACCTGCCGCCCCATCGGCGGTTGCTGCAGCAGTTCCCGGTAGTACTCGTGCTGGATCACGAGGTTCATGATCTCGTTGGTGCCGGTCCAGATGGTGATGAGGCGAGTGTCGCGGAGCAGGCGCTCGACGGGGTAGATGTTGGTGTAGCCAATGCCGCCCAGGATCTGCATGGCGTGATTGACCACGGTCCAGGCCGCTTCGGTGGCGAACTTCTTGGCCTCCGAGACGAGACGGCGAACGGTGCCCGGGGCCTCGCCGAGGTCGGCCGCCCGGGCGGCGCCGTGGTTCAAGGCGCGGGCCGCGTCGAGGAGCGTGATGCTCTCGGCGATCTTGAAGCTCACGCCCTCGAAGCGGCGGATCTTCTCACCGAAGGCGTGGCGGCGGTCGGCGTAGCGGGCGGCGATCTCCATGGCTGCCCGCCCCATACCCACGGCGCCGCCGGCCGAGGTGAGCCGCTCGGGCACCATCATGCGGTGGAACACCTCGGTGCCGCGACCGAGCCCTGCCTCGCCCCCCAGCACGTTGGCCAGCGGTACGCGGGCCTCCTTGAAGACGAGGCGGCCGGTCCCGCCGCCCCGGGTGCCCATGAGGCCGTAGACGTGGTGCACTTCCACGCCCTCCCCCCGCTCGACGAGAAACGCCGTCATGGCGTCCTTGGCGTCGCCCAGTCCCGCCACGCGGCCGTAGACGAGGAAGACATCGGCACCCTCGGCTCCCACCACGAAGCGCTTCTGGCCGCTCAGGAAAAAGGTGTCGCCCTGCCGGCGGGCCAGCGTGGTGGCGGCAAAGAAGTCGGAACCGCCGCGCGGTTCGGTGAGCGCCTCGGCCACGGCGAGCTTCCCGCGCAGCATGGGCGTGAGGAAACGCTCCTTCTGCTCGTCCGTGCCGAACTCGTGGATCGCCTCGCCCACGATGGAGACCAGGGACCACAGGCAAGGCAGGGAGGTTCCCAGTACGCCAAGTTCCTCCAGGGCAACCATTTCGGTTGTCCAGGGTAACGCGCGACCGCCCCAGCGCTGGGCAAAACGCAGCCCGAGGAGGTGGCGGCGCCCGGCCTCGGCGAGGAACTCCCGCGGAAACCGGACGAGGTCGGCGTCCATGTCGAGGAGCAGCTTTCGGGGGATGGCGGCGACGAAGTCGCGGACCTCGTCGCGCAACGCCGTGACGTGCGGGCCAAGGGTGCGGTCGGTCAGCATCGGCACCTCGCAACTAGCTCAGAGTACTCAGGTCTTGCCGCCGCAGCAACACGGTCGCCCCCTGCCGGGAGGATTGTGGCTTCACCGGCGGTGAGGTATCCTCGCCGCTCAATGGACAAGGGCCGGCTTCCCCTGGTCTTCGCGGACCCCCCGCCCGCTACCCTGGTGTTGCGCGACGGACGCGTGTTTTCTGGTTTCTCCGCGGGCGGTGACAGCTGGGCCGAGGGGGAGGTGGTGTTCAACACCGCCATGTTCGGCTACCAGGAGATGCTCACCGATCCCTCTTACCACGGCCAGATCCTGGTACTCACCACCCCGCACGTGGGCGTGGTGGGCACGAACCCGGACGATCTGGAGTCGGCGCGCATCTGGGTCCGGGGCGTGGTCGTTCCGGATCTGTGCCGGGTGCCCTCGAGCTGGCGCGCAACGCGTGGTCTTTTCGAGGCGTTGCGCCAAGCAGGGGTTCCGGTGGCCTGGGGGTTCGATACCCGGGCGCTGGTACTGCACCTGCGCCGTCACGGCGCGTTGCCGGGAGTGTTGGCGTGCGGGGCGCGGGCGAGCGACCCCACCCTGGTCGCTCGCGCGGCGGTGGCTCGCGGGACCGAGGGGTGCGACCTGAGCCGCGACGTGTCGTGCTCCTCGCCGTGTGCCTGGGAGGAAGGCCCGTGGCGCCGCCCGGCCGAGCGCCCAGAGGAGGTCTCGGGCCTGGGTATCCCTCGTCCGCGGGTGGTGGTCGTGGACTGCGGCGTCAAGCGATCCATCCTGCGGCAACTGGTCGGCGCTGGCGCGGAGGTCACGGTGCTGCCGAGGAACACCTCGGCGGCCGAGATCCTCAGCACGGCACCGGACGGGGTCGTCGTGTCCAACGGTCCCGGCGACCCGGCGGCGGTGGGAGAGGCGAGGGAAACCCTGGCAGCCCTGCTCGGGCGGGTCCCCCTGCTGGGGATCTGTCTCGGCCATCAACTCCTCGGCCTCGCCGTCGGCGCGCGAACCTACAAGTTGCCCTTCGGGCACCACGGCGCCAACCACCCGGTGCGGGACGAGGCGAGCGGCGCCGTCTGGATCACCTCCCAGAACCACAACTACGCCGTGGACGCGGCATCACTGCCGGCCCGCGCCTGCGTCACCATGGTGAACCTCACCGATGGCTCCGTGGAAGGCGTGGCGGTTCCCGAACTCGAGGCCGAGGGCATTCAGTTCCACCCCGAGGCAGGGCCCGGCCCGCACGACGCACTGGGGGTGTTCTCCCGCTTCCTCCACCGTTGCCGCCACCTTCGGGCGCAGACGGGGGCGTGGACGTGAGGGTCGACGCAACCGGCACGATGGCGGGTCGGCGGTCGTCGAGCGACTTGGCAGCACCGATGGGAGCGGGCGGGTAGTGCCCCGGCGACGTGACATCGCCACCGTGTGCGTGCTCGGCGCGGGGCCGATCCGCATCGGCCAGGCCTGCGAGTTCGACTACTCGGGCGTCCAGGGGATCCAGGCGTTGCGGGAGGAGGGGGTCCGAGTCGTCCTCGTCAACTCCAATCCCGCCACCGTCATGACCGACCCCGAGCGCGCCGACGTCACCTATGTCGAGCCGCTCACCGTCGAGACGGTGGCGGCAGTCCTGGAGGCGGAGCGCTGCGACGCCCTGCTGCCGACCCTGGGTGGCCAGACCGCCCTGAACCTGGCGGTGGCGCTGGCCGACGCCAGGGTTCTCGACCGCCTGGGCGTGCAGCTGCTGGGCGCGGGCGTCGAGACGATCCGGACCGCCGAGGACCGCGAGCGGTTTCGCGAGGCCATGCGGCGGGTCGGCCTGCCGGTCCTGCCGTCGGTCACGGTGTCGGGCCTTGCCGAAGCGAGGCGGGCGGCGGAGCTGGTCGGTTTCCCGGTGATCCTTCGCCCCTCCTTCACCCTCGGCGGGGCCGGTGCGGCCATGGCGTACAACCGGCAGGAGTACGAGGTCGCCATCCGCGCCGCCCTGGCCGCAAGCCCGGTGGGCGAGGTGCTGGTCGAGCGCTCCGTCGAGGGGTGGAAGGAGTTCGAGCTGGAGGTGATGCGCGACGCTGCCGATACGGTGGTGGTGGTGTGCTCCATCGAGAACCTGGACCCCATGGGCGTGCACACGGGCGATTCCATCACCGTGGCACCGGCCATGACGCTCACGGACAAGGAGTACCAGACCCTGCGCGACGCTGCCGTCACCTGCCTGCGAGCAGTAGGGGTGGAGACCGGTGGCGCCAACGTGCAGTTCGCCGTCGATCCGGCGAGCGGCGAGTGGGCCATCATCGAGATGAATCCGCGAGTGTCGCGGTCCTCGGCGTTGGCCTCCAAGGCCACCGGTTTCCCCATCGCCCGCATCGCCGCCAAGCTGGCCCTCGGCTTTCGCCTCGACGAGATCACCAACGCCATCACGGGCACTACCCCTTGCGCCTTCGAGCCGGCCCTCGACTACGTGGTGGTGAAGATGCCGCGCTTTGCCTTCGAGAAGTTTCCAGGTGCTCGGGACGTGCTGGGCACCTCCATGAAGTCGGTGGGGGAGGCGATGGCCATCGGCCGTTCCTTCGAGGAGGCGCTTCTGAAAGCGGTCCGCTCGCTGGAAACGGGGCGCGGGTCGCTCGCCGCACCCGCCGCCCTGGCCGCGAGCGACGACGAGACCCTCCAGGGGGCGTTGCAGAGGCCGTCCTCGACCCGCCTCTGGGCGGTGGCCGAGGCGCTGCGGCGCGGCTGGCCGGCCGAACGGGTCGCTGCGCTGTGCCGCTGGGATCCCTGGTTCGTGGCCCGCCTCGACGGGCTGGTGGCGGCGGAGGCGCTGCTCGCGCAGGGTCCGGGGAATGCACCTGCACGCCTGGTGGCGGCCAAGACGATCGGTTTTTCCGACGAAGAACTCGCGCGGCTGTGGCGCGTGCCCTGGCCCGAGATCCGGGCGCAGCGGCACCACCTGGGCGTGCACCGGCGCTACCGTTCGGTGGATACCTGCGCCGGCGAGTTCGCTGCCCGGACGCCGTACTTGTACGGCAGCTTCGGCAAGGTCGACGAGGCGCCGCCGCCGAGCCGTCCGGCGGTGGTGGTCCTCGGTTCCGGACCGGTGCGCATCGGCCAGGGGATCGAGTTCGATGCGTGCTGCGTTCACGCCGTCGAGGGGGTGCGGCGGCGCGGTCGCGAGGCGGTGATGGTCAACTGCAACCCGGAGACTGTTTCCACCGACTGGGACGTAGCCGATCGCCTGTACTTCGAACCTCTCACCCTGGAAGAGGTCCTCGACGTGGTGGCGCGGGAAGGTGCCGAGGGTGTACTCGTCCAGTTCGGTGGACAGACGCCCCTGACCCTGGCCAGGGGGCTCGAAGCAGCCGGTGTGACCATCCTCGGCACACCCCCCGCCGCTATCCACCGGGCCGAGGACCGTCACTGCTTTGCGGCCCTCGTCCAGCGGCTGGGCCTTCGGCAACCGGCCGGCGCCACGGCCCTGACGCTGGCCGATGCCAGGGAGGCGGCAGATCGTCTCGGCTATCCGCTGTTGGTGCGCCCCTCCTACGTGCTGGGGGGACGTGGCATGGAGGTGGTGTACCGCTGGGAGGAGCTGGCCGCGTACTGGCAGCGGGAGGTGGGCGGGGATGCGGAACACCCGGTGCTCCTCGATCGGTTCCTGGAGCGGGCGGTGGAGGTGGACGTGGACGCGGTGACCGACGGCACCGACGTCGCCATTTGCGGCATTCTGGAGCATATCGAGGAGGCCGGCGTGCACTCGGGGGACTCCTCGGCCGTCTACCCACCGGTCTCCCTCTCCTTCGAGACCATGGCCGAGATTCGCCGGATCACCCGCCTCCTCGCCCGGGAACTCGGCGTGGTGGGGCTCTTGAACCTGCAGCTCGCCGTCAAGGACGGGCTGGTGTTCGTCTTGGAAGCCAACCCCCGGGCGTCGCGCACGGTGCCGTTCCTCTCCAAGGCCACGGGCGTGGCCTGGGCAGCCGTCGCCGCGGAGGTGTGTTGCGGTGCGACGCTGCGCGAGCTGGGGGCGAGGGACGGCGTGCCCCTCGGCGTGGCGGTGAAGATGCCGGTCTTCCCCTTCGATCGGTTTGCCGGGGTGGATCCGCGCCTCGGCCCGGAGATGCGGTCGACGGGCGAGGTGATGGGGCTTGCCGATTCCTTCGGTGCCGCCTACGCCAAGGCGGCCCTGGGCGCCGGGCTGCTGCTGCCCGGTGGCGGGACGGCCTTCCTGTCCCTGGCCGACGGCGACAAGGACCGCGCCCCCGCCCTGGCCGCGCGGTTCCAGGAGCTCGGGCTCACGCTCATGGCCACGGGCGGCACGGCCGCGGTGCTGGCGCGGGAGGGAATCGCCGCACGGGGGGTGGCCAAGGTGTCCGAGGGACGTCCGAACGTCCTCGACGCCATGGCCAACGGCGAGATCCAGCTCGTGGTCAATACCAGTAGCGGCTCCCGCGCCCGTCGCGACGGCGCGGCCATCCGCAGGGGCGCGCTCGAGCTCGGTGTCCCCTACGTGGCCACCGTCGCAGGCGCCTTCGCCGCCGCCGAGGCCATGGCCACGCTGCGGTGCGGGATTCCGGCTCCCCGCTCGCTGCAACAGCGCCTGGCGACTCGCGGCCAGGGGGTCGGCGGCGCGGCCCTTTCGCCGGGCGTCGTCTTCAGCTAGTCTGACCGGGTCGCGGCGGGCTGCGACGAGAGGAGGAGGGACGTTGCCAAAGACCCTGGAACGGGAGTGGGAGTTCGAACTGCCGGCAGGAACCCCAGAGGAGCTCTTGGCCGGTCTGGCGGCGCGGGATCGCCTGTTTGGCCAGACCATCACCATGGAGCCCGAGGAGGAGCCGGCCAAGAGCGTCGAGGTCTGGATCGGTTCGAGCGACGCCCTCGAGGGGAAGATCTACCACCTCGGTGTCTGGGCCGAGCTGTCGGGTGCGAAGGAGTACCTGGAAAGCGCAGCGGATGCGTTGGGTGAGGTCCTCGAGGAGCAGATCGAGGCTGGTGTCGCGGATGCCATGGCGGCAACCCTCGTCGATCGGCAGGCGATGGACGCCATCGTGTTCCGGGCGGTGCCTGAGGACCAGGAGCGCCCCCAGGTCATCGTGCCGGAGTGGCTGGCCCCGAGGGGCGCCGAGTTGCCCTGGGGCTTCGAAGCGGTCGATGCGACGGGCGCTGTCTGGCCGCCTCCCGGCACGGTGGAGCGTCACGGGCGCCTGGCCGTGGTTCCAGCGGCCGGGGAGTACCTGCTCTACGCGCTGCCGGCCATCGAGGGCGACGAGGAAGGGTGAGGGGCTGACCCCGCGTCGGCAGTGGTGCCGGAGGTGGGAGTCGAACCCACACGGGCGAACACCCACCGGATTTTAAGTCCGGCGCGTCTGCCGTTCCGCCACTCCGGCTCGGGACCTGGTTCTCGAGGGCGGCAGCCGTGCGGCGCCGCCGTCCCCTACGCTCGCAAGATCGCAGCCACGTCGGCCACCTGACGGAGCGCCTCGGCGGCCGGGCCATCCACCATCTCCACGTGGCCTCCCCGTTCGAGGACGGCCCGCGACATGCGGTCGATCATGTGCTTCTCGCGCTCCACCTTCTTGCCACAGAGCGGACACCGCTGATCGGCGGGGGGTAGGAGGACCTGGCACTCGCTGCAGCTTCCCCCTTCGAGCCGCAGACCCTGGAGGTACACCAGCTTCCACACCCGGCCCTGGTTGATGGCATCGAGGGTCGGGGAGAGGCCGGCCACCGCCCGCCCCCCCTTGTGGACCTCCTTGAGCAGGTCGCGCACGACCTGCAGCTCCTCCACCCGTTCGAGGCGGGTCTGCACCTCGGCGGTGCGGGCGAGGATCTCGTCGGCGCCGGCGGAGATGGGCATGGGCATCACCTCTACCAGCTTGCCCCGCAAGCGCTTGGGTAGCTGCCGGGCGAGCTCCGACGCCACCTCGACGGTCCCACCGACGATCAGCCGATCCACTTCCAGCTGGTCGAGGATGCGCGCCATCTCCGAGGCCACCATCTTCACGTGGGTGGACACGCTCTCGTCGTGGCGGCGCTCCATGCGCGGCTGGGAGCGCAGCTTGTCGGAGCTCGGCGAGTCGGGCCGCGGCGGCACCGCCGAGATGAGGTCGCGGTGCTCCTCGATCTCCCCCAAGAAGACCGTGAGCAGGCGAGCCCGTTTCTGGTCGACGATGACGATGCCGAAACGCTCGTGCTCGTCGAGGGCCTCGAGGAGTGGTCGGAGGAATGCACCGACGCCCCAGTAGGCGCCGGAGGGGAGGGCGATGCGGAGGACCTTGCGAAAGGTGACGCCGAGACCCCGGTGACGGGCGAGGACGAGGGTACGCCCGTTGGCCTCGACCCGCTTAACCGTCTCCTCGACTTCCGGGATGACGAGGGCAAGTTCGTCGTCGTTGGGATGAGCCGAGCGGAGCTGCCGCAGCAAGTCCCTGAGGTGGGTCTCGAACTGGCGCTTGCGGTTCGCCGGGTTAGTCTGATCCACATCCAGGTACAGGGTGAGGGTCTTCCCAGGCGCCTGCGAGAGTTGCTGGAGCTGCTCGATGTCACGGTGTCGAATCATCCCCGCCTCCTTGCCACCCTTCAAGTATAGGAGAGGGTACAAGTCGCCCCAGATGGGCGAGGACGAGGGCGACCGCCACGGAGACGTTGAGGGATTCCACCCCCTGTGCCAGGGGGATGGTCACGAGGACGGTGCAGCGCTGGGCGACGGCGGGAGCAAGGCCGCTCCCCTCGTTACCGAACGCCACCAGGGCGGGGAGGCGGGGGCGAAAGGTGGGGAGCGGCACGCCGCCGGCCGACGAGGTCCCCACCACCTGGCCGCCGGCTGCTTCGAACTGAGTCGCCAGTTCGTCGAAGGAGACGTCGGCCTGGACGGGGAAGCGGAGGGCCTGGCCTGCCGAGGCGCGCAGCGAGCGCGGGGAGAACGGGTCGGCGCACAGAGGTGAGCAGGCCACTCCCGTGGCGCCCAGGGCTGCAGCGGAGCGAATGGCACCGCCCACGTTGCCCGGGTCCTGGAGTCGGTCGAGGTACGCCACCACACCCGAGGGTCGGAGCTGGACCGACGGCCGGGCCACCACCGCCAGTACACCCTGGGTGTGCTGGGTGGGGGCCAGGCGGGCGGCGGTGCCCTCGTCGAGGAGGAAGAGCCGCGGGGTCGTGGTGGTGCCCTTGGCCAGGGCGGCCGCGAGGGGGGCGAGGTGCGCCCGGGTGGTGAACACGGCCTCGACCGGTACGCCAGCGACCACGGCGTCCACCACCAGCTTGAGGCCATCGATCAGGGTTCGTCGGCGGTCGAGGCCGCGAGCGATGCGGCGCAGTTCGGCGAGCCGTGGGCTCCGGCGCCCGAGTGTCGGGATGGCGGAGTCCGCGCTGTCCACGCGTCCAGTGTAGCGGGAGTTGTCTTTCTCGGGGCGATATGGGAGACTCGGACGCCATGCAGGCAGGGGAGTTGGCCGCGCGCCCTTCGGGGGCGAAGAGGTGCCGCGCTTCCGGCTCGTTGGGGGTGATGGCACCGCTCTCGCTGCTCCAGGCGGCCCGGACGGCCCGGGGGAACCTCCGCCTTGTGCTGCGCAACACGGCACAGGGCAGCGTGGTGGTGGTGGTGTTCCGGGACGGCGAGGCGAGGATGGTCTTTTCGCCGGGCGACCGCCGCTCGGTAGGGGAGCTGTTGCTGGCCGCGGGGTTGCTCGATCGCGCGACGGTGGACCGGCTGGTGCGCGAACGCATGGGTGCCAGCCCTTCCTTGCAGCGCTTCCTGGTGGAGAAGACTTCGCTGCGCTTCGTGGACGTGCAGCGTTTCTTGGATTTCCAGGCGCGGCAGCGCTTGCTCGACGCCCTGGCGTGGGAGGAGGGGTACTTCCAGATCGAGGAGTACCACGAAGGCGAAGAGCTCGACTTCACCCTCGCCCTCCCGTCTTTCGAGTCCCTCGCGGTGCGCGCCACGGCACGACGGGAACAGTTGCCCTCGCTCCTGGCCGCCCTGCCCGCCGCCCCCGCCCAGACCCTGGTGCGAAGGCGGCGTGGGGCGGCGCGGCCGCTGGATGCGTGGGAGCGTGAGGTCTTTGCCGCGCTGGACCAGCCGTTGCTGGTGCCCCAGCTCGTGGCCAGGCTCTTGGTGGACGACGATCTGGTGCTGGGAGCGCTGCTGCGCCTGGCGTCGCGACGACAGGTGGTGGTCCGACCTGTCGTCGCCCTCGCTGCCAACGCTGGCGCCACGGCGAGCTACGAGACCGCGACGCTGCTGCGCGATGCGGTGGCGACGCTCCGTCCTCACCAGGCAGGCACGGCCGGCGACCTCTGGGTCTTGCTCGTGTCAGCACGACTGGAGACGGCGCCCCGCCTCCTCGCGGCCATGACCACGGACCACGACGAGGCGGAGGGCTGGGACGAGGACGATTATCCGAGCGGGCTGGCCCACGGGGTGATGAGGCTCCGGGACGGGGGACGCCTCTGCCTGGTGGCCGCGCAACCCGACGCCCTGTCGCGCGGGGCGCTCGAGGGGATGCTCGGGCGGTGCGATGCGGTGGCGCTGGTGCGCGAGGGCAAAGGTGGCGAAGAGACGCGCAGGCTCACCATGCTCCGCGACACGGTGCTCGCGGCGGCGCGAACGTGGCGGCCGCTGTTTCTCGGCGTCGACGTGGGTGCCGGTTTCCGGCCTTGGGAGGAGTTCCCCGACGCGGTGATCGGTGTTCGGGACCTTGCCGATCTTTCGCCTTCCAGACTCGTCGAGTGCCTCGTCGGCGGCGTGCTGGCGGCTGCCAAGGGCCGCGGGCAGGTGGGGTCATGAATCTTGCAAGAGGTGTACACTACGCGTACGGCACCCGAACCGGGGGGTTCGGAGCGGGCAGCGTGCAGGGGAGGACGCCTTCATGACACCAACTCATCTGCTGCGGTGGGCGTGGGTGCCAGTGCTGGTCGCCGTCATGGCCAGCGCGCAGACACCAGACCCGCGGACCGCTGCCGGTCAGCTCGCCGTCTGTGGCGGTGCTGCCGCCTGGCAGCGGATCGGATTTCTGGAGTTCGAGGTCCTCGTGCATGGGCAGGCGGGTACCGAGGGGCCATGGCACTACCGGTGGGATCGCGCCTATGGTTTCTACCGGCTGTCGGGGCCCGGCCCGGAAGGCCAGACCGTCGATG
>FWPV01006381.1_pt1 | contig 22560 bp, 19 predicted proteins | sample 2228371 | NCBI WGS metagenome assembly FWPV01 (sample SAMEA103939776, study PRJEB20133) | metagenome | reverse complement strand
CCACTTTGTCGGCGAACCAGCTATTCAGCTGTGGCAGTTGCGCCATAAAATCCGCAACCGAAGCGCCTGGGGCAAAATCAGCGGGTAATACAGATTCAACAGTTACATCCGATAAATCCAGCTGTAAACCCGACTCGCGCGCCAGAATCAACAGCTTACGCGCCACGTCCATGCCCGATAAATCATCACGCGGGTCTGGTTCCGTAAAACCCATGGCTTTGGCTTTGGCGGTGACGTCCGAAAGTGCAACACCCTGCTCCAGCTCGCCAAACATATAAGACAAAGAGCCGGACAAAATGCCTTCAAAGGCCATGAGCTCATCACCGGCGTTGAGTAAACCCTGTAAAAAGTCGATGACCGGCAAACCAGCCCCTACTGTGGTTTCATATAAAAACCGCCGGCGGTGCTGCTGTGCCACCAAACGCAGCTGCCGGTAATAATCCAGGCTTGCGGTATTGGCTTTTTTGTTTGGCGTGACCACATGAAAACCAGCGGCCAGGAAATCGGCATATTGCATAGCCACGGCTTCAGCGCTGGTGCAATCAATCAGCACCGGATTGGTTAAATGATTGTCCTGCACAAACTGACTCAGCGCTTCCAGGCCAAATTGTTGTTTTTGCCCGTCCATCCGTTGTTGCCAGTTCGCCAGGTTAATACCCTGCGCATCCAGCAATAAGGCTTTGGAATTCGCAATCCCATAGACGGTCAAACGCACATTGCGTTGCTGTAAAAACTGCTGCTGACGTTCAAATTGCGCCAGCAATTCACTGCCTACAACACCACAACCCACCAAAAACACATCAATGCTGGGTACATGGCTAAAGAAGTTCTCATGGCAGACTTTAACCGCATTACGGCAGGACTTTTGCTCCACCACAGCTGAAATTGAGCGCTCTGACGAGTCCTGCGCTATGGCAACAATATTAACGCGGGCCTGGGATAAAGACGCAAAAAATTTGGCCGCCACACCGCGGTGCTGGCGCATGCCATCCCCCACTAAACTGACAATGGCCATATCCGACTGAATCGCCAAAGGTCTTAATAACTTGCCTTGCAGCTCCAGTTCAAACTCTGTTTCCAGCGCTTTTTTGGCGACATTTAAATCAAGCTGCGCCACACAAAAACTGATACTGAATTCGCTGGACGATTGGGTAATTAAACTGACCGACACCTGCTCGCGTGCCATAGTGGCAAAAACGCGCGACGCCATACCCACCACACCTTTCAGGCCTGGGCCGGATACAGTAATAAGCGCCAGATGCTCCAGGCTGGAAATGCCTTTGACCAGCGAATCACCGTTATTATTGGCGTCGATACAAGTGCCAGGTGCCGATGGGTTTAAGGTGTTTTTGATATAACAAGGGATTTGGTAACGGGCCAGCGGACCTATGGTTTTTGGATGCAGTACCTTGGCGCCAAAATATGACAGCTCCATGGCTTCGTCATAAGACAAATGGTCAATCAGCTGCGCTTGTTTCACCTGACGCGGGTCAGCACTATACACACCATCCACATCTGTCCAGATCTCACAAACGCTGGCGCGGATACTGGCGGCCACAATAGCGGCGGAATAATCAGAGCCATTACGGCCCAACAGGCAAAGTTCACCATTGCTGTTGCTGGAGACAAAACCGGCCATCACATAAACCTGTGCCTGCTGTTTGGCAATAGCGGCACTTAATGCAGCTTCAGATGCCGGGATATCGGCCACCGCATTTAAATAATCGCCCTGGCTTTTGACACAAACCACAGAGTCGAGTGCAACAGTGTCAATTTGCAGCTTTTTTAATAGCCCAGTCATCAGGGCAACACTAAATTGTTCACCCAAACCCAGGATGCGGGCTTTAATGTGGTCAGGGCAATATTGTAATAAAGCCACCCCCTGCAGCTGTGCTGATAACTGCGCAAACTGCTGCTCACGCACCAGCGTCAGCGCTTCGTTGTCCGCAGCCGTTAGCTGATCTTTGGCCTCTGACTGCAAAGTTTCCAGCCGTTGCTGCCATTGTTGTAGCAGTGGCAAATAGTCGGTGCCCAAAAATGCTAAGTCGGTCAGCTCCACCAACAAATTGGTCACACCCTGAGGTGCAGAGAGCACCAGGCCAACAGGCTCGGCGCTTAGTTGTTGTTTTACAATGCCGGCAACTTCTAAAAAACGTTCAACCGACGCTAATGACGAACCACCAAACTTCAGCACCCTCATAAGATTTCTCCTTTGCAAGAAACGCAAAAGGCCCGTGACTGGTGAGGTCACGGGCCTTTTTAAGACAATACGCCGCCGACCTCCTACCCGGTAAGGGTGGTGGTTGTAATAATGGTGGTGGTATTGATATGTGTAGTTTTCATACTGTCTATATGCTCAAAGTTTTAGACGTCTGTCAATCTAAATGTTTAGAATTTTTCAAAGACGGTGCTCAGGCAATAAGCCAAAAGCCGTTAGTTAACTTTTTTCTGATAGTCGCTGACACCGGGCTGGAAAATACAGACCCGGTTGCGGCCCGCTCTTTTGGCGTTATAAAGCGCAATGTCGGCACTGCGGATTAAATCGTCGTGCAATAAATGTTGTTTGGGCGAAAACTCGGCCACACCAATACTTAAACTGGCTCTGATGGTTTGCTGATTAAATAACATCAGATGATCAGCGACCGCATTGCAAATACGCTCAGCCACTTCCACAGCACCGGATAACGGCGTGTCGGGCAAAATAATGCCAAATTCTTCACCACCATAACGGCCTAATAAATCGGAGTCACGCAGCAGGCTGCCAATAAACGAAGCCAATTCAACCAACACAAAATCACCACCTAAATGGCCGTATTTGTCATTCAGATCTTTAAATTTGTCTAAATCAAACAACAACAGGGACAACGGATGATGATAACGCTGCGCCCGGTGAATTTCCTGTTTTAGCTGCTCTTCCCAGAAGCGCCGGTTCAGCACCTTGGTCAGGCCATCCTGCCGGTTGGCTTTTTCCAGTTCAGTCAGGGTTTTACTCAGATGTTGCTGATAAACAAAAGCGTCGGTGGCATCTTCAATCAGAATACAAATCAGCGGTTGTTCCAGCTCTGGGGTGTCCAGCGGCAACATAGTGCAATTTTGCGCCATATACTGGCTACTGCTGGTCATGGGTCTTAGATGGGCAAACTTAAAAATATACTGGCGCTGCTCCCAGCTGCTAAAAGCCGGCGTTTTTAAATCCAGAACACTCATCAACTTGCGTTTGAGCCAGGCTTCCGGCAAGTCGGCAAACACAGAAAATAAAGACTTCCCTTGAATATCAACCAGTTGTAGGCCAGCATGACGTTCAATAAAACTATTTGCGTAGTGGATCTGATATTCATCGTCGATGACCAGTACACCACTATTTAATTGTGCCAGGATTGGACTGCTTAACCAGGCGTAAGACATCAATAATCTTCCAGAATACGGTCGAGGATCGTCTTGATATTGCTGACGGCTTCGGCAGGGATCAATAAAATCATGTCGCAGTTAAAGGAATGATCGACTAGTTGATAACTGATATCGACTTTTAAGGCATGTTCCCAATGAAACGAGGTGTTTTTTAATATGCCGGATAAGTCGCCGTTATTCGACGACAATACCCGTGGCGCACTGTACGACAAACTGTTTTCCAGTTGTTGTGCCATACCATTTAAAAATGTCGTGGTTAAAATCGAGCTGATATCGGTCAGCATCTCTATCTCAGATACGTCACCCACGTCATAACCGAGCAAAGCCGAAATTTTATGGGCATTGGCCATCTGGTAAAGCACTATGGCTTCACCACGCACCCCTTCATTGCCAAAAAAACCCTGACTGACCAGCGCCGCTTCGGTGTCACGGTAACGGCTTTCAAATTCAGCCGGGATCATACTGGCGCCAACCAGTGCAATCGAAGGCACTTGCAGATGGACAAATGTATTCAGAAAACGCGCCAGTTTATCGCTGGCCAGGCCCATAGCGACGTTGATAATTTCCTGCAAACAGTCGCGTTGTTCTTCGCTAAAGCCGAGGTTATTCATATCAATCCGTATTGTTTTAAGATGCCGCTCAGCTTTTCTTCATTGACAGGTTTATGAATAAAAGCCAGGGCACCAAGTTCCATCACCCGTTTTTGCATCTCAGGCTGAATATCGGCAGAAATCACAATAACAAAACAATCGATATTTTCCGCTTTGATGGCCTCAAGCACGCCAATACCATCCAGTTCCGGCATGGTTAAATCAAGAAAAACCAAACCAATTTCCTGGCTGCGCAAAATAGCCAGCGCTTCCAGACCATTGGCAGCAGTTTGAAATTCGGCATCAAAAGATTCTGGCAGGCTCTTACGTACTTGCTTTCGCGCCAGTATAGAGTCATCACAAATTAGTACCGGCAACGCCATTCGCTACAGCTCCGTTTTTATAATTCTAATATTTATGCGAAGTTACGGGCAAAATATAACCAGTTGACCCGCCTAATGCAACAGATTGCCCGCATTTCGCTACAGCTTTGCCGCCATTTTTAACATAAGTGTCTTGATTTTCGCCAAAGCTAAATCTCAGCTATAGTTCGGAGAAAAAATTCAGCAAACCACACAAAAAAATACAGAATTGACATAAAGTGGCAAATGGCGGAACTTAATCCGATTTTGCTATTTTAATTGTTGTTTTTTTTAGCTAATTTTACAGCATCAGGTGGCACACACCCCCGCTGAAAGCACAGGTAGTCAGATGCAGCAAAAAAGTTTATCCAGAAAACTGCTGACCAAAGTTTTGTCGGTTTATTTTATTTTAACTTTTGTCGTCACTGTCGGTCAGATTGTTGCAGAGTACTTTAATACCAAAAACCACATCAATGGCGAGCTATCTACCTTACAACAAACCATTTCCGGCAGCTTAACCCGGGCTATCTGGGAGTTAAACACCACACAAGCACTGATTATTGCCGATGGTTTACTGGCCATTCCGTCAATCGAAGGCATTATTGTGCGCGACGACAGCGGCGCTGTGATCACACAGCTCGGCCAATATGTTGATATCAGCGAAAGGTACAGTAATCAGCTGGTTAAAGAAGGGGTGCGGCTGACCGAACAACAATCCGGTCTTTTTGGTTATACTTTTCCGCTGATTTTTGAATTTTCCGGCCGTGCCACCCAGGTGGGTGACGTCACTCTGTTTTCCAGCCGCACCATAGTACTGGATCGGATCAAAGTGGGTATCTATTTCCTGATTGGGAACGCGCTGCTCAAAACCACCTTTTTGATTATTTTGTTTTTAATTGCCTTCAGAAAACAACTGACCCTGCCTTTGGCTGAATTGACCCAGCAAATTGAAGAACTGGAACTGGATAACCTCGATGGTGCCAAAGTTGAAATTCAGCATGGCGATACCAATGAATTAAGCGTGATGGCTGATGCCTTTAACCGCCTGATCGCCAGGGTGCAGGATTACAAAGGCCAGCTGGAAAACACGCAAAAACAACTGCTGCAGTCCAATGAAAAACTCGACCAGCACAATCTGATCCTGGAACAGGAAGTGGCGCGTAAAACCTCGGGCTTAAGCCAGGCCATGATGGATTTACAACAACAAAAACAAGAGCTTGAAGTAAAACAGCAGGCACTGCGTGAAGAAATTGAACGCCGCCGCCACACCGAAGAAGCACTTCGCAGCAAACAAACTGAACTGGAAAAACTGGTCAACGATTTACGCCAGGCGCAGGACCGCTTGGTGCAATCGGAAAAAATGGCGGCGCTGGGTGGCCTGGTGGCTGGTATTACCCACGAAGTCAATACACCTGTGGGCATTGGCGTCACGGCAACCAGCTTTCTGGCGGAAAAACTGGCGGCACTGGAGCATGCTTATCAGGAAAAAAGCCTGTCGCCCAAGGCGTTGGAACATTTTATTGAAGAAGCCAAACAGGGCACTGAGCTTTTAAACACTAACCTTATCCGCGCTTCTGAGCTGATTGCCAGCTTTAAACAAATTGCCGTGGATCAAACCAGTGAAGCCATTCGTACTATCCAGCTGCATGAATATCTGAATGAAATTATCCGCTCACTGCAGCCGCATTTTAAAAAGACCAAACATCATATTGAAGTGAACTGCCCGGAAAACCTGACCCTGAGTTGCCCGGCCGGTGCCATCTCGCAAATTTTCACCAACCTGCTGATGAACTCCCTGATCCATGGTTTTGAAGAGATGGAAGAAGGCAATATCAACATCACTGTGGTGGATGAAGGCAATGTGGTAGATATTAATTACGCCGACAACGGCAAAGGCCTGACACCTGAGCAGCTGGAAAAACTGTTCCACCCGTTTTTTACCACTAAAAGAGACCAGGGTGGCAGTGGCCTTGGCACCCATATTACCTACAACCTGGTGCGTCAGACGTTAGGCGGCAGCATTCAGGTGAAAAGTGAACCAGGCCATGGTCTGGCGTACCATATCCGCTTTCCAAAAACGTTAAAACGCTCGTAAAAGGCCCGGATGGCTGTGCCCTGGTTGCTGTTATCTTCAGCATCCGGCACAGCTCCAGCCAACTGCAGGTTGTGCCCCGCCCCGTTACAGGTATACTGTTTTTTTTGCCAGGATCTGATGTGAAGTGAGTTATGTGGTTTAAAAATCTGCGTGTTTATCAAATTACCGAACCGTTAAATCTGCAAGCCGAAGCACTGGAACGCGCTTTGCAAGAGCATAAGTTTAGCCCTTGCACCGGCCAGGAAGCAGTGAAAATGGGCTTTACCTACCCACTGCACCACAGCATTAAACAATATCACCATCAGCAGGGTCATCTGCATTTATTCGCAGTAAAACGCCAGGAAAAAGTGTTACCTGCTGCAGTAGTGAATGAAGAGCTGCAACCCAAAATTGACGCGCTGGAAGCCGAAAAAGGCCGGCCACTGGGTCGCAAAGAAAAGAACGCACTCAAAGAAGAGCTGATCCAGATGCTGCTGCCGCGGGCATTTAGTCGCTCCAGTGTCACTACTGCACTTTATGACGAGCAGAATCAGTGGTTTATTGTGAATAGCAGCTCAGCTGGCCGCGCAGAAGAAGTGTTAAGTCTGGTGCGTAAGGCCTTAGGCTCTCTGCCTGCATTGCCCTGGATTGACCAGAACCAGTTGAATCTGGCGATGCAACAATGGTTGACCAACAAAGGTTTGCCTCAGGGTTTTGTGCTTGGCAACGAAGCTGAACTCAAAGCACCGGATGAAGAAGGCGCCAAAGTGAAATTCAGCAATCACCTGTTAAGCGCAGCTGAAGTGCAAAGTCATCTGGAAGATAAGCTGGTAACCAAACTGGAGCTGGCGCAGGAAAACCAAATCAGTCTGATGGTTTGTGACGATGGCAGCCTGAAAAAACTGCGTTTTCATGAAATGCTGACAGAAAGCAACGACGAATTAGGCTGGGATGATATGGTATTGCGTCTTGATGCCGATTTGCTGGTGATGGCCAACGAGCTGGCTTCGGTATTAAAGGCGGTTCGTCAGGCGGTGAGTGCCGAATAACAGCAGTGCCGCAGCCCGTAATAAAGCCACTTGTGCACAAGTGGCTTTTTTTATTTTCCAGGCGTTGAAAACGCTGTGCTAACAGATCTGTTTAACCTCAAAGCACCCATTCATCGCCATAGCTCAGTTACATAAAAATTGCTTTGGCATCAGCAACAGCTGCAGCTATCTGAGCGTCCTGCATAAAATCGCGGTTTGGAATAAGCCCTTGTTTCAGGTAGTGTTCTATCAATCTATCGCTATCTCGTCTGTCACGGTAATACCCCAGAGATAACAAACCAAGCCGGACAAAATCTGTATATTGCACAGTCTCCTGGCACAAAGGCTGACGCCACTGACTGACCACTTCAATAAAAGCATCGGCAAAGCCCCAGTGCCGCATAATAGCCACGCCAATACGGGAAGCCAGCTCATCTGTTGCTTTACGCAAAAATTCCGGTTCAGCAAACACTTCCGGGTACTTTTCCGCTTCTACCAGAATGGGTAACACGCCAATACGGTGCACCAACGCAGCCAATGTCAGGGTATCCAGATTCAGGCTGTCGTGTTTATGCTGGGGTAGATACAGTTTCAGGCAGGCCATAGCCACGCAGGTGACATGCACTGTGTCGCGCCATAAATCAGCCATAGTGGCAGCAACTTCGGCGGTATGACTGACAAACAGCTGCTCCAGCGCCATGGCGGTAGCAATATTTTTCACCTGACTCAGACCAATACGGGTGACAGCCTGATTCAGCGTCGACACTTTGATACTGCGACCGATAAAAGCGCTGTTGGCAATTTTGATCATCCGGGCAGCCAGCGCCGGATCCAGGGCTATCACTTCAGACATCGCATGCAGGTTAATATCCGGGTCATCAGCCGCCTGGCGCACCCTTACCGCAATTTCCGGTAAGGTTGGCAATACCAGCATATTGGTAGCCAGTTTTTCCATTAATAATGTCATCAATGCATGTTGTACAGACATATCAGTTCCCTTGTTGTGCAAGCGCAGCCCAGTGCTGACAGATAGTGGCTATTTCGCTGTCACTATAAGGCAAGGCAGGGCATTTGCCCCAAACCGGCGCTGGCCAGGCCGGGTCGGTGTTAAAACGAGCGATGTGATGCAGATGTAATTGCGGCACCATATTACCAAGCGCAGCCACATTGAGTTTGTCAGGCTCAAACTCTTGCCTTAACAACAAACTGAGCCGGCTGCTTTCCTGCCACAATAACTGCTGATCTGTACTGTTTAAATCGATAATATCACGGGCACCACTGCGTCTTGGCACCAGCAAGAACCAGGGGTAATTTTTATCGTTAATTAATCTGAGTTGGCACAAAGGCCAGTCCGCCAGCCAGACAGAATCTTTGGCCAGTTGCGGATGTAATTCAAACTGCTGATCCATATAGTCTCTTTGCCTGCTTCAGGCCTGCACTTCCGATTTAGGCCGGACAGATTGTTGCATTCTGCTGATCAACAACTGACAAGCCATGGTATCCGCTGTTTTTGCCGACAGCTCCAACTCTGCTGCCAGCTGGGTGATTTCCGGGAATCCCATACTGCCGGCACAACCTTTCAGGCTATGGGCTTCATATTGTAATTTTGCCAAATCGCCTTGTTGCTGCAATTGTTGCAACTCAGCAAGCTGGGACGGTAAACGTTCGGCAAAATCACGTTTTAACGCAATAATGGCCGGGTCCTGCTCCAAACGCAGCGCCAGCTCTTCTTCCAAAGTGCGCTCTTTGTGAGTGTATTGTTTGATCATGGCGTAAAAGTCCTTTTGTACTATGGGTTTGGCCAGCAGCGCCTGACATCCGGCCTGCAGATACCTTTGATGATCTTCGCGCATTACGTTGGCCGTCAGGGCAATAATCGGCACATCAATACCAGCATGACGGATCAGCCTGGTGGCCTCTTCCCCGCCCATTTCCGGCATTTGCATATCCATAAACACCAGATCAAATTCATGCCGCAATAGCTGCTCTACGGCCTGGTGGCCATTAGAAACCATGGTAAATTCTGCAGCTATTTTACGCAGTAAAACCGACACCAGCAGCTGATTGTCGGTATTATCCTCGGCCACCAGCACTTTCACCTTATGGCTGTGAATGGTTTCAGGCTCAGGGTTTTGCTCTTGCGGCGGCTGATAACTGTCGACCAGGCTCAGATGCTGGGTTTCACAGTTCATCACAATTTCAAAACAGCTGCCAATGCCCTTCACACTTTCAACTTTAATGTCACCCTGCATTTCCTGCATCAGTTTTTTCGAAATCACCAGGCCAAGACCAGTACCGCCAAAATTCCGGGTGACAGTCGCATCGGCCTGCACAAAAGGCTGAAACAGCTTACTCAGCTCTTCCGGTGTCATGCCTATGCCGGTGTCTTTAATTTTGATCACCAGCTGCTCCTGCCCCACCAGATAACTGACATGGATCACCACTTTGCCACGTTGGGTGAACTTCAGCGCATTACTGGTGAGATTTAATAACACCTGGCGGAACCTGAGTTCGTCAGTGCGTAAAAACTGCGGCAGCGGATAATTCAGCTCCAGCAAACACTGTAAATCTTTGGCCTCTGCCTGACTGCGGGTTTGCTGATAAATATCGTCCAGCATTTGCAGAAAGTTAAAGGTTTGGCTGGATAACTCCAATTTTTCCGCTTCAATTTTGGACAAATCCAGAATGTCATTAATCAGACTCAATAAGTGATCACCGCTTCTGAGCACCCGCTGCAGATAATCCGCCAGTTTATCTTTGTCTGTCTCTACCAGTGCCTGTTCGCTAAAACCAATGATGGCGGTGAGTGGTGTGCGGATTTCATGGCTCATATTGGCCAGAAACACACTTTTGAGTCTGTTGGCCTGCTCAGCCGTTTCGCGTGCCTGAATCAATTCCTGGTTGGCCTGGGCCAGATTACTGTTGGCAAGCGCTAAGTCCTGGGTTCTTTGCTGTACTTTGTCTTCCAGCAACTGTTTATAAGCCCGTTCACGCTCACGATACACCCGAAGCTGGCGCACCATCACGTTAAAAGCAGCAAACATATCACCCAGTTCATCCTGTTTTTTCACTGTCAATAAGGTACTGAGATCACCACGCCCCACCGCAGTTTTGGCTTCGGTCAGCACTTTGATAGGTTCAAAAATATATTTCACCAGCAGCCAGTAACACAGTAAGGGCAAGCCGATCGCAAAAATCAGACTGCCACTAAACAGCCACAGCGGTAACAGTGCATGCTCCGCCAGTAATTCCTTTTCATCCAGTGCGCTTAATAAAATAAAGTCACCCGGTAACTGACTGGCCAGCACCAGCATAGGTTTACCGAGCAAAGTAACTTCGTGCAGCCGATCTGAATGCACAGCTTGTTGAATTTGACGGAAATTCGTGGGCGCAAAAGCACTACCAATCAGATTGACCTTGTCTGAATAAGCAATCACCCCTGTGTTACTGACCAGTAAGTTGACGTGTTGATTCAGCAACTTATTTTGTACAACCAGATCCAGCAGCCGCAGATCCAGGCTGACCACCAGATAACCCCAGAGCCGGTTTAAATCGGCGCTGCTTTGGGCTGGCTGATAAATTTTTTGCGCCACCACCACTTTGAGTTCATTCAGCTCGGTTTCGCGCGCAATAAAAATACCCTGATCGTCCACCATGGCCTGTAAAAACGAAAAATAATTACTGCGAAAGCGCTGATTGCCCTGATTAGGCAAATGCAAAGCCGGCACCGATACACTGATTTCACCGTTGAGTTTTAATAACCGGATTTGTTGCAGGTCATTGTCGCGCTGCTGCATCCGCTCCAGCAATAACGCAAGCGCCTCAGCATCGGCCGGGCTACCGGTTTTCAGATATTGTTGCAGCTGCTCTGTTTGCACCAGGGTCGATAGCAGGTGCTGCTGACCGCCAAAAAACTGTTCTACTTTTTGTTGTTGCCCGGCCAGATGACGTGCCACCTGAATATAGGCCTGCTGGGTATAACTGGAGGTACTGAAATGGTAAGCAAGATAGCCGAACAACACTGTGGGCAGCACCAATAACGGAAACATGTATATCACCAGCGTTTCGCGTAATCTCATCTGTGCCTGTGTCCGTTACCAAGGTGTTGATTCTTTGATGTATGCAGCATACCGAGCTATGGAGCCGCTCACAACAGCTTTATCAGGCTATTGTATGCTCAGGCTTTTAAATGAGTTTTTTATCAACTGTCCCGCAGTCCGGTCAGTGCAAGCTTTGCGAAAAATTGGTAACTTTGCTGCCGGTAACGCAAAAACCTGAGCGTCCATTGACTATTGCTACAAGGCTCATAACGCCAATAAATATTTTTGAAGGCGCGACCTCAGATCGCCTGAAAAGCAAAAAACAGTCACTGAGGCAGCTGTAGAGAAAGCCTGGTTTTATAAAAGCAAACAGGGCCTTGCGGTGCAAAACCCTGCCTATCTCAATCATTACGCCTGATATAAAGTTTCTATCCAGCGCTTTTCGGTAATAAAGTTCCAGTGCCAGCTTTTGTATTTTTCCCCCAACCCTTTAGCAATAGCCTGATCCAGCGTCAGACCAGCTTTTTTGTATGATTGCACCAGTGCCAGGGTTTCTTCCATCATCTGCAGACTCTGTTGTAATCCGGCTTTATTGGTTAAATCACCATGGCCAGGGATCACCTTGGTATTGTCATCAATAAGTGCAATCAACTGTCGGGTATTTTCAATATAACCGGCAATAGAACCTCCGCTTTTCAGGTCAATAAAAGGAAAACGGCCGGCAAACATTAAATCGCCGGTGTGCAGCACATTGGCTTGTTTAAACCAAACAACAACATCGCCGTCAGTATGACTGACCGGCATTGGAATCAGCTCCAGCTCGACGTTGTTGAGCATCAGCTGTAACGGTTGTTGCAACAGCACTGTCGGCAGGCCTTTTTTATCAAACTTGTCGTCAGCATTTAAACGCTGATAGACATTCTGATGCGCAATAATAGCCACGCCCTGCCCCAGCACCTTATTGCCGCTGACATGATCGGCATGGTGGTGTGTATTGACCAGAGTAGCAATCTTGCCGTTAGCGGAGATCTGCTGCAGTTTGGCGTTAATTTTGCCGGCAAGCTCGGCAAACTGTGCATCCACCAGTAATACCCCCTGCGGCCCTGTTACTGCAGCCATATTGCCGCCTGAGCCGGTCAGCATATAAATATGCTCCGCTACCGCCTTCGCTTCAATCTGCACTTTGGCGTAACGATCTTCTTCTTTTGCTGACACCGCAGCACTGAGCAATAACAACATCAGATAAATAACACGCATCAATACAATCCTCCGTGGTGGCTAAGTGCCAGACCGGCCTTTCAGATGCCGGTCATGTGGCTGAGGGTTACAGGGTTGGAATTTATGTGGTTGACGACCATCAGGTTCAGATTTTTCTAACATAATGACCAGACAAGGACAATACACAAATCATCACAGGCTGGATCAGCAGAAAAGTGAAGTTCTGAGCAGTACAGATCAAGCAGCGGCCTGCTGTTTTACAGACAAGCCGCTATGAAAGGAGGGAATTAACGCAGGTAATGTGCTGCCAGTGCCACTACAGGTGCAGCCGAAGGTTTACCATGCTGCCAGTCGCCGCCATCAACGCCACTACCGGCAATATCAATATGCACATAAGGCAGCGGTGTTGCATGCTGCGCTGATGCCTGATCCAAACCAGCTGCCACCACCAGAAATGCCATTGGGAACTGGTGGCCACGTGCTGTCACTGAAGATGGTGCATTATTGCAACTTAGCACATCATCGGCGCAGCTACGGGCTTTAATAAAGTGAAAATCTTCACGGCGGCTGCGTGATACTTCGCTCGGATCCCCCCAGATATCACCGGCCTTGGCCAGCGAGGCGGACAGTTGACGCGACAATGCAGCACCGTTTTCCACCAGCGCCGTATAAGGCCCAACAGCGCGGGCAGCATGACCTGTTAAAGTGGCCACTGAAAACAAGGTTGGATTCACACACTTAGCCGCATCTTCTCTTAAATGCGACATCAGATCCGCCAATACCAGCCGGCCTTCGGCGTCGGTATTGCCAATCCGAACCCGCACCCCGGCGTGGCTTTTAATAATTTCATCAGGTACAAAAGCGTCAGAGCCAATGCTGTTACGCACGGCGCCAATTTCGGCAATAACACGAATTCCTTTTGGTTTTAGCAGCGCAATAGTCTGCATAAAACCGGCAACAGCAGCAGCACCGCCTTTATCGCGGCTCATACCGGCCATACCACCGTTAATTTTTAAGTCTGCTCCGCCTGTGTCGTAGACCAGACCTTTACCGGCAAACAATAAAGTTTCGGTGATATCACCTTCTCCACAATACTCCAGCCGGATCACCGCAGGCTTGTGTCTGTCTACCTGCAAGGAGCTACGGGCAACCGCCATTAATAACGGATAGTCGGCTAACAGCTTATCAATGTCAGTTTCTACCTGTACCTGCACTGCGCTGCCGTCAAAGGCCTGCACGCAATAGTCGGCAAAACGTCTTGGTGCCATCCGCTCAGGCTCTGTACCGCATAAGTCGCGGGCCAGACGACGACCAGCTTCCACCGCATGTAAATATTCAGCTTCCTGCACAGTAATACCAACCAGGCCAATACGGCTAACTGGTTCAACTTTTGCCTCACCCAGCGCTTCACGCCCTTCCAGTGGCTGCCACAGGGCCTGCGCCATAGCCAGATAGACCACTTCAGTGGCTTTGGCATAAATCTCACCTGCCGGCAGCTGCACCCAGACCACAGGCTGGCGGGCACCTGCTGATTTGGCAAGCTGAGCCGCCTGCTTGGCAACATCAGCAAAACAGCGCACGTCATCAAAATCGCGATTCAGTGGGCCTGTTGGTGCGATAATCAGTTTTTGCCCCGGCACCAGCGCACAATGCAATAACAGCGTTTCTTTGCCAACACGTTGGTCAATCAGTGCCGCCTGCTGAATAAATTGACTCAGCGCAGTATCCGGTACTGCAGCGGCATCAGTGGCCACAATAATAAATGCATCGGCATCGGCGGCCGATAAAGCTGCAGCAACCGCAGTTACCGCATAAGGAATAGGTAAAGCCATTGTTTTCATTATCCTTCTGCTGAAAGTTCCGGCATTATCCGGCAGTGCAAGTCACAGTACAAGAAGGCACAACATGACTCTTTTTCACAGTGTCAGCACTTCGCTACAAAACCAGCTGTGTTGTCCAAGCCTGTATCCGGGCAAACTTTCGTGAGTTCAGTTCATCACACCCAAAGGTACTGTGTGTCAGAGATTGTGGTTATCAAGACGCAGCCACAGGTGAATGGTTTAAGCTGAGGGTTCAAAATGGCTTTTGGCTTGATCAAATCGAAACTGTGTTTTTTTGCCAGCAAAAACACAGCTAACCAATGTTCGGGCTATCAGTGCTGACGCGCAAGTCCGGATTTTGTCGCTGCAGGACACAAAAACATAAAGGCCGGTACAAATACCGGCCTTTTTTGACTTAGATAATTTTATTATCCTGCCACTCTTTTTCTTTGCGCATCCGCTCCTGCCGTTTTTCACAAGGCGTATCACAGTCACAGGCCTTTTCGATGCCAAGGGCACCTAAACCACCACAACTACCAGCAATAGTTTTACGTTGCACCATATAACCAATTGCCATAGCTGCAAATACCACCAGCATAACCACAAAAGTAAGGATAAAAACTTCCATCACAACCTCTCACAGCACCATGCCAAGCCCGATGCGCTGGCGTAATCAAGGGCGCCATTGTAACAATTTTCTGAGTCGAACCCCAACTCAATTTACCACTGTTCCTGAAGATACCGATAACGACATCACTGCCACAGCGCAGTCTGGCCGCTTTAGCGCTGACTCACAGGCAAAAAAAAGCCAACCTGACGGTTGGCTTTTTTGTCTTCAGTGATTAACCACCAAAGTCATCCAGCAGGATGTTGTCATCTTCTACGCCTAAATCTTTCAGCATATTGATAACAGCTTTGTTCATCATTGGTGGACCACACATGTAAAATTCACAGTCTTCCGGAGCTTTGTGATTTTTCAGGTAGTTTTCATAAATGACGTTGTGGATAAAGCCAGTGTAGCCAGTCCAGTTGTCTTCCGGTTGAGGATCAGACAAGGCAACATGCCACTTAAAGTTTTCGTTTTCCGCCTGCAACATATCAAAATCTTCAACATAGAACATTTCGCGTTTTGAGCGGGCACCATACCAGAAGCTGATTTTGCGTTTTGATTTTAACCGGCGCAGCTGGTCAAAAATGTGTGAACGCATTGGCGCCATACCGGCACCACCACCGATAAACACCATTTCTGCATCTGTATCTTTGGCAAAGAATTCACCAAATGGACCAGAAATCGTCACTTTATCACCAGCCTTCAGGCTCCAGATATAAGAAGACATTTTACCGCATGGCAGCGTCAGGTTGTTTGGCGGAGGAGTTGCAATCCGCACGTTTAACATGATGATGCCTTCTTCTTCCGGATAGTTTGCCATCGAATAAGCACGAATGGTTTCTTCGTCTACTTTTGACTCTAAAGTGAAGAACTTAAAGCGTTCCCAGTCACCACGGTATTCTGCCGGAATATCAAAATCAGCATATTTTACATGGTGAGCCGGCGCTTCAATCTGAATATAACCACCGGCGCGGAATGGCACAGACTCACCATCTGGGATCTGTAACTTCAGCTCTTTAATAAAAGTGGCTTTGTTGTCGTTAGAAATAACAGTACAAGCCCACTTTTTGATACCAAAAATTTCCGGTTCAACTTCAATGTCCATGTCTGTTTTCACAGCCACCTGACAAGCCAAACGGCAACCTTCACGGCGTTCACCTTTGGTCAGGTGACCAAATTCAACAGGTAATACGTCACCGCCACCTGAATGCACGTGAACACGGCACTGGCCACAAGAACCACCACCACCACAGGCTGATGACAGGAAAATACCCTTGTCAGCCAACACGCCTAACAATTTACCGCCAGCGCTTGTTTTAATTGCTTTGCTTGGATCACCGTTAATGCTGATGGTGATTTCACCTGAAGATACCAGTTTTGCCTTGGCTGCCAGAATCATGACAACCAGAGCAACCACCAGTAAGGTGAACATGCCAACACCAAGCAGAATTTGCGAATCAATCATAATGTTTTCCTTTCAATCGGCTTTACAACGACACGCCGGAGAAGGACATAAAGCCCAATCCCATCAAACCAACCATAATAAAGCGCGAACCTAAACCACGCAGTGCGTGTGGCATATCGGCATATTTCAGTTTTTCACTGACAGCTGCCATCAGGGTAATAGCCAGAGTCCAGCCAATACCACTGCCTAAACCAAACACCACACTTTCACCAAAGTTGTAATCACGCTCAACCATAAAGGCTACACCACCAAAAATGGCGCAGTTTACCGTGATTAAAGGCAGGAAAATGCCCAGGGCGTTGTAAAGCGCAGGCACGTATTTATCCAGAAACATTTCAAGCACCTGAACCAGGGCCGCGATTACACCGATATAGGTGATAAAACCGAGGAAGCTCAGATCTGCATCAGGAAAACCTAACCAGGCCAAGGCACCAGGCGCCAGCAACTTGTGGTAAACAATCTGGTTTACCGGCACCGCAAGTGCAAGTACCACAGTTACCGCAATACCTAAACTGAATGCAGTTTTGATCTGCTTGGAAATAGCGATAAAAGTACACATACCGAGGAAAAACGATAACGCTAAGTTATCGATAAACACGGCACGGACAAACAAACTTAAATAATGTTCCATGTCATGGCTCCTTAGTGTTTCTCTTGTTGCTCAGGACGGAAAGTCCGCAACACCCAGATAAACAGGCCGATAATGAAGAATGCACTTGGAGGCATTAACAACAGACCCATTGGCTGATACCAGCCGCCAGCACTGATCAGAGGCAGAATTTCTACGCCCATTAAAGTGCCTGAACCAAAGAGTTCGCGAATGACCGCAACAATCACCAGCAGCACTGTGTAACCTAAACCGTTACCGATACCATCCAGGAATGACATCAGTGGTGGGCTTTTCATGGCATAGGCTTCAGCACGCCCCATCACGATACAGTTGGTAATGATCAAACCAACAAAAACTGACAGCTCTTTTGCTACGTTGTAGGCATAAGCTTTCAGAATTTGGTCTACCACGATAACCAAAGACGCAATAATGGTCATTTGCACAATGATCCGCACACTGGATGGAATATGGTTACGGATCATTGAAATGAACATACTGGAGAAAGCTGTTACTAAGGTCAGGGCTACACCCATGACCAAAGCTTTTTCCAGTTTGGTTGTTACTGCCAGTGCAGAACAAATACCCAGTACCTGCAATGCAATTGGGTTATTAGCAAACACTGGTCCAAAGACAAGTGCCTTCATTTCTTTTGCATTAGCCATTGTTTAATGCTCCTTGACGAACTTTAGCCAGGAATGGGGCAAAGCCTTTGGCACCGGTCCAGAATTCGAACGTATATTGAACACCATTGCTGGTTAATGTGGCACCTGATAAACCATCAACATCAGTCACTGAATCCGGTGCTGCGTTACCTGGTTTGAGTACCTTGATGGCTGGATTGCCGGCTTCATCAGTAATTTTCTTGCCAACAAACTGTGCAACCCATTTTGGATTCTGAACTTCGCCACCTAAACCAGGGGTTTCGGCATGTTCATAGAAGTTCACACCTTTAATGGTGGTGCCATCTACATCCAATGCTAAAAACGCATGCATTGTTGACCACAGACCATAACCATGCACCGGCAGTACGATGGCAGATAACTTGCCAGATTCAATACCGTCGTTATAGGCAAAGTAAACAGGCGCCACTTTTGCACGGCGTTTAATTGAAGCTTTGTCATCCGCTGCAGCCAGTGCATCACTGAGTGCAGTGTCTTTCATTGCCTTACGGTAGTCATATTTAGTTGGGTCCTGGTCGACAAATTCACCGGTATCCAGGTCCACTAAACGTTCTTTTACATGCTTGGCAAACAATGTTTTCACGTCATCGCCAGTCAAAAGACCAGTAGCAACCAGAATGTTTTTCTGTGCATCCACCAGTTTGTTTTCAACTTGCTTAGGACGTAACTGAACAGCAGCTGTGGCAACAATAATCGCACAAACTAAACATAAGCCAATGACAACACCAAAGGTTTTGCCGATGCTTTCGTTATTATTAGACATTACGTGCCAGCCTCCGCTTGATGTTGCCTTGTGCAACCATAAAATCAAACAATGGTGCGAACAGGTTAGCGAACAGAATCGCCAGCATCATGCCTTCCGGATATGCCGGGTTCACCACACGAATCATCACAACCATAAAACCAATTAAAATGCCGTAAGCCCATTTACCTGAATCGGTAAAAGATGCAGATACCGGATCTGTTGCCATAAAGAACATACCGATGGCAAAACCACCCAGCACCACATGCCAGTACCAAGGCATAGCAAACATAGCGTTGGTGTCTGAACCAATGATGTTAAACATAGTGGCAAAGAACACTGTACCGACCATCACGCCGGCAACAATACGCCATGAGGCGATACGGAAATAAATCAGTGCCAGACCGCCAATCATCAGCGCCAGAGTAGAAGTTTCACCGATAGAGCCAGGGATAAAACCGTAAAAAGCGTCCCACCACTGCTGGTTGATAGACCAATCTGTCACTTCACCATTGGCAGCTTTTGACAACCAGGTTGCACCGGCATAGCCGTCAGCCACAGTCCATACTTTGTCCCCTGAAATTTGTGCAGGGTAGGCAAAAAACAGGAAAGCACGGCCCGCTAAAGCAGGGTTTAAGAAGTTACGGCCTGTGCCGCCAAACACTTCTTTGGCAATAACGATACCAAAGGTAATACCTAAAGCGGCTTGCCACAGTGGAATAGTTGCAGGCAGGATCAGTGCAAACAAAATAGAAGAAACGAAGAAACCTTCGTTAATTTCGTGCTTACGGATAGAAGCAAACAACACTTCCCAGAAACCACCAACCACAAAGACTGTTGCATAAATAGGCAGGAACCAGCAGGCACCGTACCACATTTTGCTGCCCCAGCCGGATTCAGCGGTTAACTCACCACCCAGCATATGGAACAAGGCAACCTGCCAGGTGTCCGGCAGAGTAACAGTGGCAGACAACACAGAAGCAGCCTGGTGACCAATGTTAAACATGCCAAAGAACATGGCCGGGAATAACATTAACCAGACAAAAATCATGATCCGTTTCAGGTCGATACTGTCGCGCACGTGAGTGGCAGACTTCGTTACCTTACCTGGTGTATACAGAATAGTGGCAACAGCTTCATATAAGGCATACCACTTTTCATACTTGCCGCCCTTTTCAAAGTTCGGCTCAATACTTTCTAAATAATGCTTTAAACTCATCTTAGCCTTCCTTCTGGATGGTCGTCAGAGCATTACGCAGTGCCACACCGTAGTCATATTTACCAGGGCAGACAAAGGTACATAACGCTAAGTCTTCTTCATCCAGTTCCAAACAACCTAAGGAAATTGCACCATCGGTGTCGCCTACCAATAAATCGCGCAACAACAAAGTTGGCAAAATATCCAGTGGCATCACACGCTCATAGTTGCCGATTGGCACCATGGCACGGTCTGAACCGTTGGTGGTGGTTGTCATGTTGAACAGGCGCTTAGGCGACAAATGCGATAAGTAAGCACGTGTCACAGAAAACTTCTGTGCACCTGGTGCAATCCAGCCTAAAAACTCTTTTTCGTAACCTTCAGCCAGCACTGACAGCTGGTTGTGGAAACGGCCAAGGTAAGCGTGAACACCAGTCGCCACTTTACCTGCTAACACCGAACCTGAAATGATACGGTGTTGGCCTTCAGCCAGCTCACCGTTGGTCAGGTCAGCAGTCGCAGCACCAAGTACGGTTTTGATTAAACGTGGATTTTTCACAACGGGACCGGCCAGGGAAATCACACGGCTGGTATCGAGCTGACCTGTGGTAAACAATTTACCTATGGCAATCACGTCCTGATAGTTGATGTGCCAAACAATTTTGGTCATCGAAACCGGCTCAAGGAAGTGAATATGAGTGCCTGGTAAACCGGCAGGATGCGGGCCGGCAAACTCTTCGACCTGAACCTTGGCTGGAGCACTGATTTGTGCACCGGCAGCCTTACATAAAAAGACTTTGGCATCAGAGAGTTGAGTTAACACAGTCAAACCATGCTGGAAAGCGTCTGCTGCAGTGTTGATCACAACTACAGGGTCTGCTGCCAGTGGATTGGTATCCATTGCAGTGACAAAAATAGCACGAGGAGTGCTGTCAATTGCCGGGATCTGGCTGAATGGACGAGTGCGGAACGCAGTCCATAAACCTGAATCCAGTAATTGTTTTTTCACTGTTGCTGCATCTAAACCGGCAAGTTTATCTGCAGAAAACGCAGTAAACTCAACAGCTTCGTTGCTACCATCTGCTTCGATAACCACAGATTGCAGCACACGTTTAGCACCACGGTTGATGTGAGTAACGGTACCGGAAATGGCGGCAGTAAATTTAACGCCAGGATTTTTTTTGTCTTCAAAAAGACCCTGACCTTTTTTTACTTTATCGCCAACCTCAACCAGCATGGTTGGACGCATACCGACATACTCTTCACCCAGTACAGCGACCGATTTGACAGCAGGACCGTCATGAATCACTTGTTTAGGACTGCCCGAAAGGGGAATGTCCAATCCTTTTTTGATTTTAATCATACGTACTTGCACTACTTTAACGGGAAGAAACAGGGCCTGGTTTTTCAGCTGCTCGCCTGGCAGCGCACCTGGCGAAATTGGGCTGAAATTCAACCTGATTTCACCAGATACACGTACATAGCGGCGGATTTTAGCATTAAACCCACAGGCCAGCTATGATAAATAACAAAATTCTGTCGCACTTTGGACAGCTGCAGCCAAGTGTAGTCAAGTTTCGATCCTTTGCCTGATAAAGCCGGATGATCCCAGAATTCACTGTATTTATTCTGATATTGCTGTGAAGCCGCCAGTTTTTGTTGTTATTTTTTTACCCACTTGCGCAAACAAAAGCCGCCAAAGTGGCGGCTTTGTTATCTTAAGCTAAATTAGCAAGGGTCACCATCGGTGAAACATCCGCGTCGTAGTCGACGTGGCTGTAACCAAAGCCAAACAAGCGTAAGAATTCCTGATGATAACCTTTATAGTCAGTTAATTCATCAATGTTGTCAGTCTGAACCCGATCCCACAGCTCAGCCACTCTGGCCTGAATATGCGCAGAAAGCTCTTTACCATCCATCCGCAGACGACCAGCTTCATCCAGCTGACGACCCGGGTTATACAGGCAGCTTTGGAACAAACCGTAGATTTGTTCAATACAACCTTCGTGTGTGCCTTCTTCTTTCATCACCCGGTATAACAACGAAATATACAAAGGCATAATAGGAATTGCAGAACTCGCCTGAGTCACCAGCGCCTTTAATGATGCGACATAAGCATGACCTTTTTGCGCTGCCAGCTTATTGGTAATGGCGGCCGCAGCGCGGTCCAAATCTTCTTTGGCACGGCCAATGGTTGCTTTGCCATAAATTGGCCAAGTCAGTTCTTTACCAATATAGGTGTATGCAACAGTCTGGCAGTTTTCGGCCAGTACGCCGGCGGCATGCAGCTGATCCAGCCAACGTTCCCAGTCTTCACCGCCCATCACTTTGACAGTGTTAAAAATTTCTTCGTCATTGGCTGGTTCAACTGAGACTTCTTCAATTTCACGTTTGCTGGTGTTCAGGTTTTTTGCGGTATAAGCCTGACCTATAGGCTTTAACACTGAACTGTAAATTTCACCGGTGACAGGGTCTTTTCGACGTGGTGCCGCCAGGCTGTATACCACTAAATCAATTTTACCCATTTCACTTTGGATAATATCAATGGCTTTGGACTTCATTTCATCGGTAAAGGCATCACCGTTTAAGTGTTTGTTCCATAACCCGGCTGCGTCGGCTGCTTTTTCAAAAGCAGCGGTGTTATACCAACCGGCAGAACCTGTTTTACCTTCAGAGGCTTCTTTTTCGAAAAAAATACCTAAGGTTTTTGCACCT